>JAABUL010000563.1_pt1 | contig 78805 bp, 23 predicted proteins | sample 5559151 | NCBI WGS metagenome assembly JAABUL01 (sample SAMN10711876, study PRJNA513368) | rock metagenome | isolation source: Antarctica rocks | place: Antarctica: Victoria Land, Pudding Butte sud
GCGTCCTTAACCTGTATGTCGTTTCTCTATAGCTCTCTCGTAGAGACGATCGTCGATATCGATCGATAATTTAATAAGCGTATCTAAGTTCGTTGTTTCGTTCTTTCCCGTACGTACTAGTTCGTCCTTAACGTTATCCTTAAGACCTTTGTAGTATATAACGTAAAGAGCATTATCGTCCTACTCGGTCTTATCGGAATACTCCTTAAACTTAGCCGTATACTAGGATACTAATATTCGCTAAACGATGTCCTAAACGATACGGATTATAACCTTCTTCTCGTTACTAAATCCGTAGATTGTTTTCATCTTATTATAGAATCTAACGAAGTTGGAAAAGATTCTACTCTTATCCTTCTAATATATAATAAAGTCCTTAGTCCTTAGTCTTATCTAGTACTAAGCCTCCCCTTAGAGATATATCGTCGCGATAAGATATCTCTTCTTATAGGAAGTAACCCCGTCTAGCTCAAAGTGAAGTAAGAGTTAGTTAATCTAGTCGTTAAGCTTGTTACGGTCTCTATAGAAGAAGTCTACCTTAGTCTTACTATCGGTTATACGATTAGTCGTCGGAGCTACGCTTTCGTCCCTATAGCCTAAGCCTCGTATACTACTAGTAGTACTTATTCTAAGGGTGTTTAAAGTGTTACGATCCTACAAGTAGTATTACGTAAGTGCTTCTTTAAAGAGTAGGTGGTAGTAGGTGTTTAGGTAAGATAACTCGAATGTACTATAAATAGTTATAGACCTTTTAGTAAGATTATAATATAAGTTAAACACGAGAATGTCTAAGACCTTCCCGCGTTCCTATATACTATAGTCTACTAATTCGTTTAGTCACAAACCGACTAAACTAAACCTAACTAACTAATCTTAACCCGGCTAATATGATCTAACTAACCGAGACTAATCCGGGGTCCTAATTAGTTTGCCTTAGGTATACTCGATTAGCTACGTTCCGTACTTACGGAGTAAGTTCGTAATAGCTACCTTTATAGAAGTATCTTTTTATAGTATCTACGTTAGGGTAAATATCTATAACTATATACTTTATATACTAAAAGTTATAAGTTAGAGTCGTAGTATATCTCCTATATACTAGATATTACTTACTTTATCTACTTATATTAGAATCTAAGTATTTATAACCCTTATACTTATATTACTATTTATTCCTATATATATTTAGTAATAGTTCTCGTATACTCCCTTTCTTAAACTACGCGTTAGAAACGCGCTATAAGGTTACGAACTCTAACGTTAACGTTTAGTAGGAAAAAGCTAAAATACGTTATATTTTCGTAACTTAATTCTTTTAGGTCTAATCGCTAAAATCCCTACTACGCTCTCTATTACTATACTACTATACTTATATCCTATCTACTCTATCTTATCCTTAATCTATAATTAATAATCCGTTCTTCTACTCTTATACCCTTTATATCTACTATATATTTCCTTAATACTACTCTCTAATAATATCCCCTTCTCTACTTCCTTATACGCTTTCTCTATCTTATTATAGTCTTCTATATATACTCTATAATCCCGCTAATCGTACGATATCTACTTACTACTATAGATTCGATAAATTATATATTTCTCTATCTACGTCTCTACTTATAACTACTATACTTCTTCTACTAACTCCTACTCTTTTAATAATACTTACTTATATTATAATACTATATCTAATACTACCTCTTTATTATCTATTATCTCTTTCTTTCTCTTCTTTACTACTAAAATTAGCTACTACTTATTTAAATCTATTCCTTACTTTTCTACTACCTTTATTATTTCCTCTATCTAAATATTAAATAATTCTTAGAATTTCTTCTTTTCTATCTTATAATCTCTTATATACTAGCGGTACTATAAAAATAATCTATTTAATAATTATACTACGTTTAGTATATATCTTTTACTCCTAAATAATCCTAAGTTCGTATCGTCTCCTAATAATACTATTATAAATATCCTTCTTACTTCTTAAAACTACTAGTAATCTATATAGTATAATATCTCGTCGCTCTTACTATTATAATAGGGAATAGGAATAATTTAATTAGAATATCTATATAGAATTAATATCCTTTCCTTACCGTACTTCTTAACCCTATATATATTTATTCTCTAATTATATATATATACCCCTAACCCTAAATTCGATTCGCTCCCCTCTTGTCTATACTTATCTAATTAGTTATATACTATTAACGATTATATAACCTATAAAACTCTTATAAAACCTTAGACTTAACTCCTCCTATTATTCTTAGTATTACTTCGTTTATATTTAATATTTATACTCGTTACCTTATTATAGTTAAATAGAACTTTATCTATTAATATATCTAGCTATCCTTTCCTCTAGCCTACTATACTCTCTAGGTTTTATCTTATAGCTTATCTTCGTCTCTCTACTATAGCTCTCTTACTACTTTACCTCTATCGTCCTTTAATACTCTTACGTATACGTAAATACTTATAAATACTCTTACTAGTTTATAATAAACTCCTCTTACTCCTTCTTATTTACCTATAACTACTCCCTCCCCTCTAATAACGCTACTAATTATACTTCTAAATCTAACTTCTTATATAATTATAGCTTACTCCTTTAATATACGTATCCTTACTCTACTTTCTATATTACCTACCTCGAGCCTAACTCTTATATAACTCTAACTCTAATTTACCTATCTTAATACTACCTCTATTATTACTCTCTAACCTATAATCGTTAGCCTACTATCTATCTACGCTAATAGATATTACTAGCTATATTATATTACGGCGTAATTCGTATAATATATATTATCTAAAACTATAATACTCTATATAACGCGATACTACTTCTATAACGGGGCCTATATTCTCTCTTATAATAGATCTATTACTTTTCTAAACTCTTAAAATATCTAATATAATCTATTTATCTCTACTTCCCTCTTTTATATCTTATATTCTATCTAACCTTTACGACTCTCCTAACTCTTAACGCTAACTACCTTATTAATCCTCGACTTTACTATCGTCTTATCTATCTATTCTCTAACTACTTCGCTATAGCCTAACGCTATTACCGCCGCTACTACGTCCTATATTACTCCTTAGAACTAGTATTTCTACTCTCTTTACTTCCGTCGGAATTACTAACGACTATTATAGCTAATATCTTTCTATAAATAGTAAACTCTCTACGCTACCTAATAACTATAGTAACCTAAATAATTTTTAAATTTAACTCTAACTAACTAATTCTATATTCGAGCTATCTTATTCTAATTCTTATTACTATATAGATACTTACGCTAATCTTAGTATTCTTTACTTACTTTACTATATACGTAATAAATAATATATATCCCTTACTATAACTTAAAATACTTCTATAACCCCTCTATACTATCCTCTTAGCCTATCGTTTCCTATCTTTACTACGCTTTAATTCGTTAATACTCTTACTACTTATATTAGAAATACTTCTTAACTACCTATATCTTACGTACCTCCTTTTCTTCCTATTATCTTTTATAACTAATTACTTTTACTACTTCTTTCTCCTCTTATTCTCCTTTTACTATCTCTTCTACTCTTTTATTATTAATAGCTACTTTATTATTATTAATAATTTAGTACTATTTTGTCCCTTATAGCTATCTCTAATATATATCGTAATACTCCTCCTCTACCTTATATACTATCTAATCTCCTTAACTATCTATATCTATCTAACGGAATACGTTAGTATAACTCTCCTTTTAAAAATATCTTTATTACTAGCTCTATTTACTAACTCTACTCTACCTTTATCTAGCTATTCTAATTCTACTACTTTAACTATATAACGATTACCTTACTAGTTAACCTACTCTATCCTACTCTTCTACTTTCTTATACGTACTATAATAAATCCTTATAGATACTAATATATATAATAGCTTAAATCGTAGGTACGTTAATACCTAGCCCTAATATATTTATTACTATAAATATCCTTTCTTTCTATTTTATTAATTATCGTAAAATTCCTTTCTTTTCCTCCTCGTTTCCTACTATTCGATAGTAAATACTATATTATAATATTTAGGCTAACCTCCTTACCTAGTTAATTTTCTTATAATATATAATAATTTAACTAGGTATAGAGGATTTTTCTTTTAACGCTTTAACTATCTCTCGTACCTTACTATCTTTATTATCTTTCTTATACTTAACGATATAGTATCTAATATTTAGTCGCTTAGTATTATCTTAAAAAAATATATATATCCTACTCTTCTACTCCTACTACCTAAAATAATATAGGCTCTTTACTAGGTAGTAACGTAGCTATTAAAAATACTACCTATACCTCCTTCTCTATTATCTAATATAACTCTAATATCTTTAGTCGCTATTCCGCCGTTAAATCTAATACTATATAATATTCGTTAACAATTCGCTCTAACTAGTATATTATCCGCTTCTCGTTAATAAACCGTTTAAACGCCTAGAATACGGCTAATTTAGGCGTTACTAATACGATTCTATTATAGTATAGTAGTCTTAAACCGTTCTATTCTATATATATAATACCGTCTTAGTTATATTAGTCTATAAAATCTTATCGTAACGATATAGTTAGTATAATAATAATCGTTACTCTATCTATTAACCCTATTACTAGTAATATAAATAATTAACTCTTCCCTCCTTCTATATATATTACTACTAATACCCGTAGCGTACTAGATACGATAGCGTCTAATACGGGCTTCTATACGCCTTAGAATATTATATTAGCTCTATATAATCGCTTTGCCTACTACTTAATATCTACTTTTCGTATCTACTTCTATTAATATATCTATACCTACTTTTACTAAATATCTAACTATTACTATATAATCGAGTCTACTACTTATCTATCCTACGATATTGAAAACTCTAAAAACTAGTACTAATTAACGCTAACTTTTTAAAATATATTTCTCTCTATTATTATAGTCGTAGGTAACTTAGTTAATAATAAACTATATATTATATCTTCTATATACTAGCTATATCTAGACTACTTAGTAACGATATCCTCTAAATATTAAATCTATAGTAGCTAATTATCGTATATATAATCTAATACCTTATAGACTCTATAGTCCGTTATATACTTCTACTAGATAGTAGGATATACGTAACGCTAATCTATAACTCTAATACCTACCTTAACGCGCTTCTAGGTCTCGCGCTATATTACCCTCCTTACTCGATTCGTATCCTAAAACCTATTAACGTTCTTAGCCTATAGCGGTACTAGCTTATCTACTTTATTCTTACTCTACTCGTCGTTATCTTAACTATTACTCCGTTATAGTCGTTCTTATTATTATCCTTATTCTCGTAGTCCTTCTAATCCTCTTTAGGTTTAGGCTCCTATATAAACGGACTATACTCGGTCTACTAGTAGACTATATTCTATAACTAATCGATCTATAGATCTAATAACTATATACTATATACTACTAACTTACTAATTACGTATAGAACGTATTAGTATATAATCTTAGACTTCTTACTAGTACTCTACCCTTTATAATATAATATAATAAACTCTACTATTCTATTCTCGATAAATACTCCCCTTTAACCTCGTCCTTCTAGTCCGTTCTCTATCTAAATACTAATTAACTCCGTTACCCTAGCTAGTAATCCTACTATTAAATATACTACTATAGCTATCTCTTTCTTAAACCGTTAGACGCTTTAGAAATAATCTTCTACTATCTTCTTATTCTACTATATATCGTCTTACTCCTCTACTTTATCTAACGTATTATAGATAAAACGACGTTTAATATCTTCCTTAGTAAATAATTTCCTCTATATCTACTACTCGCTATTAATAGGGAATTTATTATAGCTATCTCGTAAAAAACTCTAACTGTCGCTTAACTTAGCTACGTTATCTACTAACTTTATAATATCTAATACTAGTAATAGATAACTATTACTTATAAATAATAAATCCTTTCGTAATTAGGTATTAATAGTATTATATAATCCGTATATAACGGTCTAGATATTATCTATACTAAATTAGATATAGCTAACTAATATATTCTACCCTTTCTATACTATAGTACTACTAGCCTTAGTAGTTATTTAAATCTTTAACCTATACGTCCTTATCCTTAAAATCTAGTCTATAGGACTAATACGACTACTAAATTCCTATAACGTTATAAACTACTAGACTAATATATCTACGCCTTCTACTATAGATTGTACTCTATCTTTTACTTCTTACTCTAATAATCTACTAGCTATTCTAACCTTAATACTATCTTATCGTATTCGCTATACCTAATATATAACTAACGCCTATATAACGCTTACGATAGTAGATAAAATAAGCGTATAATTTAACGCCGACTTCTAACTACTACTCTACGTATTAATACCTAATACGGCTAACCTACTAATAATACTACTACTCTTAAACTCGTTATTCTATAATTTATAATTAAATATATTAATCTAAAACGACGAATATATATCCTTAATAGCTTAATAGCGCTTAGCCTTTACTACTATTCGATCGCTATAGCTACTATTATTCTATAACGTTATAGAATCGATTTAGGTAGTATCTCGTAACTTCTCTAAATACCGGGCCTATCTTTCCGTTATACGATATTTTAGTCGCTCTATCTCTAATACTATCTACTATAAATATCGTAATATATAAACCTAACTATTGCTATACTTCTAGACTATGTTAACCTATTAACTAGCGTAAAACGGCCTTTCGTTAGTTTCTACTCCTATTTCTTAACGATTAACTAACTCTAATACTACTTTACTAACTATTTCGAGCCTACTCGTAGTAAATACTACTTAGATTAATCGTCTTATACTATAGTATATATCCTCTAATTAACGTTCGTTACTCTCCCTACCCTCTACCTTTTAGATATTAACTTAGATCTAGTCTTGTATTTATAAACTTTAATAAATATCCTACCTATCTAGTAAATAATAACTATATATTTACTACGTAACGGTTACTATCTCCTTCTATTATTCGTACGGATTTAGCCTCTTTAATATTCGCCTAGTACTATATAAATATAGTATCTACTTATCCTAGTATACGTTAATACTATCGTCGATAATTATTAGATTCGTCCGTTATAATAACGTAATATCGCTACTAACTACGAACTATAAAAAACCGTTAGTATAATACGCTACTTTCCTATATACGGTTAGACGTCTCTCGATAGCGCTCGCCTATATAGCCGCCCTACTTCTACTCGTTCTCCTAGATATAGGCTTCCTTATAATACCTCTATATCTATAATAGCCTTACTCTACGATAAATATACGTATAGATACTCTACTTACTATTAACCTATCGATATTAGTACGTATCCCGAAATATAGAAAAGTAGGCTAGTAGCGGGCCCGCGGCTACTAGATATTAGATATCGTTAGAGTATTAGGTAATATCTTTAATACTATAGAATACGCTAATAATACTTCTTTACTTAACTTTAGAAACATCCTTATATTTTTTACGTATATAGCCTTTAAAATGTTTTAGGATAATTATATACCTATATCTCTTATATATAACGATTCTATTTTTAGGGAAATGTTTAAATAATATATAGAAATCGTCTATAACTAAATAATACTCCTTATATAGCTAATAGTATCTAACGATTCTTATTATATTAAATATAGCGACCCTACCTCTCCTATTCCTTATATTATTTATTATAATCGACTTACCGTACCTATTATTACTTCGCTTAATATCGTATCGGGCTAGATTACTTACTTATATACTATTTCTACTATATAGGGCGTAGACGTATATTATAGGTAGCCTATTATATTATAGGGAGCGGGCTTCTTCCTAGGATTCCTACGATCCTACTTATCTTTTAATACGGCGATCTAATATTAATACCTATATTTTCTATATATTAAACTATAATAGTCCTTTTATAATAATTATAGCCGTATTTTAGTATAATCGTAGGTTAATTAAAGGTATAGGTACTATACTATTTTACGTAAGTAAGTATAATTAAACTAGGGTTATATTTATATAGTAACCCTAGCCTCTACTAAAAAAAGATACTATACTTATACGTCGGAATATAGATAGGCTACCTTTAATATAATCGATTATACTATACTTACTAAGCGACTTTACTTTTAGAGCTATCCTAGCTATATTCTAAAGTTAATTACTATCCTAAATTTCTATAGAATACGTATATAAGTATATATTAATAATACTCTCTCTATATAGTTTCCTTAAATAAGAAGTATTCTATAGAGTTTACCGCTAGTACCCCTACTATTTAATATATATATAGACTTACTAGTAGATGTACTAAATAAGGGCTTCTCTTAAATACCTACTACTCTATTTTATATAGATAATAAAGTACTCTTAATAAACTCTTAGGATACTAAAGCTAGGCTAATAGTAACGATAACGGTCTAGTACTCTAAGAATATAATAGTCCTAAATATAGTAAAGTATAGCTACTTAGCTACTTTAAATAATAGCTAAACGATCTAGATATAAGGTAAGGACATCCTAATAGTTACTTAGTATAACTACCTTAGCTTTTCTATAAAGGCTTTAGATATTAACTTCGAGCTCTTTATAAAGAAGCGGATCGTAAGTACTAATAGAGTTATCGCCTAGCTAGATTAGGAAAGTAGCGACTAAAGACTAGTATACTAAATAAGAGTATACCGATAATATCTTACGCTAATATTTAAATATAGTATACTACTTATCGCTACTTAAAGTAACGACTAGTAGACTTTTAAGCGGGGATATAGTAACTATATACTCTTTAATAAAATAGCCTTAAGATATTAGAATATCGTTATCTAGATCTTAGGAAGTAGTTCTTACTTTACGAATATTATAGCTAACCTCCTTAAACTCGTAGATATTTAAATCCGCTTTAAATACTTCTACTATAGCTTTTAGCGAACTTTACTATAGAGTTTAGGCTTAGATCTACTATCTTAGCTTATATAACGGCCGATACTATAAAGGCGCCTATACGAGTTTCTATAAAAGCTTAACAATAGTATCGTATAGAGCTACTTTATTAAGTATTATAGTAATTAAGAGCTAATAGAACTCGAGTTCCGTTAGTAGTAGCGTATTAATATAGTAACGCTAATTAAGGCTACTAAATAATAATAGAAATTAACGTAATATATTCCTAAGTTAATATAGAATTAGTAAGAGCTCTTCTATATTAATATTTCGCTCTCTATACCTATTTAGTCTTAAGAGGATCTACTATACTACCGCCTTAATATCTTTAAGATCTAGTATAAGTACCTATATAGTTAACTATTTAGTTAAGGGTATAAGATATACTTAGCGCTTAATATTAAGTTTAGCTTCTTATAGTAAAAGAGAAGGAGGATTTATAGTAAGATATATAAGAATCTAAATTTACTAATAAAGATAGACGTACTTCTAAATATAGGGTAGTATTAAAGGGTAACGATAACCTAAATATAATAAAGACGAAGTTAAAGGAGGTTTATCGAGATAATTATACTAAAAAGGAGTAATAGCTATTCGATTTCTTAGTTAGAAATTCCTTTACTTCGTTTCTTAGCTAAAAACTTACTTATTTTAAGAGGACGTTAAACTTAGCTAGGTTATCTTAAGAGAACGTTAAACTTAGCTAGATTATCTTAAGAAGACGTTAAACTTAGCTAGGTTATTTTAAGAGAACGTTAAACTTAGCTAGGTTATTTTAAGAGGACGTTAAACTTAGCTAGGTTATTTTAAGAGAACGTTAAACTTAGCCGTTTATCCTAAAAGGACGTTAAACTTAGCTAGGTTATTTTAAGAGAACGTTAAACTTAGCCGTTTATCCTAAAAGGACGTTAAACTTAGCCGTTTATTCTAAGAGGACGTTAAACTTAGCTAGATAGTCTTAAAAGGAGAATTATAATATAGAGTATTAAGAAGAAGAAGGCCTTATAGAGTAGTAGGCGTAACCTACTAAAGATAGGTTTAGTTTAGAGCGTTACTAATAACTTAGATTAGCTAACGAGAAAAGGGAAGTATAACTTAATCTTAAGGGGCTTATCTATAGTAAATTAGTAGTAAGACTAGTATACTATAGTTACTTAAGTAAGGATATAGCTAGAGTAGGTAGATATAAGAAAGAACCTATCTAGTAGGTAAACTAGAGATATTTAGACGGATATTAGGGTTAATAGACCTTTTAACTATATAGGAAGAAGCTAATCTACTATATAAGGATAGTAAGGCTATAGGCTATTAGGCGTATAAAGTAAGATAACCTCCCTTATCGTATAAAGTAAGCTTAAACCCTCTCTATTTTATAGAGATAGCGGGTTATATACTATACTATATAGAGTCTTTAGTAGTAACTAAAGGGTCTATATACTCTCTAGCTATCTTTAGGTTATATCCTTTAATACTCGTTATTAGTAAGTACGGTATCTATTCTAAAGTAGCCCGCTCTTTCTAACTATAGGATAGAGTATCTATTTAATATTATACTAAGGGCTACTTAACTAGGGAAGTATACGATAGTAGCTACGTAGAGTATAGGCTAATAGCTAGGTAGTAAGATTCTATATTTATTAAGCTTATTTTAGATCCTTCGTTAGACTATTAGGTTCTCTTAAGCTACCTTTAAGTATCTATTAACTAGTATATATTTAGTAATATAACCCTTAATCCTAACTTAAACTCTAAGCTAAGTTATTATTTATATACTTATTTTCTTTCTTTATTTTACTAAAGCTTAATCTAGAAGGGTAAGAAATAAAAACCCTCCTATTAATTACTAGAAAACTTAAAGAAAAACTAGAAGTAGTAAAAATAAGCGACTCTTTAATTAGCTCTAAATAAGAAAGTCGTAGTAGGCTATTCTATTCTAAACTCTTATCGAACCTTATTAGTATAGAGCTTACTACTATATCTTTAATAACCGTTAAGATATCTATTTCTTTAGATTTAAAGTTATTTTAAAGTTAGATTAAGCGAGATTTTAGTACGGCTAAATCGGGAAATCGTAGTAGTATATTTTAACCTATATACTTATTACACCTTATTAGCGTTAAGTTTATCCCTTTAGCTATAATAGCCGTTAAGATATTAATTCTTTAGATTTTAGAGTTAGTAATCTTTAAATAGCTATTACTTCTTAAGTATACTAGGTAATATAGTACTTTTTAGTTCTTTTCTAATACTTTAATACCTAAAGAAACAGATCCCGGTCTTAAAACCCCTAATTTCTTATAGGTACTAAGCTAAATTTATAATATAAAAAAGACTTAGAATTTAAATAATTTTAACTTAGAATACCTTAGAGTATCTTAAGCTAAATATAGTTAGGTTAGAGTATATTATACTTAAACTAGTCTAAATCTATTATAGATCTAAGCTATAGTATTATATAAGTAATACTTCTTATAATAATTAATTTTTATCTTTTAAATTAGAACTTTTAGTATTTTAATCCTTACTTCTATCTTAATATATCTTTAGTATTATAGAGTTAAGTATATATCTTAAGTATTATAATCTTAACTATCTTTTAGCTAAGTTTAGTTAATATATATTAAAGGCTTCTTAGCTAACTATAAAAATAGTAAGAGAATAGTAATATAATTTAAATAGCTTTTAGTATTATACTTTAGGAATATTATAGTAGGCTATTCTATTCTACTTTCTTTTTATTAATTTTAAGTATAGAATCTAAGTTTATAACTCTATTATTTCTTTTAATTCTCGGTTTTAGCTTCTAGTATTAAGACCTATATTAGTAAAAGACATTTTTTTTCCTTTTTAAGAATCTTAAACTTTTAAGTCCTTAAAGATAGTTAAGTAGGAAGCTAAGTAGGAAGCTAAGTAGTAGGTAGAGTAGTAAGTTAAGTAGTAAGTTAAGTAGTAGTAGTAGTAGTAGTAGTAGTAATAGTAGTAGTAGTAGTAAATTAAGTAGCTAAATATATATTAAGTCTTAAAAGTAAAGATATAAAAAAAAGAAAGAGGAAAAGAAAACGTTATTATATAGAACTCTCTTTAATTACTTTAAATATTTCTAACTACTTTAAATTCTTTTAATTACTTTAATTAGAGTACGAACCTATTAGAAATAAGCTTTAACTAAAATAAATAGCCTTAACTAAAGTAATTAGAGCTTTAGCCTATTAGAATTAAGCCTTACCTAAACCAAGTACTTTATCTAACTAATAAAGATAGAAATAATTAAAGTAGTTATAATTAATTAGAATAGTTAAGAATAGCTAATTAGAATAGATAGAGTTACTTAAAATAGTAAAGAGCTTTTACTAGACTCTAATTACTTTAATTATAGATAGATTTATAAGTATCTCTTCTTTTTTTACTATTCTTTCTTCTCTTTTCGCTTCTTTAAAGTAATAGAACTAAATACTTAATCTACTTACTAAGCTTTTAAGAACTTTAACTCGAACTACTTAAGAACTTCTATATTTACTTTAGAAATCTCGATCTTAAGTATATTACTCTTTTATTTAAGATATACTTACTAACTTCTATTTAGAGCTATACTTTCTCTTAACTTAAACCTCTATTAAAAGGGAAAAAAAACATTCGACTCTATTACTACTTTAGGATCCTTTAATAAGGAACTTAATAAAGAGCTTAATACTCTTATTAAAGAGAATAGCCTATTTACTTCTAAGGACTTTAAGGGTTTAGCCTTAGATACTATTATAAAAATATCCTCTACTCTAATCTATTACTATAAGAATCTTAAAATACTAATCGATCCTAAGTACTCTACTTATATTACTCCGACTATAAACGTAATTAGTAAATACTTAAAGAAGAAGTATTTAAAGAATTATTATAGTAATAATAAAGATAGAAAAAATCGATATAAAGAACTCCTTAATACTATAGAAAGTAAGATAACGCCTTTAGAATTTACTTTTATCGAGAACCTATAATCTATAAGCTTTAATACTTATTATTACTTAAATTTAGCGATTAATTTAGATAGCTATAAATATTAGAATTGTTTCTATATTAATAGTAATTATAAATAAATTTAAAAACATTTTAATAAAAAACATTCCTCTATTAAAGGTATTAAAAGTAATACTAAGTTAACTTATATTATTAAGAATACTCTAATTATTATAATAAGTAGAGTTAGTAAGAACTATTATCTTTACTTTATTCTAAAACTACTAACTATATATAATAAAAGTAAAGCTTTAGAAGATAGTACTAGCTTAGATAAAGAATTAATATCTAGCTTAAGTAATAAGAGTATAATTTCTAATATAATTTCTACTTATAATAAAGAATATTAAGAAGAATCGAGCTATAATATTAATCGAGATACTTAAGACGTTAATATCGATAAAGAAGGTATATTCTTTAATAGGACTTCGAAATACTATAAGTACTTAGAAGATAAAGATATAAACCTACTACTAATATTAGCTTACTAAAGACTTATTCCTAGAGTTTCTATTTAATACTATACTAAAGTTAGGCTTAAAGAGCTTTAATAAGATCGAGATAAAGCCGCTCTTAATAAGAATAAGTATTAACGAGACTTATAGCTCTAATATAAAAAGAGAGATAAAGCCTTTTAAAGCGCTATATCCGGCTACTCGACGAGTATATCTTAAAACCTTTAGTAACTTAATACTATATATCTACTACCTTTATAATAGCTTGGATATTCCTTATAATTAATTAATTATATCGATAGATCTAGAATAATTACTAAAGAACTTAAAAGTAGTTAAGAGAGTATATACTAATTAAGAAGAAGATATTAATAATATTAAAACGGTTACTAATAGTATAATCTTAAAGATTCTAAATACTCTATTAGAGTATAATATTATCTATAAGAATAATAAGAATACGACGTTTACTAACCTAATAATTACGTACTTTATACTATTAAGTATTAATAAGACTAACGAGATTATTAATAATAATTATACCTTTAGTCTTAAGAGTAAATTATAACGGATCTTAATAAAGCTAATCTATACTACTAGGCTTTATTTCCTTACTTATCTTAACTTTAAAATTAATAAGTTAAATATAGTAGAACTACTAGAGATTAATTACTTCTTTTACGAGAATCTCGAAACGAAACTAACTTATAAAGGAGAGAACTACTTTAAAGAGTTTCTAAGCTTATAGAATAAAGTAAAGTACTATAGCTTTAACTTAATAAGTATATATAAGCCGATAACGGATATTAATAGTAATATCTAAAAGATTAATAATATAATAATTAGTATTAATAATCTATACTATATCTTTAATAAACTTCTTTCTAAACTTAAAGATACTTTTTATAAGGATACACTCTTCTTTAACTTCGAAACCTTAGAAGATTCGATTATTAAACTAGACTATAATAAAATAATCGATTTAAAAGATAATAGTACTCCTTTAAAAGATCTTACTAGTAATCCTTACTTTAATAGTTATAAGTCGACTCTAATTAAGCGATATCTTACTAAAGATACTCGATTCTATAGATTCTTTAATAATAATAAGAAGTCTTTAGAGATTAATATCGATATCTATTATAAGAGAGTTAAACTCTTCTTAAAGAACTTACTTTTTAATACTTATCTTCTATTTTTTAGCCCTTTATATAGTAAAGAACTAGTATTAATACGCTTTTAAAATACTAGTATAAGCGGGATCTAAAATCTCTTCTTTAATAAAGTAACGAACTTAATTATTATTAAAATAACCTCGTTAAATAAAGGAAGGGATTTAACGAAGGTTTCTACTTTTAATATTCGCTATTTACCCTTAAGACTTAGCCGAGTCTTTCTTTATTATATTATATTTACTATACCTCTAATTAAATATATTAATATAAAAGTACTTAAAAAAGAGCGACTAGACGTAAGATTCTTTACTACTCTTTATAATAAGCCTATTAGCGCTTTAAAGTTAAGTACTAGTCTTAAAGCTATAATAAAGAGGTATTTTAAGAGTAGTATCGGAATTAAGGAATATCGATATTTAATTACCTATATTATTAAGGAAAGAATCGTTAAAGAAAATACGACGCTATTAAGCTCTAAAGAGAATCTATTCTATAAGCCTAATAAAAATTATCGAGATCTTAATATTAAAGATATACTAGCGGGATATTCTACTTTAATAACGAATCTATACTATACGTAAAAGACGAATTACTTTAGTAATAAGACTAAAGATATTACGAACTATAGTATAAATTTTAGCCGCCTCTACTTTAACTTTTTTAATCTATTAGAAGATAAAATAATAGAGGAGATTCTAAAGAATAGTATTACTCTAAGTATTACTAGTACTAATACCTCGAGTCTCTATATAAATAAGAGTAAATATACTAAGGGAAAAGAAAAAGAAAAAGAAAAGAAGAAGGAAAGTAAGAATTATAAATCTTAAGTAACTATTATAGTTTATTCCCTTAACTCTAGCTCGATTAACTTAAGTAACGAGTCGCGAGTCTATATAGCTAAAGAAACTAATATCTTTAACGATATAATATCGATAACCTTAAGTATATTTAACAAGAGTAACTAAAGTAACTCTAATAATAGCTTTATAAGTATCGACGAAGCTTTAAAGCCTACTAAACTAAATCGAGAGAATCTTAATATATTAGAGAATACTACTAAAAGCCCTAATAAAAATACGCTAATTAATAACTATTTAGAGAATATTACTTTAGAATCTAATATATTTAGCTTAACTAATAGTTTTAGAGATAATCTAGTTAGATTAGTTAGTAATACGCCTACTTTCTTAAAGAAATATATAATTAGAAATAAGAGAACTATATCTAACTCTAATATATCTCGAAATAAAAGGTCGCTAAGCTCTAGCTTTAAGGATATAGAGATATCTTTTAAGAAAAGTAATAAAGAAGAAGGAGAAATAAATAAGTACTTATACTCGATTAATATCGACGCGCCTATTAGTAGTTCTTCTATTTAAAATCGAGAAGTTAGTACTAATATAATAAAAGAGAGTTTAAAGAATTATACTACTAAATCTAATCTAAATATACTTATATCTAATAGATTAAAATTAAGATTAAGATTAAGAGTTAGTTTTAAATAAAGTCTTATTAAGAGTAATATTAAAGATATAGAAGAAGGGCTTAGTAATAAGTAAGTTAAAATAGCTTTAATAATTAAAAATAAAGGTAGAAGGCTTAAAAAGATTAAGACTAAAGGAAGACTTAAGAAAGGCTAGTCTTATTATATAGTAAATAAGAATAAATATATTAAGTATATATAATATCTTAGCTTCTTATATAGAAATTAAGTTTAGATTTATTTACTTTTTCTTTTTTTCTTTTTTAAGTAGAATCTCCTTTATTTATTATATATATATATAAAATACTATTAAGTATTATAATAGGGATCTTAAAGTTTAAACTTAATAACCTTTCTTAAGTTATATTAACTATAAAACTTTTATAGAGTTTAGACTTTTTAAGGTTATTTTAAAAGAAGTAGACTTTTCTCTACTTAACGCGATCTTTTCCTATACTCGTTATAGCTTAGTAAAGACTAGAAAAGGTTACGTTAAGCTATAAAAACCTTTATAGATTAAGAAAAACCTTAAACCTTACCTAAAAGGTCTATTTAAGATTATTATAGAGAACCTTAACTTTTTCTTAAAATAAGTAACCTTTTCTTAGCTTCTTTAAGATACGGCCTATTATAGAAAAGGTTAAGCTAAATAGGAAAAACCTTCCTTAATAAGGAAGAACTAGATTTCTATCTCTACTTAAATTTTTTTAAAAGTACTAGCTATATATATTAGTAGGTTTTAGACTTTTTAAGATTATTTTAAAAGAAGGAGACTTTTCTCTACTTAATGCGACCTTTTCCTATACTTATTATAGCTTAATAAAGATTAAAAAAAAGTCTTATTAAGCTATAAAAACCTCTATAGATTAAGGAAAACCTTAAACCTTACTTAAAAGGTCCTTTTAAGGTTATTATAAAGGCCCTTAACTTTTCTTTAAGAAGAGAAACCTTTTTCTAACTTCTTAAAGATACGATATATCTTAGAAAAGGTCGAGCTAAGTAGTAAAACCCTCCTTTAATAAGGAATAACTAGATTTCTATTTTTTACTAGTATTTCTAAGAAATTCTAAACGCGCGTATTAATAGTAGGCTTATTTAAGGTTATTTTCCGATTCCTAGGTATTTTCCTCTTCTTTATATCCTTCCTACTTAACTAAGTATTTTTAACCTTTCTTATTTAGGAGTTTTTCTATAGTAAAGACGTTATTCTTCTATACTTCGAAGTAGAAGGTAGTTTATAGTAGAATCTCTAAATCTACTAGTTTTAGTATAAATATATAAAATACTAAGTATACTTTTATATTCCTAAGTAAATCGAGTTAGTAGTTATTTAGTCCTTTAATATTACTAATTAAAAATAGTCCGACTTTTATATAATCTAATTTCTTTACTTTTCTCCTAGTCTTTAAATTTTTTATAAGGAGAAAGACCTTATCTCCCTTCTTAAGCTAAGGTATTATTTTTAAATCCTTATATCTTATCTTAGTAAGGCTTTCTTATTAACGTAGTATTCTAGCTCTTACTTCTTCGTAGATTTCCTTAAATTACCTTATATCTATAATAGTATAGTCTATTTTTAGTTCTAGCTATAGCGTTATAAATAGGTTTAGGTCCTTTCTAAAATTTCTAAAGAATAGAGATATCCTAGTTATTTCTAATATATTATTATTAAGTATAATCTAAGCTAATAGTAAGAGAGCTACCTAGTTATTCTATACGTAGTTAACGTAGTACTATAGATATCCTTTTAGTATTTTAATATAAAGAGCTTATTCCTATCTATAATAAATATTATAGGAACGCTATAGTACTAAACGAGCCTATTAAGTACTAGGTAACCTAGTTACTTAGCGTTAATTATTTTATTATATAGTACGAAGTATAAGTACTTCGTTAGTTAGTCGACTATTATAAGTATTAAGTCGTACTTATTTCCTATTACTAAATCCTCTAACTTTAGGAGTTTAAGAATAAAGTCTATTATTACTTTATCCTATAGTTAGTATAGTAGTTCTCTAAACTAGAGGTTTCTATATTAAGTATATTATAATACCTTATTCTTATTATAGTTTTTATATTTCTTAATATAAGTAGAAACCTTCTTTCTAATATTTAGAAAAACGAAGTTTCTCTTAATATACTCTATAGTTCGTACTATCTTAGAATATCTTAGAGCTAGTTTATCGTAGTAGTCCTATATATAATCTTATTCCTTATTTAGAGGAATTTTAAGTTTCCTATACTATATAGGGAACTCTTTATTATTATCTTATAGTACTCGTATAACTACGTTAAACTCTTACGGGTTTATACTAAGTAATTCGTTCTAATTAACTCTTAGTATATAGTATTATTACGGCTTATATTCCTCTATATAGTTACTTTACCTACTAAGTACGTTAGCGCGTCTATTTTCTTTTCTAAGAGTATATATAATTTCGAATCTATATTCTCTAAGTAGCTCTAACTATTATACTTACTACTATATAAGAACCTTTATTATTATAAAGTAGGTTAGATTCTTATAGTTAGGGTAGATTATTAGTTCTATAGCTCTCTTATAGTATACCCTTTAGTATTATAATACTACGACGATTATAAGTAGTTCCTTATTATAGATTTCGTAGTTTTATTTAGTAGGTATTATTTTTCTTAAGGAGTATATAATTAGATACTAAGTCTCGTCGAATTCTTATATAAGGTATACTTCTATTACTAAGTTAGAGGCGTTAGTTTCGACTTATATAGATTTTATTAAGTTAAATATACGTAGTATTAATACTTTATAATATACTTTCTTAAGTTATTCGAATAATTCTTATTAAACCTTACTCTATATAAACTAAATATCTTTTTATATAAGGTTCGTAAGTAGCGTAGCTAGTTTTAAGTAGTCTTTAATAAACTTTCGGTTATAGTTCGTAAGTTTAAGGAATAATTATATATTCTTAACGTTCTTAGATATTAGCTAGTCTTTAATTAAGGTTATTATCTTAAAATTAATCTTAATTCTATTAGTTCCTATAATAAAGCTAAGGAAACTAACTTCCTTCTTAAAGAACTTATACTTCTTAAGTATAGTCTTAAAGATACTCGTACTTAGTCGTTTAAGGATAGTAGCTATATTCGTAGCGTACTACTCTTAAGATCCTTTTATAAAGATAAGTATATTATTAATTTAGGCGATAACGGTAATATTAATAAGGTTACTAAGAACGTTATTAATTATCCTTTAGTATATCGCTAGTATATTAGTAAGCTCTATTAGTATAACTAGAAACTTATAGAGTTCGTTTTATATATAAAACGCTATTTTATACTCTTTATCCTCCTTTATTCTAATTATAAAGAAGGCGTCTTATAGGTTAATCTTAAAGTACTACTAAACTTAGTAGAAGTAGTCGTTTATTCGTTTAATTAGTAGTATTAAGTAGCGATCCTTTTTAGTAATTTCGTTTAGATTATAGTAGTTAATAACCTTTTATCGTTTTCCTCCTTTCTTAAGTATAAAGAATACTAGTACTATAAATAGGGATTTAGAAGGTTATATTTATATACTTCCTTCTATTTTCGTAGTCTATTCTCTATTTACTTTAAAGTCTACTATAGAAAGTAAGTATATTAGCTAATAAGAAAGCTTAGATTCTAATATAAGTTTAATCTTATAGAACTATTATAAACGTTTAGGTAGAGCTTTAAGCCCTATCTCTTTCTAAAAGTGTTACTTCTATTTCTTATATTCTTTAGGAATTCCTAAAGATACGTAATTTCCTTCTTTACTCTTACCTTATAACCTAGTTTAGCCTATATTAGTATCTATAGAGTCTAAGCTAACTTTCTATAGTATTATTAGTAGTTAGCGATTTATTTTATTAATCTATCTTTCCTTATTTAGAGTTAAACGCTACCGGCTTTTAGGGTAGATATTAGTAATATATCTATATCTCTTAAACTTACGTACTTTTTTAACTTAGTCGATATTTAGGTTATACTTTTTAAGCTAAGAAGTATCTAGTATAATATTATATCTAGCTATAGATACGATATTTAAGATAACTTCCTTATAGTATTTTTAAAAAGCGAGTAGTAGTAGTATCGTTTCGCTATCTATACTAGGTAGATTAGAGCTATCTATAGCTCTTATCTTATATTATCTACCTTTCTTCTTTTAAATAGCTATTCTAAGTCGTCGTATAAGTTGTTTTAAGATAAATATTCTACTAGCTCTAGAGTCTATTATAGTAAGAATCTTATATTCGTTAATAATATAATTTATACGGAAAACCGTTTCTATTATTACTTAAGTATTATATAGCTCCTATTAGCCGCTTATACTAATAGAGCCTATTCGTTTTTTAAATAGTAGTTTAGTAAATTAGAATCTTTAATATAGATTTCTTAGTTAAGGAGTCTATTTCGAGGTCTAAATATAACCTTACCTTATATTATTCGCGTCTATAATAATCCTCTCGTTATTATTTTAATATATTTAAGGGTTATTCCTTACTATATTAGTAATAGTAGTCCTAAAGGTAGAAGTAGTAGTATTACTTACTAGTATATATATTTATTATACTTTATTTATATTTCTTTATATATAAGAGTATTATTTTAATACTAACTCTAATAGGTTATAATCTCTTAGTATTATTAATTTAGTAGTCTTACGCGTTCTCTTATCTATAAGCCGACGATTTTTCCGTTAGAAGTTATATAGCTTCTAACGCTATTAACGTTACTCTTTAGTAGTATAACCTTCTAAATATATCTATTATTCTAGTAGTTAATCTTAACTAGTCGATAGTTCTAGAATATAGATCGGAGTTATCTTAGTATCCTATCGAACTCTATTAGATATAGGTATCGTTTCCTAGTAATCTTTAGGAATACCTCTTCGTAACTTTATATAAGGTAGAAAGCTATCCTTATAATTAGCTATAGTTTCTCTACTAAGATATTAAGTATTTCTAAGTCGTCTAGTCCCTTATTAGAGTCTTCGCTCTTAGAACTCTTTAAAGTAGTTTCGTCTTTAGCGTTAGATTCGGTAATCTTAGTAATTACTTTTAACGTTTACTTATTATCTATTAAGAGTTCGTTATTTAAGTAGAGAGGAGAGATCTATTAGTCCTTAGTTCTATTCGAGTCGTAATAGTCTCTTTTAACTATAATATAGTTCTAAATCTCTCTCTCTAATTTATCTATTAGTAAGTTTAATATCTCGTCGTCGTTTAGATTTATTAATAGAATCGGAGATTTATCTAATTCGTTACGTATCTCCTTCTCTAGAGATAGTAATATATTTTTCTATAGTATAGTACCCTCTTATCTAAATAGAGGTAGAGATCTTTCTTAAGTATAGTTACCGTTATCCCTTAACTACTATAGTAGCTATCGTTCTATAACGTTAAACTTATAATATAGTCGTAATATTTATATATATACTCTTATCTATTCCTATTAATTTAGTAACTAGCGTAGCTAATTCTACTATTACTAAGCTTAATTATATAGTTATTATAGTATATCTATAAGTTAGTTTAGCCTTATATAGGCTTAGCTACTTCCTTACTACGCGCGTAGCTAGCGCTATTCTAGTTAGATATTATTAACGTCTTCTTATAGTTCTTATTATTCCTAGTATAAGTCGTTTAGCTTATATTCGATTTCCTTAAGCTATTCTTCTAACGTTATTCGTTCGAGTATATTAATTTCTATTACTAGTCGTTCTTTTAGGTATTAGGAGTATACGACCTATTTAAGTCGTTTATACTTCTTTATCTCTAAATCCGTTATAGGATATTAGGAGTAGTAAGCGTCTTCTATTCTAGCGAAGTCGTCGCTAACCTATTAATTCTTACTTAGGCCCGTATACTATTTAAAGGGTAGTTGTTATACCTAAAAGTCTAGTCTATAGTTTAGATTAGAGTCTATAAGCTAAGGCTCTATAAGATTATTATACCTACCTTAACTATTTATTAAGATTATAGACGTATCCTAAGTCTTATTAGTAGGAGACTCCTTTTCCTATCTAATTATTACGTTAATCTACTACTATAGCCGTACCTTTAGTCTATAGTAGTTACGTATATAATATCTAACTTTATAATAGTTATAGTACTTACTAGTTTTTCTATCTTTCTTACTCTAAGGCTTTCCTTTACCTCTAGCTTTCTTAAACGATTTCTTCTTAGGTACTTATTAAGTAGCGTCGATATCTATAGCGTTAGGGTCGCGTCGTTTATTCCCTTTAAACTAGCTAGTTAGAATATAGCTAGTACGTCCGCGTCCTTAACCTATATATCGCTTTTCTATAGCTTTTTTATAGAGATAGTCGTTAATATCGATCGACGATTTAATAAGCGTATCTAAGTTCGTTATTTCGTTCTTTCCTATATATACTAGTTCGTCCTTTATATTATCCTTAAGACCTTTATAGTATATAATATATAAGGCGTCGTTATCCTACTTAGTCTTATTAGAATACTCCTTAAATTTAGCCGTATACTAGAATACTAATATTCGCTAAACGATATTCTAAATAATATAGATTATAATCTTCTTTTCGTTACTAAATCTATAGATCGTTTTTATCTTATTATAGAATCTAACGAAGTTAGAAAAGATCCTACTCTCGTCCTTTTAGTATATAATAAAGTCCTTAGTTCTTAGTCTTATTTAATACTAAGCTTTCTCTTAAAGGTATATCGTTACGATAAGATATCTCTTCTTATAGGAGCTAACTCTATCTAACTTAAAGTAGAGTAAGAGTTAGTTAATCTAGTCGTCTAGCTTATTATAGTCTCTATAGAAGAAGTTTACCTTAGTCTTACTATCGGTCCTATAATCGGTCGTTAGAGCTACGCTTTCGTCTCTATAGCCTAAGTCTTATATACTACTAGTAGTACTTATTCTAAGGATATTTAAAGTATTACGATCCTATAAGGTAGTATTACGTAAGTACTTTTTTAAAGAGTAGGTAGTAGTAGGTATTTAGGTAAGATAACTCGAATATACTATAAATAGTTATAGACCTTTTAGTAAGATTATAATATAAGTTAAATATAAGAATATTTAAGACTTTCTCGTACTCCTATATATTTAAGTAAGTATTCCTATCTCGACTATCTCGCTATAAGAGCGTTAAGTAGTACTTATTATTTTACTATTAAGTAGTCGAGTATTATTACGTAACTCCTATAGTATCTCGCTTAAAGGATAGCGAGATATAGATAGGTATTAAACGCTCTTATCTAATTTTCTATAGTTTAAGTATCTACTTATAATACTTACTTTCTTTCTCTTAGTTCGTAATCCTTTACTAAGCCTCTATATCCTTAGAGTCTTATTTATCTTCTTCTTCTCTTAGCTTAAAGAAGTAGTAGCGCTTCTATATAATTAACGCGAGATATAACTATTTAATAATAATACTTAAGTTCTATAGTAAATTAGTATAGTAGTATATATACTTCTTATATTATAATCCTTTAGATATTATTAGTAGTAGTAGCTATAGAGCCCTTAAGATAGTATAGTATAGTAACGTAGCTATTACCTATTAGTATAGTACTTATAACTAATTAGGGTAGTAGTATTAATACCTAACTAACGTAATAGATAATATTAGTCTTAAAAGCTTATATTATAATCGTTTAACGATTATAGCTAATTATCGTTAATAGAAAGGAGTCTACTAGTAACGACTCCTTCTTATTATAACTAACTATAACGAGACTATTAACCTAATCTCTAATACTAATAAGATTATTAATATTTAATAAGATAGCGAGTACTAGTCTTATAATCGTTTAAATATTATAGCTAATTACCGTTAATAGAGAGGAGTCTACTAGTAACGACTCCTCTTTTATTATAACTAACTATAGTAAGACTATCGACCTAATCTCCGATACTAATAAGGTTACTAATATTTAATAAGATAGTAGGTACTAATCTTATAATCGTTTAATAATTATAGCTAATCGTCTTAGTTAAGATCGTTATAAGTACTATTTAAGTAGTATAAATATCTCTACTCTATAGCTTTCCTTTCCTTCTTTCTATCTATATCCTTTACTAAGCCTTAGTACTCTTATCTATCTTTTTCCTTTCTAAGCTTAAAGTAGCTAGCTTATTCTTCTTTCCTTATAGTAAATTAACGTAGGAGCGCTTTACCGTAACTAACGTAAGATATAATCGTTAAATAATTATAACGTTTATATAGTAGCTAATCGTCGTAGTTAAGCGTATTATAATATATATATTTAGTAGTATAAATACCTTTACTTTTTAAACTTCTTCTCTACTTTCTTTAGGTTAAAGCCTTACTTATCTATAGTACTTAGTAGACCTACTTATTACTATTATTAATACTCGCTAGATTATCTTTATCGTCGTTATATATAACTAACGTAGTAGAAGTACTTCAATTAATTAACGTAAGATATAATTATCTAATAATTATAATCCTAATATTATAGATTAAGGCTAGTATACCGACTTATATTTATTTAGTATAAGTCTTACGAGGATTCGATACTATTTAATATAGTAATACTAGTAGCTAATATACTAATTACTAAGTATACCTATAAGGCTAGATATATAGCTCTTAAATAGGGAAGATTACTAGATTAACTACTTCTTAAATAAATATAAAGTACGTAGTCTAAATACTATAGCTATACTTATAGATAATTAATATAAGGTATAATTATTAGATAATTATACCTAATTAACGGTATAGTAATTATATATATCTAATATATTAGTAGTAGTAATATATAGAGTATTTATATCTCCTCTTTTTATTCTTTATCTTTATTCTTTTAATATAAATATAACTTTCCTACTAAGTAATAGAAGTTAAAGGTAGTAATATTAGTTTCTTTATAGAGTAGATAAGGAGGATATATTAGTATACTTATATCTAACTAATAGGCCCTATAACTATTAAACTATTATACCTAATTAACGCGGTTCCGTTAAGCCTATTTAATAAAGGTACTTTTAGGTAAGTATTTATACCTCTTACCTATATTCTTCTTCTTTATTCTTTTAATATTAATATAACCTCCTTACTAGGTAGTAGTAGTTAGCTATAGTAATATCTATTTCTTTATAGAGTAGGTAAAGAGAAGACGTACGTATTCTTATATCTAATTAACCGGCTCTATAATTATTAGACGATTATATCTAATTAACGCGTACTTACTAGGCCTATCTAATATAGTAGTACTAGCGGCTAGTATACTTACTACTAATTATATCTATAAGGCTAGATATATAGTCCTTAAATAGGAACGACTACTATATAGACTAGCTCCTAAACGAGTAGAAAGCGCGTAGTCTTAGTACTATAACTACTAGATATATATATTATAATAGTACCTATCTTTATTATTAATAATAACGCTATAATAAAGCTCGCTTATAATCTAGAAGATTATAAGTACTTAAAGTATATTAATCTTAAGTACTACTATATTCGATAGTATATTATAGATAGAGTAGTTAAACTTCTTAAAGTAAATAGTAAGGGTAATACTACTAATATCCTTATTAAGCTACTAGTAAAGAAGAACTTTAATAGGTATATAATAGAGCTAGGTATAGTATTAGTATCTACTCTTAATAGAAAGTAGTAGGAGAGTTATTTAAGACTCTCTTTAATAGGTATATAGAAGTAGCTATAGGATATATATAGTAAACTAAAGACTTTTAGTTAAGATAAGAGCTTTACTTTCGTCTTATTTCCCTTTTAAATTTAGATATTTTAGTTTATCCTATTTAAGAGCCTACTTTTAAAGTAATTTATAGTTTAGTATAAAGGTCTTAAATCTTATCTATTAGATTATAGAAATAATTATTATCTTCGTCTAGCTAAATAACGCGCTTCTTAAAGGATTCTTTAGAAATAGGTAGAAAAAGTATAATATAGCTTAAGATAATAGTATAACCTAATATAATAATTATAGTATAGCTATTAAGGTTCTAAGTACCTATTATAGCTCCTCTACTTCTAAGTAAGAGAATTAAAGTATTATTTATATTAATCTTAAGGAGTTTTCTAGCCCTTCTTAAATAGTAAAATCTAGATTCTATAATAGCTATTTCTCTAAAGAGAAGGATAATTAAAGCTTTTATAACTATATATAATAGTATATTTCTATAAGAAATATATACTATATTTATACCCTATCTCTAAGCCTAAGTATATATAAAAGCCTTTAATATAAGAGCTTAATTATAAAATAGAATAAAGTATCGTAGAGTATAGTAAAGTAAAGATATAGGATTTAGTTTAGCCTTATATAGGTATTATCTTTCTATTTTACTTCTACTTTAAAGTTAATATAATTTATCTTTACGGCTCTTACTAAGTATAGATAGTAATAATATAGACTAATTTAAGTATATTCTCTAAGACTTTTCGCTATACCTAATACTTTTAGCTAGTATTACTAATAGTAATATACCTTCTATATACTATAAGCTTAAAAAGCTTATATAGTAAAGCTTAGAAATAGACTTAATACCTACGCTACTCTATTATATCCTTTATAGATAAGAAGAAGCTCTTATTACCCTATTAGAAAGTAGCGCTATAATAGAGGAGGTAGTAGTTAAAATAGCTATAGAGACTAAAAAGGTAATAATAATTAACTCTCTTTTAATTTATAGATAGCTAATAAATTAGATACTTAATAATAGTATTATATCTTTCTTACTTAAATAAGAGTACCTATTTCTTTTAGAGCTTTTTTATTTTAACTAAGATTATAGTTATACTATTAATAATAAAGAGCTTTTAATATAGCTCCTTACTTACGAAGCTAATTTAAATATACTATTAACTATTACTAAGACCTCTTTATTAGTTACTATATAAGACGAAGTAGAGAGATTAATTAAAATACTTTTTAATTCTAAAGGAGATATTAAAAAGAAAAATCTCTTATACTACGTAGTAGAGAGATAAGTAGATTAAGATACTATAGAGATTATTAAGCTACTAATCTCTTAAGGTATACTAGTTAATAAAGTCGAATTTAAATAGCTCTTAACGTAGTAGTTAAGATAGGAATTTAGTTATAGAACCGCTTTATATAAGGTATACTATCTTAGAAATTTAGAAGCTACTTCTATACTTTTAGAATATAAGATAATTCGTCTTATAACTACTACTACTATAATAAAGATAAGATATATACTCTACTTATATAGCTAGGGCTAATAGTAATAAGGTAATTATTACTATACTTTAATAGAAGCTCGCGGTATTATATATAGTAGTAAAGATATAGGGATATATAATAGAAATTATACGATATATTAAGAATTAGTAGTTTAGAAAGTTAGTAGGAGTAAGCCTAAGATACCTACTAAAATAGCTATCTTATTTTTATAAGATACCTACTAAAATAGCTATCTTATTTTTATAAGATACCTACTAAAATAGCTATCTTATTTTTATAAGATAGCTACTTCTCTTCTTTCTCTTCTTTAATTAATTACTTAGCTAGTAATACTATACCTTTAGTTCCTATAGTATATTCTACCTCCTATTATTATTTAAGCTTCTTTACTTTATAAAGTCTATCGAATTTTAATTAGTTATAAGCCTAGGTTTATACTAAACCTCGATAGAAATAGTATAGAAAGAGGCTTTTATCTTACCTTACTATAGAAGTTAAATAATTAATTTAGATTAACTAGTCTTTTCTCTATACCTCTACTTAATTACCTTACCTTAGAAAGTAAGAGAGAGCGTCGAATAGTAAAAGAACTAGAGCTTAAGAAAAGTACTTAGAAAGTTCCTTTAAGAAGGTAAAATTACGATATATAGTAGTAGAAGAATTACTATATACTATTACTATTTTTATTATTATATTATAACTTAATTATCTAGAGTTTAGTATTACTACTATTCTGTTTAATTTATACCTAAAACTACTCTACTATAATAGATTCTACTTTTAGCTTCTTAAATAAAGGCTATAGAATTCCTATCCTTATTAGGAAAAACTATTAGATATAGTTCCGCTAAGTAGAAGTTAAGCTTATTAGAAAAGAGATTAAGTAAGTTATTAATAACTCTATTATATCTATATAGATACTAGAGTTATTAATATCTAGATTTACTACCTCTAATACTATAGAACCTCTTCTTAGCCTTTTTTAATCTTCGTACTTCCCTATCTTTAAGAAGGCTAATACTTAAGTACTAGATATTATATATAAAGCTATTACCTTAGAGAATATAGACTAGGTTAAGGAATATAATAAGATAAAGGAAGTTTAGGCTATACTTTAAAGGAAGTACTAGTAAATACTTAAGGTATTTATAAGGAAATATATAGTATAATATAGTATATTTAAGATAGATAGAAGTATAACCGTTTAGGAAGTATAGATATATCTTAGTAGTCTAGTAAGGAAGACTATTACTATTAAACCCTAGTATAAATATATAATATATAATCTAAACTTAAGGATCTAATAGCTTCTATCCTCTCTTTCTATTAAGTATAATAGCCTTAAATTAGCTATTAATATACCTAGAACTAAAAGAATTATAAGACTATTCTTTAGCTCTTAATAAAAAGAAAAGGCTCCCTTACTAAAAATAATATAGCTATATATATAAGTAGGCTAAGGTTTTAGAAAAGTACCTTCTAACTAAGTAGATTCTCCTACCTTCTTTATAATAAGATAGACTATAAAATAAGAGATTATTCTAAGTACTTAACTATAAGGAAGGTAGTAATAAGCTAGCTTAAGGAGTTTAAAAGAGAGCTTCTCCTTTACTTAAGCTAAAGAGAAGGTCTAGCTTAAAGGGAATAGAAGATCTTATAGCTATAGTTAAAAAGCTAGCTACTAAAGTTACTACCTTAAAGAAGGGTTAGTAGACTAAGAAGTATAAAGCCTATTCTATTTATAATATAAAGAAGAAAGTATCTACTCCTTTATCTCTAACTTTAAATAGATTATTTAAGGGAGAAGACTTTAAAACTATAGTATTTAATATAATAGAAGCTAGAGGTAAGCTATTATACTTTAAGTAGCTACTTAACTTTAATACTATATCTTATATAACTAACTAAACCTCCTCTTTTAAGGGACTATTAATTCTAATTAAGAAAAGATAAATTAAAATAAAAAGAGAAAGGTACTTAACCTTAGATTTTTATAAAAAGGTAGTTATAAAGAATAAGTTTAGGAATTTAGTAGAGCTAGATATAATACTTATACTTAATCTAAGAGTTAATCTTATTTCTAAAAGGAAGCTTAGCTCTAAATATAATCTCTTTAGTATTATACTACGTAATACCTTTACTATAATAGACTAAACCTTTTAACTACTTCTTTACTTCTTTACTAAAAGAGAAGTCTATATCTTAAAGAATATTACTAGCTTTTTTAAGTAGTAAGGAGCTTACTATATTCTATATACTTAATATATAAGAGGACCTTCCTTAAGTAGATAAGAAGTTAAAATAGTTCAGGCTATTTTATAAGAGGTTTACTTATATAGAAGTAGAGAAACTATACTTTCTATATAAGGTAACTATTCTATCTAAGCTAATTCCTATTATTCTAAATAATAACTATCCTTATAAGGTCTATACTCTTATAAAGATAAAGAATAGAAGAAAGAAGGCTATAAAAAGAAAAGGTAGTATATTAGAGCTAATATCTATAGATATCTATAGTCCTATTAAAGCCTTAAGGAATAGGAAGGTATATTTCCTTCTAATTATAAATAACTATATAAGAAAGTACTAAATATCCCTAATAGTTACTAGATCTTAAGCTATTAGATTCCTAACTACTTAAAAGAAGAAAATTAAGCTAGAAACTAGATTTAAGTTTAAAGTAGTTAGAAGTAATAATACTCCTAAACTTATTAATCTATTTAAGTTTTAAAAAAGGGAGTTTAAGGTAGTATATAACCTAACTAAAGCTTATAACTCTATTTAGAATAAAATAGTTAGAGAGCTATTTAGACCTATAAGTTTAATATAAGGGCTCTATTAAAGGACTTAGATATACTAAATAAGTTCTAGCCTAAAGTATTATAAGCTATAATCTATATTTAAATAGGACTATAACTAGCCTCGTTATTAATAGCTAGGTAATTACTTCTAAGGAGGTATAGACTAGTATAAAGCTATCTATTAACTATATCTAAATTTAAGGCTATAAATACTATAGATGTATAAATCCTAAGTCCCTTCTAACTTTTAGTAGAAAGGATAAGCTTTTAAATAGAGTAAGAGTAGGAGTCTTTATAGGATACTATAATAAAATAACTAAGAACTTTAAGATATAAGTAATAAATATAAATTCTATTATTATAGTCTATAATCTTAAATAGTTTAAGAATAAGAAAGAAGGAAATATTAACTTAGATATACCTATCCTCTTAACCTTAAATATGATACTAACTAGGAGACTAGTTAGTAGGCTATTAGTTACTAAACTACCTATTCTAATTTAGCTAATAAGGAGAATTATTTAGGAAGTATCTATCTAGCTACTATTAGCTATAGTTTAAAAGGAGTTTATTTTAGTAGTAGAGTTAGTTAAGATAGAGATAGAGCTATATAAGCTTAAGACTACCTAGCTAGATCTAGATCCTATACTAATAGATATTAAGCTAACCTTACCTATTCTAATTCCTTAGTAGTATACTAGAACTAAAAGGCTAAGATAGGAGTAAGATAATAATAAGGGACTTAAGGCTAAGGTCTAAAGAGTATTTACTACGATAGAGTAGCTAATCTAAAAAGAAGATAAGGATTAAGAAGAGCCTATAGACTAGGTACTTACTAAAATAGAGATAGGTATAAAGGCTACTATCCTAATTTTAAAGACTTATTATAAAGTAGTAGGAGATCCTTAATAAAGATATATATAGAAGGATACCTATAAAAAGGAGCTAACTATACTAATAGCTAATAAGACTTAAGTTATAACTATTCTACTTAAAGGAGCTAATCTAGTTATATCTAAATAGGTATTTAATATTAAGTTTAATATAGATAGCTTAGTAAATAAGTTTAAGGTAAGGCTAGTTACTAAAGGATCCTCTTAAAAGTATAGGATTAACTTTAAGGAGATATTTAAACCTACTATAAGGTATAATATACTAAGGGTATTAATAGCTATTATCGTATAGATAGACCTTAAATACTATTAAGTAGATATTAATAATACCTTTACTAAGTTAGCCTTAAGTAAGTAGATCTTTATAGCTCTACTACTTAAAGTAGATATCCTCTTAAGCTAGGTACTATATATTTAAGAGGAGTCTTTATAGATTAAAGTAAGTAGTAAGGGACTAGAATAATACCTATATTAAGGAACTTCTAAAGATAGGTTTTATCTAAAGTAAAGTAGATCCCTACTTATTAACTTATCCTATTAAAGGCTTAATTATCCTAGTTTTATAGATAATATTACTATTACTACTAATAACCTTAGTTAAGTTAACTAGTTTAAGAATACCTTTAAAAAGATCTTTAAGATTAAGAACCTTAAGGAGGTAAAGATAATCCTTAGAGTAAAGGTAATAAGAAATAGTAAGAAGGAGACCTTAAGACTAAACTAGACTTACTATATTAAAAATATTCTAGCTAAGCTTAGTATAGAAAAGGAGTCTTATAAGCCTATTAGGTTACTAATAGATTCCTATAACGACCTTAAGCTAGCTAAGGTAACTAATATAAGATATAATAAAGCTATATATTAAGAGGTAGTTAGAAGCTAAATATACCTTAGAATTTTAATTAAGCTAGATATTACCTTTATACTTAGAAGACTTAGCTAGTTCCTAGCTAACCTAATAGTCTTATATATATCTACCTTAAAGAAGCTTAAGAGGTATATTAGATCTAGCTAAGACCTTAGGATCCTCTATACTAGAAATAGCTACTAAATACTATAGAGTTACTTAAACTTAGACTTTATAATAGACTAGACTAATAGAGTCTCTATTCTTAATAATATCTTTACTCTTACTAAAGGACTAGTTTTTTAAATAAGTAAGAAATAGAAGTTAGTAGTAACCTCTACTATAGAGGCTAAGTATATAGTAATATATACCTATACTAAGTAATCCTAATAGCTTATATAGATTATAAGGGATATAAGTATATACTACTTAATTAGAGTAGATTATTCTTTACCTCTTATAAAGGAGAATCTAAAGTATACTCGGAGTATCCTAATATAAGGTAAGCTAGTTACTCTTAAGGGAGATAATTAGGCTACTCTATTCCTTATATAAGATATATATATAACTAATAGGTTAAAGTATATTAATATTACCTTCTACTACGTTAGAATACTCTAATAGAGGAAAAGGATTACTATAGAGTTTATTAGTACTAATAATATAGTTACTAATAGGTTTACGAAGCTAAAGTAGGAAGAATTATTCTAACGCTTTATTTACTAGCTAGGACTTATTAAGGACTAATCTTTAAACCTAAGTAGGAGTATTAAGAGTTAGTAGTTTCGAGAGTTAGTATAAGTAAGCCTAAGGTACCTACTAAGATAGCTATCTTATCTTTATAGGATAGCTACTTCTTTCCTTTCTCTTAAATAATTAATTACTTAGCTAGTAATACTATACCTTTAGTTCTTATAGTATATTCTACGTCCTATTATCTTTTAAGCTTCCCTACCTTCTAAAATCTATTAACTTTTAAGTAATCTTTTATATACTTTAGTTCTTTAATCTTTTAGAATAGCTAAAGATTAGTATACTATATAATCTTATTAACTATATTCTTAAATAGTAATACTTTTTAAGAAGGTAAACTAATTAGAAGATTAATTATTAAGCTATATTTAATATTAGAATATTTAATATTAGAAGTACTTAGTACTAGAGACTATTAGATATATATAGTTAATCTATATTATATATTAGTTAACTTTAAACTTTTTTAGTATTAGTATTATAGATAGATACTTAAACTACGGATAATTAGACGAAAAACGTTTAGCGCCTATTTATATCTTACTATTCTTTAAGTAAGATACTATAGAAGTTACGTAATAGTACTTAACTACTTAATAGTAAGATAACGAGTACTACTTAACGTTCTTATAGTAAGATAGTTAAGATAAGGATACTTACTTAAGTATATAGAAACTAAGAATATCTTTAATATACTTATATTTAACTTATATTATAATCTTACTAAAAGGTCTATAACTATTTATATATATACTTAAGTTATTATCCTTATCTTTATTCTATTATTTCCTAACTCTTTAAAGAAGTAAGATTACTCTTAATTATATAAGACTACTTTATAGGATCGTAATACCTTACTTACGGTAGCTCTTTAATATAGCGCTCTTAGTAACTCTACTATTACGCTAACTTTTAATATAGTAGGTAACCGCTAAAGGTAAAACGTAAATAATAAAGGAATATAGCTATTATCTTAGTCTACTCCTATATTACTAGCTCCTTCTAATACCGAGCTTAAATAATCTTAAAGCTTATAGTAAATTTATCGGCGCTTTACTATAGATAGTCTATATATACGCTTGTTTAAATTAGCTATATATAAGATAAATAGTTAGATAACGTAGTTTTAATACTATCTTACTTAGCTAAGTAGAGATAGTCTAAAAGTAATTAGAATAAGGTCTAGCTAATTCGATACTCTTTATAAATGCTTAAGGATTTCTTCCGTAATATAGCTAGAGTATTACGCGTCCGCTATTTACTTATAAGATATATAAGCTCGATAATCTACGTATTTCTATAATATTTACCTACTACTTAACGTACTCTACGTTAAAATCTATAAATCGAGTACTATTTCTTCTATTATATTATCTATAAATAGGAAGCGTTTCGTAGCGTCGATAATCTCCTTAACTAATAAGTAGAACTAACTATATATTAAACTTCTCTCTTACTACTTTAACCGTTTTAGTATAATACTAATTAAGCTAGCGATATCGTAAAGTATATTTTAAGAGAAGTATAGCTATCTATTACCTTGTCTTAGTAGCTTACTATCGAATATCTACTTTATATAGTTTGTAAGGTAATATCTCTTTTAAAGATATACTTACGTCTTATTATTAATATAGAGAGTCTACGCTATTAGGATATGTACTTTAGAATATACTTCTTTACTAATATCGATATAGAAACGATCGAGTTAAATAAACGTAGAATCTATAATATCTTTAAAGAAAGCGTCGAAGAATTCTATAATATCTAATAGAGTTAATATAGAGCTATAGGTCTTAAAATATAGCTTTATACTCTTAGTACTTAAGAATAACTATAGCTTATAGAAGTCTACGAGTCTTATAGTATAGTTTATAGTATTAATAATATTATTTTAAATTAGTTCGATGTACTTAAGCTAGATATAGTATCTAACGGCTTACTCTACTATATAGCTCGCTATCTTAACCTATTAACGTTCTACTTAATACGCCTTAGTATTAATATAGGTATAGCTAAAGTTTTTAGGTAAGTACTATATATAGTCTATATTTTATATCTTATATACTACTAAAAGAAAGACCTTATCTATTTATTAGTAGAGCTACTCCTTCGTTAATAATATAAATTTCTACTATACTATAGTAAGGTAAGGGAATAGTATATAGATAGTTATATTATAAGCCCCTTCTATACGACTAAATAAAAAATAAGGTATATTATAAAGTATAGCTAATAAGGCTCTTAAGAGCTATTTCGAGTTATTATCTATATAATAGATATAAGTTTTAATATAGATATTAGCGCTAATATTTTATTATATTTAAGGTATAAACTAGTACTATATCTCTTTCTAAGCTATAGCTAATAATAACCTAAAGCTTAGGAAGCTATTAATATTAAATATAACTTTAGCTTCTATAGCCTACGTCTCCTCCTTATAGAGATAGACGTTTATAAGGAACTAGCGACGTCTATTATAATCGTAGAATATAGCCTTCTATTACGTTATACTTAGCGCCTATTCCTAAATAAGACGCTCTATAGAAATTATCTCTTTTATACTAAGTACTAATAGAAAGTTAGTATTATTAAAGATATTATTTAGTCCGTAGTAGTTCTCGCTAGTAGTATCTAAGTACTAACGGCCTTAATTAGCGTACTCTTACTTAGAGAAACCGTAGAACTCTACGATTAGCTACTAGTATAGTTTATCTACTATAAATTCTATCGCTATCTATTCTACCTTAACGTTACTCCGCTCTTCGTCGTAAGTTATATAGTCTAGAGGAGGCGGATTAGCCGGTTCCCTCTTATCCTAGGCTAACCTATTAGGTCCCCTCTCGTCGTTATCTATAATGTCGTCTATATCCTCGAATACGTTAGCTAGCTACGACGCCGTATCTTCCTTAAGGACCTCGTCTACGCTACGCGTACCTATCTCGATATTATCTTACTATTTAGGAATCGTAGGGGAGAAATCATTATTATCCGCGGAACGTTACAACTCGCTTAGAGGTGTCGTAAAGATGCTGAGTCTCCTAAGGGGTAGCGACGGCGAGTGACAGACTACGAGCCGGTAGGCTACGGAAGTACTGTGACAGCGGTCGTTGCGCTTAATGACTTGCCTCTGGCGTTGTAGTCCGAGGGACTGCAAAGCGGCGGAAGAAGCCTACGTGTGCACCTTCTATACGCGATACTATAGAGTCTTACAGTAGGTTACCGTCTTCGTATATCGTGTCGTGCTCGTTCACCGGAATAGCTTGCCCTTGTTCTTACGCACCGGTAACGTCTTGTCCGAGGGCCACACCCTGGACGCGTAAATCCAGCTGTGTCAACGTTACTGCGGCTGCTTCTTCTTCTGTAAGAGCAAGATCGACAATCTGCTCGCCTTGCTGTAGCTGCTCGTGCATTAGCCGTGTCTGAGGTAGTGCACCTTGCATCGCAATCCGAACGCGACGGTTCTGCTGCCGTCGTCGCCACGCATCGCGTCGGTATGCCACCTCGGCGGTCGTGCTATCGCTCGTTTATAGTCTTCCTCGCTTCGCGGACATTGTCGAACGGGCATGTCAACATAGAGATGGAATCTTGGAACGGTGCGACGTTACCCCAAACCGACTTCCCGATTTGGCGGGCAATTGTCACGACCTATTCCCGTTTGGGCGAGAATTGTCACGACCTTGGCAGGCGGCCTCCGATGGCGATGACTTCGACGACGAACTACATGCGCTATAGACGTTCCGAGACATTAACACTCTTGCACATGTTCAATGAGACCTCAATCTATTATTTGGCATTAACATCGAAGAATTTGACGAGGCTCGAAAGTCTAACCTGAAGCCGGATTTCGACCCGTGTTTCATCAAAGCAAGCCAAATGCGAATATCACACCGCGCGGGACCAGAACAGAGGTGCACCATGATTCGAAGCATCATATCTCTACCACCTTCGGGTTGGCCAGTCGCAAAAGCCGCCCACTGAAATTGTGGCTGTTGTGGCCATTCCCAGAGCTGCGACACTTACTAACATGCTACGGTGATACGAAGGCAGCGCTGACCCGGATGGACCATGGCTCATTCCTTGTGCAAATGCCCGGGGAATCGGTGCTCGTGCCACCGAACTCTCCTCATGCCGTCGTTGCTCTCGAAACTTGCTACTTATACGGCCACACAGTCGCGACCAACTCCTGGGCCTACGAGCCATCCGCCGTCCTTGTCGAGATCAGAGCTGGTGACCTAGACGACAAAGCTTGCCGGGAGCGTGTCTTCTAACTGCATCTTGGTCTACCTAGCACCGAGTTTTCGCCAGGTGTATATCGATCAGTTTATTGAGACATGGGCGATGGAGGCGCCGATTTTTCGCAGCCAGAAGGCTGAGTTCGAGAATCTGGTAGCGCTATGGGCGGCGGACGCTCGCGACACCGCGTCATGTGCTTGGTGTGTCGCTGCGGGTGGGCTGGAGCGTCACAATGTTGGAGACGACAGCCTTGAACACGCGAGAGCTCATCTAGAAAGACGGGTGTCAGCAACGGAGGAGGATGCCTAAACCAACGGATCTACCGAACCTACCGAAGACGACAATACCTCATTTGTGGCTCGTCAGACCCATCACTCTATCGGCGGAATCTTCCTTTTTGACGTGACTAACAATGCTGAAGTCAGATCCATTGGAGCTCTATTAGGCTCTTACGTTTTACTACATTCTACGAGACCGTCCACTCGTCGGCCTAGATACCAAAGTACATTTCGCCATGGGATCTGAAGCAAGCAGCAAGATCGGGATATGCAGCACTCCCCAACTCCCTACTACACCATACATTTTCCATGATGCTGAGGGCCTTCTGTGCTTTACCAAACAAGTCTGATTCTTGTTGCAGTTCCACCATCCTGCGCAGTCGAGCCTCATACATCAACTCTGCAAGGCAGCCTGTTACAATGAAAGGCCACAAGAAAGCACGAAGCAAAGACGGATCTTCTTCCAATTGAAGCGTCAATAGCTCGACAACACAGCCAACGTGATGCCGGACGTCACCGCTAGCTGGCTGCAGCCCTGACACCACAGCATGTAGGTACACAAGTGCCGCGTGGCCCCAGATACGTGTGATTGTGTGGCTTTGCTTATAACTCGTCACAGATTGTTTGCGTCCATTCGCGGAGACGCCTTGCGAGAGGGTACCTTCGCTCCTGTTATTGCCTGTATCATTCTCGAGCTTTGTGAGACGAAGCTTCAAAGCATTCATGATGGACGTCGCGCGGGCTACGAGCTCGATAGCATCAAGGCTACCAGCCACTCTGCAACGCTGTTTCCATGCATCTAGCGTCGCGATCTCGCCGATGTACAGAAATGCCCAGTTTTGGCTTCCAACAACTTGCGCTAAGCTAATGGACGAGCCCGCGCTGTCGTCATCCTTTAGCAAGCTATTATGGTAAGCAAAGAGTGTCGGCTCTTCTTGCGACATTGTACTTGAAACGATATCGTCCACCAGAAGTATCGAGGACGAAAAGCAGAAGGCTGTCTGCTCAGCGCTGGGGGACTGGACGAGCGTCGCTACTGGTGTCACTGGCGCCGAGGGCGTCAGACGCTCCATGACGAGCCGGAAGCTGGACCTTGCGTTACTAGGGTCGGGAATTCCGGGACTTCCAAGGATCTGCGTGAAAAGAGCAGCAGCGGCATTGAGGTGTGTTCGGCCATTCTCGGGATGTGGAACGGCAACCTCAAAGCGTTGCAACTGTATTATGCTTGCCAGGACCCGGACAGCGCCGTGCAAATGATCCGCAATCTTTGCGCCAGCTAGGACTTGCAAAGCTTGCCTTAGCATTTGGAAAGCATGATGCATCTGCGTTGTGACCGTCTCCCATGTTGAATCATGCCTTTCCGTCTTCTGCATGAGCAAGAAAAGATAAGAGCTTTGACACAGAACAGCCTGCTTTATTACCGGACTCTTGATCACCAACTCCAGGATCCAGGCTTTGCCACCTTGGAAAACAGAAGGTCGGTAGAATGGGAAGAGAGAAGAGAAGACTTGTTCCAGGAAGAACATCACGAGAACGGTCTCGGACTGTTCGAGGGGTGGGCTCAGACAAGTATGCTCTCTCACTAGCGTGCATTCCGACAGAACTCGGGGCCTCGCTGGGCATGCGCTGGAGATTTCCAAAGACCCGTGGCTTGCGGGCAGGACACCATCGTGCGTGCGATCCAACATAGCACAGGCGTTGCTTGATTGCGGTGTCGGGCTGCGCGGCTCTTCCGCTGGATCACCCTGATTCGCACCAGAGGCATTTCGAGCCTCCCCTGGGTGGCTTTCAGATCGGCGAGAGCGCTTGCCCTTAATTTCTTGCTTGAGCTGCTCCATCATCCTCCTCTCCTGTTCGCCGCCATCCAACCACTCCGGCTTCCGCTGCCCATAGTGGCAGGTGATCCGAAGACTCGCACAATTAGCACATGCAGGATGCGCCTCGTCGCATCTTTTTCGCCGAAGCCGGCAAGTCCAGCAGCCGTTCGAAATCTTCATGTCTGCGTCCTGGTGGAACTCAAGTCAAATCGAAGTCTCAAGACCGCGCGGGGATGTCTCTCACTTACTAAGCTATGGCGGCCGTCACAATGTTATTGCTCGCGCGCGGGACAGATGCACCCGATCCGTGGGCGGGCAAGCGGTCAAGTACCAAGGTGTCGGGCCACGCTTTACCCGATTCCCGGCAAGCTTCATCTCTTGTTTTCAGTAACGCAAGCCGCGCGGCTATGTCTCTCATCAACGCTTGTGAGTGACATCGAGTACTGACGCCTCGATAGACCCACCGCATGTCATCTCAAGAATCTCAAGCTAGGAATTATGTAGCGCCACAACCTGTTACTGCAATGGCATGTGACATCCTGCTGGCTACTTCAATGGCGCGCGGTTTCTTGCAGATCATTCGACTTGGACTTAACTTCTGACGGACTCACGGACTGTTCAGCGTGGTCTTCCGGTCTTGACCTGAGACACTGACACTGATGAGCGCGACTCCTGTCTCTTTGAATGAGATCACCCGTCCAGAGATGCTGTCCTTGATATATCAGCTACAATGCCCTCGCCTTGCACTTTCGGAGCCTCCATAAATGCTGATAGCTCGTCAACACAAACACGCAATTACAACGCTCCGTAGCAGAGGCCTCCTCGACCGTACCGATGGCTTTCACCACGTTCTTTTACATGCTACTCATCCTCAGTACAACTTATGTCTCTGCGCGTTGCCCGGAGTTTTCAGGGTCCTTCATCATACAACAAGACGACCTCTATCCGGAGAGTGCTGCCTGGGACCCAACGACCTGCAGATTGTACTTGAGGTATGCCGCAGTCTCGCAACCAACTAGGGTTTGCTGCAAGCTGATTTGTCCTGGCAGTTCGATGTATAACTCGACGCTTGCTATCTACAATCCCTACACCAAATCCGTCGATATCGCGAATCTCCCTGGCATCTCACATCCAGGCACGGCAACCTATACCGAGTACCACCTAGATGGGGTCGACTACGATGCGAAAAGCGGGTACGTCTACGTCGCAGCTTCATCTGCCAGTGCTTTCACCAGTATCCTTAAGGAGGAAGACGGTACGCTCGCCACGGACTACTCGAATGCCAACTACACCGGCCCAAATCACGTAGTTGTATTTGATCCGCACACTCAACGAGTGGTCGCAGATGTCGATACATCCGCGGCGCAAAGAGAGTATCATCGCATCACTGGCCACCTAACAAATGCTTTCCAAGACATGGCGGAGATTCAATCCACCGGCGACTCTTACGCCATAGCAACATTCGGGAACTCCATCGTGAAGATCTCCAGCGGTTCGTACGACGCCCGGCTGTGGTATGCTCCATCGCACTACAACAAGACATATGGATTTGGAGGCATTGTCTCCATTGGCGATAAGCTTGTTATCTCTGATGCGATATCAGGAGGACTGGTTACTTTCGACACCCAACACGACCATAAACCACATCCTACGTATGTGCCGCTCCAAAACTTGCCCTCTGATTACCGGCCTGGGAACGCGGATGGGTTATACCTCCCACAAAAATACGGCGGAAAAGTCTTGTTGTGGTCTGACGACTACAACGGCACTTCCGTCTATGGTAGTGACGATGGCTGGACCTCTGCACATTTTCTGGGCCTAATACTCAACGACGATCCAAAGATTGAAGGTGGACTGACTACGGATTCCTTCGACATTGGAGACAGCATCTTCATTCTCACGCAGGAGTTTGCGTTCACCTTGCCTGCGCCGAAGAAACACAATTTCATCTTCTTCGACATCACTGCGGAAGTTGATGAGGTAGTGAAAGGCAGTTTTGTCGACAGGGAATGAGCACCAAAGATACATTTGGCTGGATAAGTACTGACTGGCGACATTTTCCAAAAATGGATGGTTGAAAGGCCTGAGGGTCAGCATGTACGAATAGTTTACTTCTCAGAATCAGGATGAGCATCGTGCATTCGTTGTTGGAAGATACAGCTGCAGAGGTGGCAGTGCGACTTCCTTTTGCTGTGATAACGGTGTGTGTCTTTGCAGCGCAGAGTCGCAGAATCCTCGAGTGTGGTGGAGTTGTTCGTAGCAAAGATACTGCTATGAATACGAAGAATCTCGCTTTCGAGAGTCAACCAAGCACTCGAAGAGTGATCTTGGAGTATAGTTTGCATGGCCGGACTCCGGTTTTCCAGCAGCAACCGGCCCCAAGCCAGCGGCTTTGATACTCACACGGCACAGTAGAATACTCGTTTCCGAAACCGCGCGCAAATGTATCCACAGATCGGCAAGAGTGTGTGCTCACCACGCATAGATGGTCACTGCAGTTAATCTTACGCGCGCGGTGCTGTGCAGATGGAGCGAGTGCATCTCGTATCGCCTTGGAAAACACGAGCAAAAGCTAATTGCATTGTAGTCCAAGCTGACCAGAGTGATAATGGCGGCATTGAACATCTAGCCCGCTTGGTTACCAATACGCGTTGTCCTTGCGTTTCCTCCGGAAGAGCCAACCCATGGTAGCTGTGAGGTTGGCACGGTATAAGAAGGTGAGTTCATGCACTGTCACATCCTTCCCTCATTCCTACCTCTACACACCTGAAATCAGAACTGCCCAAGCCGGACAGAAAGTACTCCGATATTCTTGAAATCCACTCCCGTATCATCCGAGACAGGAACATGGCTCCGCCCGTTGCTCTGATTCTTGGTTCTGGCCCGCGAGTCGGTGCTGCTGTGGCCAGTGCCTTCGCTGCCGATGGCTACAAGGTCGCTGTGGTTGCAAGGAAGGGATCCAACTCCAAGACAGATGAGGGATATCTCTCTATCATGGCCGACCTCTCCAACCCCGACTCTGTCCCCGGCGTCTTCGAAGCAGTCATGGCTGAATTCGGCGTCGCACCTGGCGTGGTCATTTACAATGCTGCCTCGCTTACACCACCTCCTGATAAGGATTCAGTCCTTTCAATTCCAGCAGATCGACTTGCGTACGATCTGAACGTCAATACCATCAGTCCCTTCTGTGCAGCTCAGGAAGCGATCAAAGGCTGGACGGCACTATCCGCTGGGCCGAAGGTATTCATCTACACGGGCAACGCCCTGAACGGAATGGTCCTTCCGGTACCCATGATGTTGAATCTCGGTGTTGGCAAAGCCGCTTCTGCCTATTGGGTCGGCCTCGTAGATGGAGCTTACAGCGCCAAGGGATACCGGTGAGTCAAGTCGACAGCATTGTAGCTTTGACTGTTACTGACCTGTGTACTTGCCAGGTTCATCTACGCCGACGAACGCGAGCCCGGTGGTAAGATGAAAGGCATGGCTCTGGACGGTGTAGCTCATGCCAACTTCTATACGCAACTGGCGAAGTCGACGGAGGGTATCCCGTGGCAAGCCACTTTTGTGAAAGACAATGGCTATGTATCGTTCAAGTAGACCGTACGCACTTCTTGTCAGGTTGTGATGTGAACGAAAGTGGCAGATTGGTCGAAATGTTGCGTTTGGTGCCTGAGGCGATCATGTGGCGTTTTTTTCCCGCGCGGGTGATCACAAAGGGCTAGCGCCGAAATCCGCGCGCGGTTGAACTTCCAGCATCAGGCTGCGGCACAGAAGTGGAAGCTCAATCATGTGAGCCGAAGAGACATCATAGGTCATCTACGAGAGGCGTGCATACGTGCGGATGTGTAAGGCTGTGGAGGTATACTTTCCCACCGCGTATCGCGTGTCGCTTACGCCGACCGTCTACATCACATTCTGCAGAGAGGCGCAATGCAATCCCTTCACCACCGTCTTTCTTCGATATACATATGTGTATGCGTCCTACTAATAAGCTTGGGCATATCTTTCTTCTACCGCACTGTGCCATCTGTGACTTCCTTCTGGCTCAGCGTCACAACAGCAACCATCAGCATGTCTTCGACTGATAGTGCGTCCAGGACGCCCGTCTATTTCCTCGGAATCGGCGGCCCTAATTTCATGGAAAACAGAAACCATCCCGCCTTCAAGAAGCTTGGTGAGACTGGCCGTGAGATCACAACCAAAGTGAAGCCGAAGGCTGTCGTTGTCTTCTCAGCACACTGGCAACACGGACCGACCACAGTCGCCATCAATGTCGCCGAGAAGGGCGAGCTGATCTACGACTTCTATGGTTTCCCACCGCACTACTACGAGTACAAGTACCCACATCGTGGAAGTCGAGAAGTCGCGGAGAAGGTTATTGAGAAGTTGTCGAAGGCCGGCATTGACGTCGATCGTGTACAGCGGGGGCTCGACCATGGAGTCTGGGTCGGCTTCTTAGCAGGTGTGTCACAGATCCTGGCGCGTCTTCTTCAACATCATCCCACTGACACTTGAGCCACTAAGCTTTTGATCCCAAGGAGAATCCATTGGACGTGCCAATCGTGCAAGTCTCCCTACTCGGCAACGAAGACCCAGACCAGCATTATCGCATTGGGCAAGCACTGGAACAGCTGCGAGACGAAGGCGTCCTCATCATTGGCGCCGGAATGGCTGTGCACAATTTGCATGACTACCGGAAGTCGAGAGGAAATGGCGCACTCATGCCGTAAGGTCTGTCCCACCCGCAAACGGGAATCGGTGTTGATTTGCGTGTCACAGCTACGCTTCCAGCTTCGAAGTCGGCCTGACAGAGGCTATAGCCGAGTCCAAAGACCGTCAAACGGCAATGTCGGCGCTATTGAGGCGCGAGGATGCCCGCTCAGCACATCCAAGCTTGGAGCACATTCTTCCAATCCACATCGTCGCTGGCGCTGCAGGGTCGGACGCGGGCAAGCGTATCTGGGCTATGCCCGAGGGCAGCTTGAACTGGGGCCAGTATAGATTCGGCGATATACCAGCTGCACACACCTGAGGTGCTCGAACCACTAGCAGCTCGCTGTGCGATGCGATGAGATGAGATGAGAGATTTTGTGCAAGGGGCCTCCCGAACACAGTTCTTGTGCGAAGTGGTCTCCTGTTCAGTATACCGTAGCCCACTTCAGGACTCCGCAATCAGCCCGTTGGTGGCTTTCGGCCAGGCAATTTCTTCATACCTTGTTTCACACTGAAGGTCTTTTTCTTTTGCCGTCCTCCCTGTGTGCCCACGCTTTCGGTGTTGTTCGACTGCTAATACTGACCGCTCGTCGTGGAACGCAGATTCGGTCCAGACGTCTCAGTAAGCATCGAGGCTGGAGATCATAATGTGCATCTGCGATGGCCACATCATCTTGCTAAGTCCCACAACTAAAATAGGCGCGCTAGACGCGTAACAGGGGTCGCGAATATGCGGAGACAGCGGAGGCCGAAGCGCCGACAGCCTCGCGCGGGGAATCTGGAGAAGAAGATTCGGGGGCAGCAGCTTCCCCTAGCAGAGTACGCGCGCAGTCTTGGTCGATGACTATACTGTCCACCATATACGTCTTCCTGTCTCCATCTGCCTCTCCGAACAATGTTTCCGCCCGGCTCCAGCTCAGGAGCAGAAGGAATTCCGGCCGTTGCGACGAACAAATGCCGCTACTGCGACCATCAGTACGTGCGGCCGGATCATCTCAAGAGACATATTGATTCACGCAAGTCATCCTCGACATGACTTGTTGTCGTATGCTTACCTACGGCAGCAGACCACAGCTCGCGCACCTATCAATGTCCTCTCTGTCCGCGTGCTTTCAATCGAAAGTAGGATTAATACACCATCTTGCTTCATACGCTGAGCCTACAGCAACTTGCGTATACTAACTCCGTTGCAGAGACGTTCTCGACCGGCACCAAGCCATCCACGACTCTTCGACTAACAATACAGGCCGTGGCCCGAAACGTAGACTACGTACAACGAGAGCTTGTGTCCATTGTGTCGCAGCAAAAACGCGATGCTGGGGCGATAATCCTTGTAATCGATGCGAGAGTCGAGGCATCCACTGCAGCTTCCAACCTGGTCCTGATGGCTTCGATCTGCACCACCAAGGCTCCGTCAGCACATCCTCGCCTTTACCTTCCACTTCGCATGAAGCGCAGGGCTCGAATGCCGGCCAGCCTTCGCAAAGCATAACTTGTTCCGAAAGGACGCAATCGCATGACAATGTAGCGCATATGGCCAGTGAACGTCCTGAAGATGTGCAAGACACCCTTCGATCAGTCACACAGCCAGACATGCTACCATCCGGTACTCTACCCTGGGACGACTATTCCTCGCTTATCGATATCTCGGCATTTCAGGAGGGTCTAGGTGTGTTCTCAGATGCCGAGTCCTTCATGCTGCCTGAAGAATCTTGGTTCTCGAACACCATCTCTATGCCTCCCTCAGAACTATTTCCGAACTGGAAGGCTACAGATTCGGATCATGCCCAGCACCAGATCACCACGGATAACAGGTCACATGTTCCCAAAGACCGGGCAACCCTGGGACATCAAGCCTTTCAGCGCTCGCCATGGTATTGGATGCCAAAAAGAAGCGAAAGCATGGGCGCGGACGAAATGCCCGTTCTACTTGACGACGATGCTCTCATCTTGAGCTTACAGCACGAGTACGGAGACATTGGAGATCTACCACAGGCCGCTCTCAAGCCTTGCAGTACCAATGCTCGGGACTCTATGTTCCTGATTATCCAACTCCACAGTAATCCCGCCCTCGGAAAGGTGCCAACAGTTCCATCGACTAAGGCGGTAGACATGCTGTTGCACCGTTTTCTCCGTCAACAAACAACGGGTCTATGCTCTTTTGTTCATGTTGCTTCCTTCAACTCTAACAGCTGCCTCCCAGAGCTTCTTGGTGCAATGGTAGCATCGTCTGCATCAACCTTTGCTACCATGCCAGTTGCTATCATGGGACTCGCTCTGCAAGACCGGATCAGATCGGCAGTGGTCCATGCGATAGATCGTGATAGTACCCTAGTACGAACCTTGGAGATTATACAGGCAACTATTCTATGGATCGAAACCGGGCTGTGGAGTGGCGTACGCCGAGAGATGGAAATTGCAGAAGCTGCCACTAACAATGCTCCCACGGTGAGAGTTTCCCTCGTCCGCACAACACTGCTTTGCGCTGATTCAATAGATGCTGCGTCGAGCTGGAGCAACGCAACGCAGCTACTACCAAGACAAATTGCTGGCTTCTGCAACTGACGAGGGCATTACACTGGAACGAAAATGGATGAGATGGGTGGAGATGGAGTCCTTCAAGAGGTTTGTCCCAACAGGCTCTGTCTGCAAGTTCGCGCACTAATTGATCAAGGTGCTTGTGTCGTGCGTTGGCCGATGACACTCAGAGCTCTCTCGCCTATTCTAAATCCACTTCTTTCTATAGCACGGAAGTCGACATTCCACTGCCAGCATCTCAAGACCTCTGGAACGCTCGAAGTGGGCAGGAGTGGAAGAAGATCATGCTATCTAGACGACCTCATCCAGACCACGGTACTCTATCAGCACTGGACGTTGCGAACGACCCAACCATGCTCACAACTCTGGGTGCCATGTATGATGTGGAACTGTGTGCACTCACGGCTCTCCATTGCATGTGGATATCGGTGGCATCGTTCCTAGATTCCCGATCAGTATACTGCCGCAAGAAGTCCGCTGCCTTCAAGCGCGGGACCACTCTACTGCGGCTCGAGGCGGAAAAGCAGGACCTGTACCAGAAGTTGAAGGTCTTCCACAGAACTATACGACAGCTGCAGCTTGCAAACGTCGAAGTCGGCATGACATGTGAGCTGTTTATGATGTCTCTCCATGCTGCACCAACAGATATGCAGACGATTGCAGGTCGTCATGGCGAGCAACAGGCTCGACTGATGCTGCCCTACCTCCAAGAGTGGTTCCACAGCGAAGACCATCGGTACGCTGTCTGGCACGCAGGCCAAGTCTTCTGGGAGGCGCAGAAGATGAGACCTTCCAGTATTTACGGCTTCTATGCGATAAGCGTCTATCACGCATCGCTCGTACTACTCATGGCCTCCGTGGTGACGAGGCTTACGCACGCAGCCTCAGAAACCAACCTCGACCAGGACCGTGACACAGACACGTACGTACCGCTGGGCGTACAGCGTCAGGAGCAAAACATCCCGGTCGTCTCGCGTCGCATACTTGTTCTGAACCGCGACAGGACCCCCGAAATCGACGACTATTTGTTGACTGGCCAGGGGATACTGGGCTTGCGGTCAAAACATAGCGTCGGATCTCTATCCGAAGCTGACCTGATTTTCTCCATCGTGAAGGACATATTTCATGACAACTGGAGCAGCGCAGAAGGCCTGCCGTCTCTATTGGGAGAGCTTCTAGCTTTGATAAAAGACTTGAGCAAGGCGGAATGATGTGCGCAGCGAGTTCTTCTAGCTAATCAGGCTTCTTGAGCGTCAAAACGCCATGTCTAGACCAGTCCATACCACCTCGTGATCCGACTCTACCTCCAGCTTGCACTGGACAGTTCTACGCCGTCTAGATCTTGAAAGGGATCGATGCCTCCAGCTTCTCGCCGCCAATCGACGGCGGCTTTGAAGCAATCAGGACGCACAATATTCTGGCCCACCGGTCGGTTTCATTGTCCCATCCATGCATCGTCGCCTGCTGCACCACTATCTCGTCCTTGGCTATTGCCGTTCTGGACCCATCATCCAGAGTAAGGATAATCGGACCCTCCAAGACATACACGTAGTCCAACGTAATGGATCGATGCAATGCGCCGAATGAGTGAGGTGGAAAGTCAACAATTCGGACGATAGTGCCTTGATTGGAGATGCTGAGCTTGGCTAGACCTCCATCCTCGCCCAGGTTGACATCAGGAGGAAGACTCTCAGTGGACCAGAGAGGAGCAATCCAGGGCCCATGAGCTTTCTTGTCGCCATCGATGAGGGAATCTCGCGCCACTATCGCCTTTCCGTGTTCATTGTGCGCGGTCACGACTCGCCGTACGGGTGGGAAGGGTTGCTGAATTGTGTTTGACATGGTGATCTGCTGCTTCCTGATTTCTACTGGCACGGAGACAATCTTATGTTTCGAGCGCGGCGTTCAATTACCTGAGAACGGGTGCAAATCACGGCACGGCTCCGCAGGGAACTGGGCTGCCCCGGATCCCGGAACAGCAAAACTAGGCTAAGGCGATTCAAGGCAAATTCAACGCAGATTCAACCTTATTCTCGGATGCTCCCCCACCTTTTCCGCTCCGCGCTCCTACTCGGTGGGGTAGGACAACGCCTCTGCCGGACCTTACGCAGTAACCCGATACTCTACCTACGTGCTGGACCCTGAGATGCCGAATGCCTACCTCTGCGGCTTGAGAAGTCTGAACTATTACTAAAAGTAACACTTTTCGGAACGATATATCTCGCTCTATTAATACTATATAAACGAGATTTCCTAATCGAGATGTAGGTAATATTACAGAGCGCTTTTTATATATATATTATATCTAAGATATCTTAATAGTTCTCGAGTTATATAAGAGAAACCGATATCTAGATACCTTTAGATCCCTTTGCCCTATAAAATGAATACTTATAATATACCTACCTTACTTTATAATAGAATAACGCCTTTACTATTCCGAAATAAGATACGATCTCGGGTTCATAAGATCTTTATATACTTACGTATAATATATTTTAATCCTATAAAAATCGGATGTTTCATTACAAAGATATATAAAGTCGAAAATTATGAATTTAGGCGGAGTCGGGGATTTTGGTCGAACTTCTTAAGCCGCGGAGGTAGCTTGCTCACCGTCGTCCGCAGAGCAGACCTCGCAGACATCACACTCCATGGATATACTTTGTCATTCGGTCTTGGTTATTCTCGCATTGGAGACACATGGACGCAGAGAGAGACTTCTTTAAAAGGCAATGAGGATGCGGAGAAACGAACAGATACTTGATAATCAGATGGATACTGTCCCATTGCTGGCGGATAGTCAGGCTATCCTACAACTCTGTAGCTATGCTGTAGGCACTGCAGCTGGGCGAGCTCCTCCGTGCCCCGTGACGGGAAACTTCTCAGCATCTTCAATACGGCCGGTGAGCATTGCTCGCGAGACATTAGGGCCCCACGTTGCCATGTTTGCCGGAGTAGCCACTTGGCGTGTCATCTTCGTCTGATTGTTGACCACATCTCCATCCGAGTAATGCTCGACGATGAAGCCGGACGCATCAAACCTATACATGTTCAGTAAGCAAGGAACCATGATGCGTCTGCAGTAAACGTTGGGCCTCACCAATAGTCGAAGATCTGGCTGCCAAGCATGTGCCGCCCAACTCCCCAACACTGTGTCCATCCCTTCTTCTCAAGGTGATCATGCCCAGCGAGTTCTGAGTCAAAGTTGTCGACCTCAAAACTCGAGTGATCAGCAGTACAATAATCCATTGGACCATGGGCGGCGTGCAGGAAAAGGCTCTGGAAGACAATCAGTTACTAGACAGTTGTTGCCGACTTATTGGTACACCCATACATGATGATCGCTGAACTGCTCGCCTAGATCGATGTGTAGAAAACACATCATGTCCTTCTCAGTGTTGGGATCGTACAGGATGTCTGTAGGTACAAGATTGAACAACTTCAAGTACCATTCCATAGTTTCTGGCAGTTTCGACCCATCCATGATAAGTCCATAATGGCCGATCTTGTGCACTTTGCTTGGGCCTCTCTGAGGGCGTTGGAATATTCCCTTTCTTGGTTTGTGCTCCCAAGAGTTCAATACGATTGCGTCAGGCTTCTCTTCCGCCAGCGTAGATCGAAGCTCAAGTCCATGCACCAACGTAATCTTGATCCCATTTGGATCGGTCATTTCGACAAAGTTTCCGTTGCCAGGCGCGGTAGAAGGCTGAACGGTTGTAGCTCCTGGTATTTTGCTGGCAACTTCAAGATCAGCATTGGTTGCAACCGTCCAGACCGCACCGACGAAACGTTTTGGGCCAGTGGAAACCTCTTCAGCGATGTAGATGTATGGATGCTCGCCGAATCCACGATAGTAGATCTTGTGCTCGTCACGTCGGGCGACTTGGAAGCCAAAGTCGGTGAAAAATCTGTGCGCCTCAGAGAGATTAGGGTGAAGATAGTGTGTTGCGAGCAGGCTCGTGAGTTGAACTCTAGATTCTCCCATCCTGCCGTGACGTGTCTCGAAGCAGTAGTCGTTCTGAAGCGGCCAAGCAGTTCAAGAATAAGTTGTGGTCAAGATTTGGTGAAGCGGAGAAGGTCAGATGCGTTTGTAGATTGTCGGTTCAAGGCGGCCTGCAGACCATGCCCTCGCGCTGGGTCGGCATATAACCAGCGATACTGTAAGTGAAGTCAGCCCCCCACCGCGGCCGTGGAGAGTACGTACTGCCACGGTCAACATCCAGACTCCGAGCCGGGATCGAGCCAGCCTTAGACGGACAGGAGAATGGGGGCCATCCTTCACCTCCGAGCAGGAGCATGACGGCCGCTTTACCGGTTTGTCATCGCAAGCGCGTGTGGGTCGTTCATGCTTCAAGCACATATCATCCCGAGACTAACGCTCACACGACTACGGTTGATACGTGGTGCGTATCTGCCTCTTACAGATCCCTCGCGTATGTATGCGTCTAGGTCCGTCGGCCGCGTATGATGGGATAATATCCGCGCAACCGGAGCGATTGACTAAGCGAAGGAGCAAATCCAACACATTGATCGTCTTCGTCCTATAGCTCTACAAATGGAACCTCTATGTAGCTCGCGGTTGAGCCTCCGATATGAACAACATGCCTTCCCGTATTCCGGGCTAGGAACTGGCCTCGAAGCGTGGGAAATTCCGACAAGTACATTGGGTGTCCACTGATCTTGAAGACCATCGACTCTCCCTCGTTGAAGATGATTCCACCAGGCCAGATGCTTGTTTCAATCTTCACCGAAGTGCCCGGCGTAATTCTCTCCTCTAAGTCGTGACGATGCTGAATGTAGTGAGGCTTCGACAAGTCGTGATCAACTGCTCGATGGCTCGCCCGAATCTGACCATGCGGGCCTAGATACACCGTTGGATTGATAAGCGGTAGTTCTTCCACGGGCACGCCCTGCGCAGACATGTCTTCTTCAGGTATATTGTGATACCGGAGTATCTTTCCGGTCGCGTCCAGCTTACGAATTTGGAGGAAGATGTCCATGTCGTCTGAGTCGGCGCAGGACATTGTGAGTACGGCTTTCACGCTGCCAAGGAAGTAGGCAGTCTTGCTAAAAGTGTATCTGAACCACAATTCTCCCGCGTCGTCGTCTGCTTGCATTGCTGGAGTATCCGCTTGATACATCACAGTGGACAATCCGCTGGGCGCAGTCAGGACCAGATGCTCATCTCCAGTCAGATACAGTCGCTGGTGCGATGTCGCAGGAACTGGCCACGTTGAAAAGGGGTGATTGACAATGTTTGGCTTCTCGTGATCAGCGACAGCATAAACTAAGGTGACGGAGTACTGTACTGTATTATAGCCAAGCAGCGAGACTCGTACTCTTGGTGTTTTCGTCTCAAAGTCGTTTGGAATATCCTTCAGATAGCGGTCGAAGAACTCTTGAAGTTCGTCAGAAGTCGACTTCTGGTACAGATCATGCCATTCTTGCGTAGCATGGATCCGGAGCATGCTCTGCGTTAGTCTTTGATCCAGTCAAGTAATCAAGAAGCGTACCATTTTTTCTCATGTGTAATTTCTTCGTAGCCTCTGAGGCTGCCTGGGAGGTGAAGGAAGGTGGAGTAGCTGGCGAGAATGAATGCAGGGACCTTGATCCGGTCAATCCTTGCCCTTTTGTCGCGCCAGTAGTCGTTCATGAGCGGGTACGCTCTAAGCATTGCCACGGGGTCTTCCATCCTGCCTCGACCTGTCGACTCTGTGAGCTGGCATGTCTCCAATATCTTGAAAATGTGGACACTCTTGTCTTCCATGCAGGCTCACCAGCCAATGACGAACTTACCGTGGAGATTACCCATCATCCAGTCGAGGAAGGGAGTACACGAAATCCCTCCCCTCACGTGTATTTCGCGGTATAGGTCGCCCGATCCTTCCAGAGGTGCTATGCACTTGAGAGATGGCGGACATTCGGCAGCGATATACCACTGGGCTCTTGCCAGCCATGAGTTGCCCGCAAGACCGACACTTCCCGAGCACCAAGGACGTTTGGCTAACCATTCTATGGCATCATAGCCGTCACGGCCTTCTTGTGTCCCGGCCCAACTGGAAGAGAGTTAGAGCTTAGCTTATAGCCTAAAGAACCCGACATTACCAGAGATATCCTTCAGAATCCCATGCACCACGAGAGTCAATGTTCACAACTGCATAGCCCCTGGCAGCCCATTCAGCGGGATCTGGAGCCTCGAATTTCTCGAATCCTGACAAGCGTGACTTCGACACGCCCATGCTCCCTGGCATGTCCGTCAAGCGTAGGCCTCACTCGTTAGCACACTTCCTCCAGTTGCATCAAAGTAAGGCTCACCGCGACCTGACTTGCCGTACGGGCTCCACGGGAGGAGTACTGGCACCCGCGCATCGCTCTCGGGTCGGAAGATATCGGCGCGCAATATTGTCCCGTCCCGCATAGGAATCTTGACATCTTTCTCGTACACTGTGGCCACTGCAAAAGAACAGTTCTCTGGCGATCGCCGGTATCCTTCAGGTAGGACTGTTGTAGTAGCCTCACCGCCATCGTAACGATCGCTGCTATCTGGATCTTTGGGGGTCCGAAAGAGCACTTCGACTTCGCCTACTCGGACAGGCGATTCAGCAGGCATTTGATGTTCGTTTGCCATTGAAGGTCTCTTCCCACTGCCAGCACTTCAGACGTAGTCTCTTTCGTGCGAGTAATGTCTTGACATTCATACTGCTTCTGAAGTGCCAAATACAGTGTGTGAGTAGGGCCCCATCCTGTTTCCGAACTCCAATGTCCCACCCACCGGACCTGTGCTTCCCACTTGTGGATCCGGCCTCTGGGTCGGAGGTCAAACGGACGGCCTCTTAACGCAATCAGTCGGAGCTCCGATCGACCGATGCCATCGTCGGGCTAGTATGTCATCGCCCTCGGTACTACGGCATGGCGCGCACGGAAGATATCCATCTAATGCTTGTCTGTCGCACGCGGGTGTGCACGTGGCTCTCGTGGCGACGGTCAAGATGGCCTCGGATTTCCATGGCCACTGTTACGTCCAAAGGCAGGAGGCAACGGATAGCGAGTACTCATCAGGCGTGTAATCTGTTGTGCCAAGATCTTCTGTTCAGCATTAAACAGAGCCTGACGGTGTTCGTGCAAACACGAGCTCGAAGCACATGCCGAAACTATCTGTTCCAATGTTTGATATGGTACGCTGGATGTCATTGCACACTCTCGAGGCATAGCTATTTGCATGTGAATCGCATGATGTATAGAACGCATGTCGTGTCATGTCCTTGCCGTCACAACGATCGCAGGTTCTGTCGGAGTATCTAGACGTTCGATGAACTCGACCCAATGGTGTAGGCTCTACTGCGAATCTGCTGGTCAACCCCTTTTCGCAGTGTAGCTTCCACTATTCCGAATATTGGAAGCTCAGCCAGCCTGTTCACAATATGATGGAGTGTTGGAATCAATTTGGCGTCAATGGCCTTGAACTGGAAGCCCGCATCTTTCGACGTAGCGTCTGAAGATTCCCTGGCAATGGTGGGTTCGTTAAGGGAGCCATTCGTCTCTTTGTTGCCCTGGCCGGATCCAATCGCTCTCTCATGGATGACAATGTCCTCATCAAGTGGAGTTCCGAGTCCTCTCGTGTCGGTCAATATCTTAGGCAGGCGTCGATGAACGAGAATATCTTTATTGGGAAGCGGCAATGCACACTGAGTTCCATCTGCTGATCTCGGGCTGAGATCTCGCAGCCACAGAGTCGCGAATTCATGGCCCTTCCAGGATATGCTGACCGTGTAGTTGCCATCTGTAGCGGCGGCGCTGATGTCGGCAAATACGCTCGGGTAGCCCAATTCCTCACGCTTGGTACAGATTGCCTCGGGAGAATTCTCGAAGACCACTGGCACATAGCGAGCACGGACGTTGGAACCTTCCGACTGGGTGTACGCCACATCATGAACTTCCAGCCGCACCTCGGTGGTCTCGTAGCTGTCCGGCCCCGGCACGTCTTGCTGCGAGCGGACACGCAGTGTCGCGAGAGCCACTGTATCTCTAGCTGCGAAGTCATAGGATTGACTTGGGAAGAGATTGCGAAGCAATGTAGCACTTGTCTTGAAGGTGATTCTAGCCTCAACAATGTAGCTGTTGTGGACTTCGTCACGGCCGCTTTCTGGCTCCGAGGGGCCGAAAACCTTAGGCTGGCGCCAGACAGCTTTGTGCAGTCGCGCCCACTCATGTTGTCGAAGTAGCTGGGTGGACGAATGGTGTTCGTCGTGGCTTAATGCATCAAGTGCGTGGTCCCGGCCTGGGCACCACTGAATTAGCCTCTCGAACAGAAGAAGTAGCACGACCTAGAGCTGGGAAAGGTCGTACTCACTGCTCAATTTGGTTTTTTCATCTTGGTCTGACCGGACACCATCACTACCAGCAATGCGACTATAATCCTGCATCGTGGTGGCTCTCTGATGTCTGGCCAGGTTGTACAAAGCCAGCCTTTCTTCAACTTGAGAAGCGGTAACTCCCTTGGAAAGCATGACCGCCAGTGATACAGCATCTTCGATGGCCTGTTGAACACGGAGTTAGAACCACCATGCTTATGTCTCATGTGTCTCACCGCCAGCCACCACGCCTATGACTTAAGGTAAGTACAGAAGCCTAGAAGCCGAGATTGTCTCCCAGGCAATCTCGACTAGTAGGCTCTCGTGCTCCTTCAAGACTAAGACACAGTGGCTGCGTGAGCAGGGGAGTGCTTCTAGGACCAATGACATACCATGGCACCACCTTGGCCAATGAAGGGAGTGAATGCATGAGCCGCGTCACCAATCAATGCCAGTCGCTGTTTGATGAATATCGGCATGGTGCGGGCATCCCAAAGAGGCCATACTTTGAGGGTGTCACCATCGCATTTGTCGAACAATTTCAAAAGTTTCTGGTCGAAGCCGCTGAACACTTCAAGAAGCGTGGCCTTGGATACTGGTTTGTCGTAAGAGTCCAGAGAGGCTGAAGACAAACGAGAAGGGTGTATACAAACGACGTTCAGTAACGTGTCGTTCACGCACGGATAGACGATCGCCTTGCATTCCGGGGAGAAGAAGAAGTCCATTGTGCCTAGAGCCTCTCCGAGTACTCGTGTCTCGGGATCTTTGAGCACTTCTGCTCTAGAGACCATGAAGCGGAAGGCGTTCTTTCCGAAGTGAAAACTTTCGTAAGCGTGTCCAGCAACAGCGCTTCTGCAAATAGAGTGCACCCCATCTGCGCCGATGAGAACATCGCCTTCGATGCGTTCGCCGTTGGTAAGGGTGACCGTGGCCATCTGCGCATCGAGATTTACAACGCGGGAGTGCAAGTGTATTTCAACAGGAAGTCCCTCTATGTGCGGATCTATTGCTAGGTCTTTCAGATGCGCATGCAGATGGCCTCGGTGTGTCATTAACCAGTCCTGAAACTCGTTAGAGTGGTAGTGCTCCCACTGAAAGTGCTACTTTCTCCTCACCTCTTGCCATCGATGGCTCTGTGCCTCATTGTCGACAACGGAAAGTAGCCGGCAGGAGGAATCGTAGTATCTCGTCTGCCACTTGTTCAGATCCCATATCCGACTCGGACCACACGAGGCCGTGTCAAGCGCGTACCTGTAGTAGTTTGACTGCCCCACGATTCTCGTGCTTGATTCCCAGCCTTCGAAGGACGCTGTTAGCGTTCGGGCTCAAGTGGATAGCTGCGCCAGTCTCGTTCGCCAATCTAGACTGCTCATAGATCTGTGTGCACCTGGTGAGTCAATCGCGGCTGTGCATATCTGGAGAACGAACGTGTATCTCATGGCCCTGTTGCCGCAATGCAATAGCTGCCGTGAGGCCGGCGATCCCAGCGCCCATGATAATGATCTTCAATCCGTCCGACATGGTTGCAATTGGAGTCTGACTTTGTCCTCATGTACGTGTTATGTGAGATGCTCAAAAGAGACTGAACGTTGCTTCTGAGAAGGGACTTGGACATGTGGTGAACTGTGGCGTATGGAAAATCGCTTCCTGTTGACTAGAGGCGTGAGATTGCCGCGTCTCTGCACAGCAAGGTCCTTACAATGCTCAGTCGGTCAATCAAGGTTTACAATAGGGCGGATGTGGAGTTCGACAATGTACCACATGGAACATTTGGCCGGTGGGGGAGTTGCAGGGACGAGAGAGTGATCTTCGGGGTGGGTGCAAGGTCGAATACGGAATCTGTAAGTGGATGGACCCATGAAAGCTGGACGACTTGCGCTTGCATCGCACTGTTTCCGAAGAATTAGTCTCGTAAGAGAGGAGATGCGTTGAAGTGTTCCAAGTGTTCTTGTTTTTGAAAGAATCGGGTCTCCCTTCAGGCTTTCCGGGCAAGTCTTTCGAGATGTCTGTAATAACAATGGCATCATTTTACATTTGCATCCTGGCTATCGCAGCACTCTTGGTTCTTGAAGTAGGTGCAATCTGTCGTAACCCTGATCAACGATATGGTTGTTGCATGCAGAGTCTAAGAGACCAGATGAAAACTCTGACTACTTCGCTCATGCACTGACCACCACATGACCTTCCCTGTCTTTCGTAAAATCACGCTAATTTCCATCTCAAGGGCGGTCGACGCGTGCTTTCGCATCCATTGAGACATATTCCAGGGCCATGGTACACCAGATACACCCACCTTTGGCTGAAGTTCAAGGTCATTCGGGGCGAACGTGTGCACTACATCCACGCACTGCACGCAGACTATGGCCCAATGGTACGCATTGCGCCATCAGAAGTCGCTGTTGCCAGTGTCAGCGGGTTCCGGGAAGTGCATCGCATCGGCAGCAAATACACGAAGAGCCCGTGGTATGAAGCGATTGTTCCTAGTCCTGACCCCATACTGTTCTCTATGTCGGACGCCAGGAAACACACCGCAAGAAGGAAATTGTTTGCCCATGGCTTCAGTGCTGCCGCGCTGAGGAAGAATTGGGAGACTGTGGTCTCACAAAAGGCTGAGGCAGCCATTGCCAACATACGTCGCGAAGCTGAACACGGCACCACGGATGTGCTCAAATGGTTCGTGCTGATGGCGACCGATGTGATCGCCCATCTCTCGTTCGGGCAGTCACTGGAGATGCTGGAGACCGGAGAGGTATATACTCTGCACAAGGCTCGGCACATAGCTAACAGGTGTTAGAAAAGCCAATATGTACAGGCGCTCGAGACGGCTCTGTTTTCTGATAGTCTTCGGGCGGAGCTTCCTTGGTTCCACGCCATGATGCGACACTGGCCAGTGAAGCGTATTCGAGACATGGTTCATTCTTCAGACGGATACATTCTGGAGTATGGAAAGAAAGCAATCGCAGCTGCACGAGGGCAAGAGGGTGGTCGCACTAACCTATTCGCCAATATGCTCGCTGAGGTTGATGAGAAAGACGGCTCTAGCTTGACGGATTCAGACATACAGTGGGAGGCCATGGGTCTCATCATAGCCGGCTCCGACACCACTGCCATCACCCTTACGTACTTGATCTGGGCTGTCTTAAAAAGGCCAGACTTACAGAAGCGGCTGGAGGCGGAGATATCAGCCATGGAGGGACTCGTGACTGACGCGCAACTGGAGAAACTGCCTCTTCTAAACGCCACAGTCGACGAGACTTTGCGACTGTATGGTGCAGCACCTGGAAGCCTTCCGCGCACCGTACCGTTTGGTGGCGCACGCCTGGATGGTCTCTTCCTCCCAGGTGGCACAACAGTGAGCACGCAAGCCTTTACGCTGCATCGCGACCCATCTATCTTCGAGGATCCTGAGAGGTAAGCTGCGCCATCACGCCATTCAAGAACACCGCTAAAGCTTTATAGCTTCGCTGTCGAACGCTTCATGGATAAAGCCACGTTGTCCGAGTATCAGAAGACCGCTTTCTCTCCTTTTGGTGCTGGGGCGCGGACGTGCTTAGGAGTTCACCTTGCTATGATGGAGCTCCGACGAGGCGCGGCATTGTTCTTCAAGCAATGCACGGGCGCTCGACTTTCTGAGGGTATGACCGACGAGATGATGAAGATGGAGAACAGATTCCTGATTGCTCCTATCGGCCATAGATGCGAGATTACCTTGCAATAGCCCCGCGGTGATAGTCTAGACGTGAGTAGCACGATCCAGGCGAGGTCTAACAACGTTCTTCTGCTTCACTCCAGAATTTGGTCCGGATTTCTTGGTCGCCAGCAGATTTCTCCGACTCCGATTCTCCTCGGCAGTACCACAACTGTTGTCGAGCTTTCCGTCCTGAGGCGGATCCTATTTGTTGTCCGCTGCCGCACTTCAGTCCGGCACGAGGACTCTTTGACAAGGGCATTCCGGTGGGGATTCCGTAGAACTACTCACTCCCCCAGGTCTGGCCCGGCTACCTCATCCGAAGCTGCCAGCATCACTCATTCTCAATGTATATCGTTGAGGTCCAGCAACATTTGAGACACAGCCAGATCTCGTACCAGTCAGGTCACTCACGACAGCAAAGATGGGAAAGCTACTCCGAGATCTTCAAGAAACTTTTGACGATGAAGAAAACAATCTCATCTTCGAAAAGAATGTCTCGATACCGATTCCGGGCACAGACCTGCCAATTCGCGCCAATGTTTACAGGCCGAAACATACCGAGAACAAGTACCCAGTTCTGGTGACCTATGGGCCTTACGGCAAAGACATTTGGTATGGCAAGTAGGTATTCTCCACAACTTCATCCTCATTGAGCAGTCGTTAATGCGCAAATTCCAGCTTCCACAAGAAGTCGTACAGCGAGGTCAACCCTCAACAAAAGTCTCAGTACGCAGCATGGGAGACTCCGGAGCCGGTATACTGGGTGAGTATTGATGTGTGAGGGTTTTCTGAGACCGCACCAACCCCAGTGGCGATGAGCGGCGCTCTGACACCATTTGAACGCGACCCTAGCCGTGAGACGCTCGCTGACCCGTTGACCCGTTTGTTCTTTAGGTCTCTCGAGGCTACGCAATCGTGCGTGCGGATGAGCGTGGACTAGGACAATCTCCAGGTATACTAGACACGATGTCGCGCGATACGAGTGACGCATTCGTACACGTCGTCGAATGGGCGGCGGCACAATCATGGAGCTCAGGAAAGGTCGGTCTACTCGGCGTTAGCTACTACGCAGGAAGCCAATGGCGCATCGCAGCACGAAGACCGAAAGGACTGGCTGCTATTATCCCGTGGGAAGGTATGTCGGACTACTACCGCGATCGGTGTCGACATGGCGGCATATTTTCGAATGGATTCATCAAATTCTGGTGGAGCCGGCAGGTTGTTACAAATCAATACGGACGACCAGGACGTGCGGCAGCTATGTGGGGAGAGGATACACTGGAGGGGGATCTTACACTGGAGGAACTGGAAGCCAATCGTCGCGACCAAAATACAGATAACGCGGGTGAGTCTCACGTCAAGATCGGCAACGCTGCGCTCGACAAGATGCGTCATGAACTAACGCTGTCCCTAGTGAACAGATATCTCGACGACGAATATTACGCGAGCAAAGACTATCGCCTTGAAGACATCGAGGTCCCAGTGCTTTCAGTTGCGAACTGGGGAGGCATAACTCTTCACCTCCGCGGTAATGTCGAAGGTTTTACATGGGCCGGGAGTGACAAGAAATGGCTCCGCTTTATCACGGGCAGGCATGATCTGCCGTTCTATTATCAGGAGCAAGTCGAGCTGCAGAGAAGCTTTCTGGACGCATTCCTTCGTGACGACGACTGGCACGGCTGGAAATCTGGCGCCGAGCCCAAAGTGTGCCTCACATTGAGGAAAGGCGACAAAGGGGTCAACGATGCCCAAGCAGAAAGAACGTGGAAACTTCGTTACGAGGACGAGTGGCCAATTGCTCGGACTATGTATACGAAGTATTATTTGGCGCCCGACAGGACACTATTTCCCACGTTGCCAGCCTCTTCGGGCACGATAACCTATGATGCTCTGGGAAGCCCAGCGGACTCGAGTGTGATCCAGTTTGTCACTCCTCCGTTCCAGTCTGAGACAGAAATCACTGGCCACGTTACAGCACATCTCAACATCTCCATGACGCCAGACGAGATGAGTCGACAAGGGAAGGGGAAATTCAATGCTGACGTCTTCGTAACCTTGCGCCACCTGGGACCAGACGGAATGGAGATCTTCTACACCGGATCGTCTGGTGATGCAGTACCATTGGCAAAAGGTTGGCTACGATTGAGCCATCGGAGAGTAGAAGAGATGCACCCAAAGCATCGACACTACCTCCCACGGCGCGAGTATCTGTCTACGGGAGTACTGCCTGTCGAGCCCGACCAGGTTTATCCCATAGATGTCGAGATCTGGCCAACGAACGTTGTACTAGAGCCTGGAGCATCCATCGTCTTTGAGCTGGCTTCCGGTGACACACAAGGATCTGGCTTATTCGAACACAACGACGCCAAAGACCGATCAACTGCCGTCTTTGGGGGTCGCAATCATATCCACTTCGACCACGACGCAGTGAACTATCTTGTTCTGCCTATCATTCCTGCAGCACAGGGCTGAAAGTTGCTATGGTCTCCAGTGGGGTGAGGATGCCGTTCGGCGTTGGCGAAAGGTTTGGATTCTCTAGCAACATGCCCTGCAACATGAGCGTCGAAAGTGGGTGCTTGCATGATAGCTTGGATGGTGTACGGTGGTGCTGGAGCATCACTCTTCCAGCCATTGCGATACGGACAATCTGCAATAGTGCTCGTCGACGGCCAGCCGTATATCTCCACAATGCCTTGTAGCGTGGTATGTTGAACAGAGATCGTGTGTCCTTTGCTACGGAGCTCACAACCAAAAGTCCTTGGGTGGCCTATGCGCGTAGGGCGGCGGCAGTGGCGGTCGCTATATGTTAGTGCTCCCGATCCTAATTAATTCGACAGCTATATATCAAAGGAGTTGATTAGACAACTATCCTAGCCTTGAACCGGGTTGACTACGGAGTTACGGCCTTTCATCATATTTTGAAGGCTATATTGACGCTATAAAGTAGCTCCCGTTCACCTACGCACGGTTCGCCCAAGGACTTTTGGTTGTCAGCTCCGTACTTTATCGACGTCGATGATGACATTCTCGCTACGGACGCACGTGGAGCGGTTGGACTGTCCTTTCCCAACCGCTCATGGGAGTGTAGGCGTGACCGCCTCGAGTCCGGCAGCACCGCCCACCTCTAGTGTACCTCTTACCGGGGTCCGGGGAGCACTCGAGCAGTCTCCCCCACTCTCTCCGTAGTCCAACAAGTATGATTCGCGGTGCCTAAAGCTAAGAGATAGCTACTGCTGACTGCCAACATCACAACTGATTGCTCACATCCCTACGACCGTACATTGACACGTCCTAACGCTGAAGATGTCAAGGTGGGCGTACGCCTTCCGACTCTCAAAGAGCGAAGTCGCTCTGAGTGAGCCACCTGGTACGCTGAGACTTTACGGTAAGTAGCGAGCAGCAGAAGTCGAGTGACCCGCTTCAATGGGAGGATGTACTTACTTACCTTTCGCCTAGACCTCGGAGACCTCCACAGTGCCCATCCAGAAGACAACATCCACTTGAATCCTCAACCATCGAGCAGTCCTGCGGATCCGCTCAATTGGTACGATATTGTCCAACATTAGCGAGCTGTGACAAATGCTGATGATCTTGTGCAGGCCAGCTTGGCGCAAATATGCCATTCTTGCGATAATGTCGCTCTACGCCGCTGTCACCAATTTCAATGCCGCAGTAGTTGGTCCAGCACTGCCGATCATGCAATATGAGGTGCAACCCGTACAGCCTTTCGCCAAGCTCAACTATCTTGTAGCTGTCAACGTCCTTCTCATCGGTACCTCCAACCTGATTTGGGTCCCTGTAGCGAACACAGTCGGTCGCCGGCCAGTGCTGATATTCGCAATGCTTGCGACGACGGCCTTCAGCGTCTGGTGTGGTGTGGCCAGATCGTTCGGGAGTCTTCTAGCAGCTAGGGCATTGCAGGGCTTCTCGACTGGTCCCGCGGATGCGATCGCTCCCAATGTTCTGGGCGAGGTGTTCTTCGTCCACGAACGTGGTCGAGCTATGGTAATCTGCACCATACGAGTCAATACACTACAGACCAAGCTGATTTATCAAAGGCCATCTACTCCGTGTTCCTTGCCGGCGGCGGCTTTGTTGGTGGTGTCTCAGGCTCGTATATCGCCAACCATCTGGGATACAAGTACATCTTTTGGCTGTCAACGGTACTGATAGGATTCGTTTCGATGCTGGAGATACTGTTGGTGCCGGAAACTTCATTCAGTCGCGGACGGGGCAATCAAGCGCAGAATCCGAGCGTTCAGCACCCACGGCCACCAATAGAGGATGACAAGCCCAGCACACAGGCCATCGAAGTCCATCAGAACAGCGAAATGAGCTCCGGGGATTTCACTTACCTAAGCAGCCTGAAGGTCGGGCTGGTCGGCGATTACCGCGACAGTATCTGGCAGCATGCGCTACGTCCGTGGCTTTCACTCGCCTTTCCGGGCACATGGATTGTCATGCTCCAGTAAGTCTATGATGAAAGTGATTCTTGCGCTCCATACTGATCGAATCCAGCTATGGCGGCCTTCTTGGTGGTCTTATCACGATCTCAACCATCGGACCGCAGTTTCTTGCAGCGCCGCCCTATCTGTGGCGAGAACACGTCGGGTTGCTCAGTCTTGGGGGGCTCGTGGGTTGCCTGCTAGGATCCGTTGCCACTTTCTTCACCGCAGACAGATTGCTGAGTCGCTGGGCGAAGCGAACGGGTCGCGGTCTCGCAGAGCCTGAGTCGCGCTTGCCGGCTATGTTCTTTGCACTTCTCCTCGCAACGACCGGCATCTGGACGTTTGGGTTCTCTGCCGCCGATCCAAGCCAACGTGGGTGGGTCGGAATGATAGTCGGGTATGGCATGCTTGGGTTCGGTATAACCCAGGTTCCATCGATTGGCTTCAACTACGTCTGTAGCAACCAGAGTCCATGGAAGACAGCGCGATGCTAACTATCGCCCAGATCATCGACTCTTATCCAGGCATCAGTTCTGACTGCTTTGTAATGACAACGGTCGCTCGAGCTGTGATCTCTTTCGCCTGGACGTTCTTCATCGGAGAATGGATCGCCCACGATGGTGCCGCACTGCCGTTCGGTATTTTTGGGATGATGATGGGCGTATTCAGTCTCTTGACTATACCCCTCTGGCTGTTTGGTAAGCGTATGAGGATTGCTACAGCGAGGTATCTACCCAAATCCAGCTTGGAGTGACCGGGCTTTCGGAAGAGATTTAGGCGAATGAATTGTGTTGTAGGCTGGTAGTACTGAGAGAAAAGTAGAGCATTTTCTGTGCCAAACAACCTTCCCAACTCCGCTCTTGCCAAAGAACCTTTTGATATCGCTAAAAGGTATCGTCAAAGCAAAAGGAGTTAGTGCTCATACAATCCCCACAGAAGTGGAGGAAGATTGTAGAGTGGCGCTGAGTATAAGAGGCCGTAAAGTCGTCATTGCGAGGCCAACACTTCGTTCATGATCACCGGCAGAGTGCAGTCCACTGCTCGACAAAGAATTCTGCGTCTAGATGTCGTCAGTGTGATAAGCTCCAGCAGTAGCCAGGCAGGAGACATACCATTGCTCGAGGTGAACTGCAGGATGTACAGCCCATCTCTGTTCTTGGGCGGCTCATATTCGCTAAGAAAGACATATGGCGGAGGCCGCATCGCTGCCAGACTGACGACACCATGGCCGTCATACTGGGCCCAGTCCACATCGCCCTTTGCCACGAAGCGGGTGACGAAGGCCGTCCAGAGCGGCACATGCTCCATTGGGCCTCGAGATGCCGTTGCTTCCAGTCTCACCACGTTCGAGCTGCGGTCTTCCCAGAGCCGCAAGGTATGCAACATCTGGCCATCACGAATAGTAGAGGCGTAGAGCAATTCTTCTCCCAGCTTGGTGCCGCTTTTCTCGAGCTCGAATTCGTCCAGAAGGGCATCATGTTCCACGGGCCGACTGTCCTGGCGTTTCATGGCGACGAAGGTAGAATAAAACAACACCATTCTCTCGTAGTAGACGAAGTTGAGAATTGCCCAAGGTCGGAACGTGCCACTGCGGCGCAGGCGGCAGAGCTGCAGTGTCGATCCATTGCGTATCACCTTCAGATTTGTCAACAACGTGCAGTACTGCTTCTCCTGACCTCTTTTGTCTACCGCTGTTGTCAAGGCTCGAGCTCGGCTATCTGTAGGTCGCCGGTATAAGCGTACGACCACGTCACCGTGATCGAAGGAGCTAGCAGCTGTACCATCAGCGACGAAGCAATCAGTAGTCTTGAGAGCACGCACACTTCCAGTGCTTGCACGAATCCATCCCGTAGAACATTCTGCACCGCCAAGCTCTCGATTGTGCCGTCACACATGGAGTCCTCTGGACTGTACGGAGTCAGCGCTTGATGAGCCTTTATATACTCCCATCGCTTACTTTCGAACATTGAATGAACTGCTCGGATTCTGCCCATCGAAGACGCTCTGTGCCCAGTGCGTCAACACAGTCTGAACAGGGATGAAGGCCGCGTCACTGTACGAAGTATGGCTTGAGTTTAGCGTCTGTGACGAGCTGGAGGTGAAGGTCGGTGAAGTCGGAGGCGGTGGGTCAGGTGCCAAAGGAGGCGGCGTAGCACCTCTACCGTAGCGCTCCCTCCAGTCTTCTGCCGGACTTCTGGGTGACATGGTAGTTTCCGTTCGTGGCAATTCGGGTCTTCTTCGAGCACGTGGAGTACTGGCTGCTGGAAGATATGAACGTTGCACACGAATTTGATGAAAGCAAGGATACCACTCACCAGAAGAATCTGTCGTCCGCCTTTCCACACTGCGGTCTAGGGACCACGAGGCTTTGAACCTTTACCCTACCGAAATCAAGCTGCCTCGATAGTTCTCGACCACGATGGACCGGCAATTCAGCGACGACCATGACACTGACGTTCTCGGCTCCAATGCCAGCATCACCCAGCAACTTGAGGACAGTACAGAGTGTCTCACCGCTGGCGAGAACGTCGTCCACTATCACCACTGACCCACCTTTGCGGACCGCGTCTGTGCCCATCTTAACTGTCTTCTCTTGCGTTGATCCCGACGATGAGATGTACGACGAAGACTTGCTAACGGAGATGGTTGGTGGAGGAAGCTTGCCCGCGTCGCGGATCAGCGCCAATGGGATGTTGACGTGCGTAGCCAACACCGATGCATACATGATGCCGCTCGTCTCGCAGCAAGCAATTACGTCAACCTTGGTCCAGTCGCCTGCGAAGTCGCTCCGCAGTAGGGAGTTGCATAGCGCCACACCACCTGGTTGTTTGGAGATGCCGAGCACGTCACGAAATTCAACGCCCTGACGTGGGCAGTTGGTTGTCAGGCGCACCATTTCGCGGAGCGGTTGGAAGTCCTCGTCAAGGAGTGGTAGAAGGTATTGCTCGCAGAATGCCGATGCAGCCTCGTTGCCGTTCTTGTCGTTGTTGAAGGTGACTGTTGGGCAGCTGTCGGCAACATCTCCACCACCACCGTCATCGCTTGAAGGGCCTTGACGAGCCAGCTTTGTCCCTGGGCTGGTAATTATCTTCACCTCGAGCACCATACTATCCGACACTAAGTGCGCAAAGGCGGTGACAGGTGCATCATCTCTCATGCCTGCAGAGGAAAAAGATTAGTCTCCTAGACATGGAGGTATTGTCATCACCAGTACTTGCCTATCACAAACAGCACGTCCACATCTATGGCGCTGTACACTACGTCTAGGAAATGCTTCTCTGGTAGCTGGGGTCGCCGCCGTACCTGGTTGCAGAAGTACGACGTCAGGGCGGGCCGATGCTGCTCCTTGTACTAACGATCACGAAACAAGCGCTCCAGATCTGCACCCTTCGCTGCCGCATAGTCTCGCTTGGTAGCATCACTGATGCTGACTAACCGTGCTTTGAGGCCTGCCTTGCTGCGTGTGTTGATGGTCAAAGCCCAGCTGTCGGCACAATAGTCCTTGCCAACGCCGCTGTCACCAGTGATGAGGAAGATGAGCCGTGGCGTCTTCACTTGCGGAAGTGGGCAAGCGTAAGCCAGAACATCTCGCGGGTCGAGATGGCATTTGAGGCTGGCTAGACGTGGCAAGTTGGGTCCAAAGGCACTCCTCGCCAGTGAGAGGTCTCTTGGATCAGGACCTAAGTCGGCAGCGTAGACCGCAGTACTCAACGGCAGAAGGCCTCCGGCAAGGTCGTAAACCCACTGTATCACAACGCGGGCCGTTGCGCTTCCATCTTCATCGCGATCCCAAACTCTGGTGATCACGCACGCAAAGTCCCAGTCTCGGCCAATGCCAAGGTGGAAGCTCGCGATCTTTCGTGAGCTGCAGGATACATTGGTAGAGCTTCGTCCAATCACAATCCTTGGCAGTTCAGCCACTACCTGCATAGAGTCTTGTGATGGACATGGTTGTTTTGTGCAGCTGATTCGACCTGAAGCCAGCGAGTCATCAAGAAGATCGGTCCTACACTATCATGTTCCCACAAGCTAACCCTAGGCCCTGTTCTGACGCCCTCACTACTATGCCGCATTGCATTCGACTACCACTGCAGTCGACCCTCCCATTCGCTCGCTTGTCTTTCCGCTCCCGCTCGGCCCGCCCGTGCTACGGATACATGTGTAAGGTTTTACTGCAGCGATCTCCAGAAGTTTGCGCGGATAAATCAGGGAACTCCATTTTACAGAAGCTTGAACCAACAATACCTCGCTTTACTAAGGTAGCATTGCGGCGCTGCCGCAGTACACACCACACCTGGCCTAGCAGCATTTGAACCCCCCGAGACTACCTAGTACTCCATACGCCTAGCGGCATGTCTGCTGGTGCAGCTAACGATGATGATATCGACTGGTCCCGCGGAGAACATCAGGGGCCCGTACAGCTACCAGATGGTCGCCACCTCTACCTCATCGTTTCCGGCCCTGGTCGTCGCTCGCCAGCTGAACCTGTTGTCATCATCGAGCACGGTCTAGATGGCACAGCGAGCGAATGGCTAGCGGTGCAACGTCTTGTGGCTCGCTTTGCCAGGGTGTACGTCTACGAACGAGCTGGTCACCACAGGAGCGATCCACCCTCTCAGCCGCCTACTTCTGAGAACATAGCTGCTGATCTGCGCTCACTTCTCACCCAGGCGGGGATTCAACCACCATACCTTCTAGTCGGTCACTCTTATGGTGGCGTCCTGATCAGGCAATTCCTTGCGGACTACACTTCCAGTGTAACAGGCATGGTGATCGTGGACTCAGCGCCCGTCGTCAACAGGGTCCCGGACAGCTGGTCCACCCTGCTAGGAGACGCGACGTACGAAGATGTCATAGGCCTGACCGCCAATCGCGCCGTGCCGGCCGAAGAATGGAAAACTATCATGCATGAGCGGAAGCTTAACGAGGGCATCGCGGAACAGGAATTCGAATACCTGCTCGGGAGCTCAAAGAAGCTCAGGGACCGCCTACGAGGCCAGCAGCTACTCGAGGATCACCGTCTATCCGTCGTGTTCTGCGATGAGTCGAATGATTTCCGCAAGGTCTACGAGTACGGCGTCGAACACGGCAACGGTACAGAGGAGGCTCGGGAGGCGCTACGCAAGCACCTCGAAGATATGTCCGCTGTTGACGAGGCCGGTATGCGGCAGCACCTTACACTATCGAGTCACGCCAGGTTCGTAAAGGCGGAAGGCAAGCGGAGGACGCACAATGTGCATTTAGTCGACCCACAATTCGTTGCGAGAGAGATCTCGTGGATGTTGAAGGAGCGAGACGGAGCTCTATAGTAGAAAAGCACTATTTGAAAACCCTAACTTCTGCCCTATTTTGCCTGTTTTTATACTCTTGTCGCCGCTAAAGTTCTATAGCGCTAGAGATTGTTAATACTATATACATTACTATATTAGTAAGTCGAAAGCTATCGTCTCCTTCTATTAGCCCCTATTTTAATTCTAATAGCTTTTCTTTATTTAACGCGCTTTAATAGTATTACTATTATTATATAGCGTTTAATTAGACTTATAATAGTAGTATTTATTTAAATACTATAAGCTTATATATAGTCTAGAACCGGTTACTTAGTAATACTATAAATCTTATACTTTTATATATAGTAGGTAGTTTACCTCGTATAAAACTCTAAGACTTCTAAATAGGTATAATAAGATATTATAGGTACCTAGAGTAGATATAGGTACTATAGTATATAGGCGGGTACTAGCGTAGTATCTAGAACCCGTAGAGACGGCGCTACTTATTATTTTCTTAGTATACGTCTAATTAGTAGTACGCGTAATTTAATTACTAATCTTACGTAAAGGCGACGCTATTCTTTATATCGGTAGTTTATAATTAATATCTCTTTATTTAGTAATATCCTTAGTTAAAGATTAGTATATAGCGAGACTCTCTAACTAAATTAAACGCTAGATTCGATCTTAATAATCCCTTACTACGAGAACGCTATTAAGAACGCCGTAAATTAAGGAGATACTTTTAAATAAGCCTTAGCTAACGTAGAAAATAAGGCTATAGTCTAAATAGGAGTACGGTTTAGTAATCCTAAGCTATTAGTATATCTAATTTATATTCTTAATAACTACTTACTCTATTAACTTTTAGTTAAAAAATCTAATACTTTTATATCTACTTTTTATTAATATAAGTTTTAATAGTATAGCCTTATTAACTATATCTACTATATATTAATACTCTCTTCTATAGCCTTAGCTTCTCCTTACTTACTTTAGCTTTAATATAGTCTTAATTAACTATAGCTTATATCTCCCTAACTTAATAAGGTATAGTCTAACTTAATAGCCTTTTTCTTTCTCTTCCTACGTATATATATATAGCCTTATTAGCCTGTTATAGAGTAGTAACCTATAACTATATTAAAGCTACTAAGGTAGCTATAATTTAAGTCTTTTAGAAAGCTAGCTAACAGCTTTATTATTACGATCCTATAAGGTAGTATTACGTAGATACTCTTTAAAGAGTAAGGGAATAGTAGAATAAGAGTAAGTATTAGCTAATAAGCTATAGAAAATATATAGTAACGTATAGATACTATAGTTCTAAAGGGTTAGAACGTAGTAAGACTAATCTCTACCTTTTCGTAAAGAGGGAGTATAGCGTAGGATATATACTAGTAGTATACTAAGAGGCTACGTTAGTAGTATTCTATATAGCCGTATTCCGTATCCTTATAATAGTCTCCTTCTTTAGAGTACTATCCTTAGTACTTATTATCTATAGGTAGTTAGCTATTTATTATATTATATAGAAGAATTTATAGAGTTTAGTCCTTTCCTATTAAGTAGCTTAGCGTAAATTTTAGGCGTTACTATAGCGGCGCGCTATCGCTATATATATATTATATTTACGCGACTAGCTTTACCCCTTTTCTAACTATAAACCTTTATATATTCTAGAGGTTAGTTATTTTTCTCTAACTCTTCTCTAATAGTTTTCTATATTTCTAAACTCTTCTCTTCCTTTACGCGCGTATTATAAAGAGCACCTACGTCTCGTTATTAATAGACCTACGTAGTATTATCGGTTTAGACGTTATCCTAAATAGTTTCTCGAAGAAAGCTAAGGTTACGTTACTAAGTAGTTCCTATAAGCTTAAGATACGTATTCTTTACTATATTTACTACTACTATATTCTCGCTCTTAGTATATATTTTAGCGTAGTATATATACGTCGTTATTAAGAATCTACTAACGCGCGTATAGGGATTAAGCGTTACGATAGTCGCCTAGTAGGCCTAATCTTTAAGAAATATTTTCGTTACTCTATAGGATATAAGGCCTATATACCTATTACTCTTAATAACCTCGTTATTACCTTTAATACTATCTACGACCTTATTTTAGAGCTAAAGGAGCGTAATAGTACTACTATCGACGACGAGGCGCTACGTACTCGCGCCGCTACTATAGAGGTAGTTAATAAGACTACTAAGAAGTAAAAGATAAAGAAGATAAAGAAGAGTAAGAAGAACGAGCTATTTAACTAGTTTATAGTAGTAAAGGCGAAGCTAAAGTCCCTTCTTAACCTCTATAACTATACTAAGAGTAAGTAGGTAGCTAGAGCGTATATATATTATATAAGCTCGTTACTAAAGACGTAAGTAGTAGTAGTCTAGCCGTTAAGGAAGCTAAGGTAGTAGAGCTACGTAGTATTAAGCGCGCTATAATAGCCCTTTTAAAGGTTAAGAGGATCGTACGTTCTACTTCCTTAATTAACTCTTCCTTTTAACTTAACTAACCTCCTATATAGAGCCTACGCGCCGATACTATTTTACTAAATAATATTAATTATATCCTTAAAAGGGAGACGCCTCTTAATAATAATAAGATATATAGTTCTATTAGTAAGGATATCTAGAGCCGCTCCCTTTAATTACTAAGTAAAGAGGAAGAAGACGAGGAGTAAGCTAAGAAGGAGGATAATAATAACGGCGTAATTAACTCTATTAAGGAGGAAGAGCGCGTTACGGCCCTTATTACTTCTACGTATTTAGCGCGCTAAGGTAGCGCTACTAATTCGTAAGACGACCCGATAATAATAACTAGCGCTATAGGCCGCTATACCCTTACCTCTCTCGAAGACCTCCTTACTATAGCTAAAGTAGTACCGTCTATAGTAGGCGTAAGTAGCGCGTATACTATATATAAGGCGTAAGCGTAGCGCTAATAAAGCGTTTAAAGCTAACTTCTCCTACTTTGTCTCTATTAATAATCTAGGTAATACCCTTAATATTAGTAATACGTCTAGTATACTCCCTTCTCTCGTTACTAATAAGGATAGCGCCGTCGCTATATAAGCGTAGCTAACGGCTACTAATAAACTAGCGAGGAGCTAGTATAAAAAGGTAGCTAAGGTAGTAAAAAAGGTAGCTATAGCTAACTACGCCCTTAGCTTCGACGATAGTACTAAGACCTACTCGCGTAAGAAGTAGAAGAAGGAGTCGGAGTTTATAGAGACTAATATAGAGGTTAGTAATAGTAAGAAGTAAGTAGAGCTAGTAATTAGCGCCTACGTTAAGACCGCGCCTTACGTATAGTCTAATAGGCTAAGCCTAGTATACTTATATATTTTTATATACTTAGATACCTATTAGGGAGTCCGGGGCTAGTTACCTATTTATAGTAACGCTATAGTATTAGAATTATAATTATCTTCTATATTTTTTCCGCTTTTATCTCGTTATTACGTCGAATATTTCTACTAGCTAAGGCGTATACATAACGTATTCTATAGCCTTCTACGAGTTATATTCTTATAGTTAGTTCTACTACTATATAAGGTAGAACGTCTTTTCTTTTCTCTTCTTAGAGCTTAGGATAGCCTCTACCTTATATTTACGATTATTATCTATAAGTAGTATATTTTTTTCTAATATACTTACTCTATTACCTATCTATAGCTTAAGTAGCGAAACGTAGAATATATTATATATCCTTATATACGCTAGTAGCGCTAGGTAGTACGCCTACTTTCTAATATCGTAATAACGCGAAAAGAGCTTAGAAACCTCGTAGCTAGTTTCTTCTTTAGTACTTAGAAATTAAGGTTCTTTACTAATAGTAGTATCTATTTACCTACCTTATACTCTATTAGCTACTACCGCTAGTTATAGTACTTAGTTTAAGACTCTAATACTTACTACTATCGCTTTAGTAGTTAAGTATAGATATCTCGTATATACTTTACCGTCTCTTTAGCTACTAGTACTTCTCTCTTTCTAGGCTCTACTTTTACTAGTAGTAATATACCCTTAATATTAGAATACTATCTATATAGTACGTAGAAGGAGCTAGCTTCTAGCGTTACGAAGGTACTATTATTAAAGGCGAATTCTACTTAGCTAAGTAATAAGGCCTAATTATCTTATTATATAGAGTAGTAGTAGTATAGGTATTACTTTAGCGTTTAGTTAGCGCGCTTCGTCTACTTAACTATTTAAGGGTAGAAGGCGGTACTTAGCTACTACTTTATCCTTACTTTAAAGTAGAATTCTACTTAGAAGTTACTAGTAAAGATAGGCCCCCTATTACTTACGATCCCTAATAGTATACTATAATACCTTACGACTTCGTTACGTAGGATTATTACTAGCTCTACGCTAGTATACGTCTTTCGAGTTAGAATATAGAGCGCTATCTTTAAGTACCTATCGATAATTATAAGAATAGAGTTATATACTTAGTCGTTCCTTTTACTAGGTAGTAGGTTAGTTATAAAGTCTATAGAGATCTCCTTCTAAGGTTAGTCTAGTAGTAGTATTAACTATAGCTTACTATAGGGGCGATAGTAGTACGACTTTATCTTTAAGTAGATAGTATAGGCCTTAATATACTCGGCTATATTATTTACTATCTTATCCTAGTAGTATTTATATTAGATTAGCTTTAGGGTCTTAGACTTTCTAAAGTACCTAGCCTATATATAGTTATAGTATATATAGATTACCTATACTATAAGCGCGCTATCCCTTAGGATATAGATTACGTCGCCCTTAAATAGGAGTCCTTTATACGCTTCCTAGCTACGTAAAGGTTCCTTTACGCGTTCTTATAAACCTTAATTATAGTACTATAGAACTATAATAAGGTCGAGGATTAACTCTAATAGTAGGTTAAAGGGTTCTTCCTATATTATTACGGCGACGGCGACTTACGTAAGTAGACCTAGCGGGTTACTAAAGCCTAGGGTTCTTAGTAATATTTATTTTAATAGGCTATTATATATAGCGTTAATCCTTTATATAGTTAGCTCTATTTTATATAACGGAGCCTCTTCTTTAATCTATACTTATAGTTTCTTCTATAAAGTAAGAAGGAGGTAGCTAATTATAGTAGCTTTACTAGCGTAGTCTAGTCGTCGCGATAGCGCGTTAGTAGGATTCTTCTTTATAGCTTAATATTTAATTATAAAATCGAAACTTACGAGGTAAGTAGCTTAGTAGGCCTACCTACTATTTAACTACTTTATACTTATAAAGCTACGAAGGTTTATATAGTTAGTTAGTATCTAGATCGTATACGCTATATCTTTAAAGTAGTAGCGCTACTACTTAAAGGCTATAACGATAGTAACGAGCTCCTTATTATATATCTTATAGTTATACTTAATAGGGATTATCTTTTAAGACTAGAAGGTAATAGGGTACTATTCTATTCTAAAGAGTTATAATACTACTCTTATAATTATAAAGTCCGATACGTTAGTCTTAAGGTATAGGCGTACTAAAGAATCGTAGTATCGTAGTACTAGTACGAAAGTAAAGGTATCTTTAATTCTATAAAGCGCCTACTTCTTACTAGCGTCCTATACGAGCTTACTCTACTTCTTTCTATTCTTTACTCTCTTTAATAAGCTAGTAAGGAGACCTATAATATAGCTATAGTCCTTTATAAACTACTAGTAGAAGTTTAAGAAGCTTAGGAACTACTAGACCCTATAGAAGGAGCTAGGCTTAAGCTACTCCTTAATAGTAAGGACTCTACTTAAATCTATCGTTACGCCTTCTATATTTATAATAAACCTAAGGAATTCTACGCTTTACTAAAAGAATTTATACTTCTAAATACTAGTATATAAGGTAAACTTCTAAAGCCTTATAAGTATCTTATATACGTAGAGTATATACTACTTATACGTCTTACTATAGATTAAGATATTATTAAGGTAGACTACGTAGATATTATTAACTAGCTTAGTAAGGGCTCGGTTAATATACGCCTAAAAGGTAGCTAGAGCGTTAGTTAGACCGAATAGTATAATATTATATTCGTAGTAGCTATAGTATATATAAAACGCTATCTTTTAGTAGTTACCTTACTTAATTAGAATATAGTAATATACGTCCTTAAGGTCTACCTTACTATACTATTTTACGTAGCTAAGGCGGTCTAAAGTCTTACTAATAAGAGGAAGTAGATAGCCGTTTTTAATAGTAATAGTATTAAGACCTCGGTAATTAATATAGAGCTTAAGCTCCCTATTCTTCTTAGGAATAAAGAGGATAGGCGTATCCGCCTTACTTTTACTATACTTAATCTAACTATTTACTAACGCCGTCTCTAAATACTCCTATAGAGTATCGAGCTTAGTATTAGATATATTATATAGAGGCTAAAAGGGCGGCCTTTTACCTTTCTTTAAGTTAATTATATACTTAGCGCCTTTAGGCTACTTAAGGTTCGCGATATTTTAGTAATCGAAAACGTTAATAAACTATTAGAACTTAGCTAGTAGCTATATTATAACGTTATCGCGCTTCTACTTAAGGCTAGGGAGGCGGATAGTAAAGACTCTCTTAAAGGAAACTATATCCTTAATAAACTCGTATACGGAGCGTATACGTACTATATTTACGGCGATTCTATAGCGCTATTCGTTAGTACTACTATCTACCTAAATAGACTACTATCGACGCTATAGCTACCTTAGGATTATCTTAGGTCCTTTTATATCTATAGTATAGAAGATAGCTTCTAACTTCTTTATAACCTCTATAGAGTTAATAAGACGTACGCTTATATAGTACGTGCTATAGTAGAACTCCTAGTATCCCTAAAACGAGGTCGGCCTTAAAAGGGCTACTTTACTTATTAGTAGTAGATTATACTATAATACGAAGGATTATAAGATAAGGTTAATATCTACTACGTCGTTAAGAAGGAATTCTACCTCTACTTCTTTAGTTAGCGTAGTAACGCCGCTATATAGGCTCTTTACTAACTAGGAGTCGACTTAGAGCTAGGGACTTACTTACGATCCTTTACTAAGTCCCTATCTTTTCCCTTCTTACTATCGTCCTAGTAAGACTATCGATCTTCTTCGTTATCTATAGTAGGCGCTTCTTTAGTATCTACCTTCTAAATACGCGGGTTATTTCGGTTACTCTACTAGTCCTTACTATAGTACTTCGTCTTAATATAGCCGATCTTACTATAGCCGTAGTAGGGTAATTTAAACTTATTACCTATTAGGCGGATAGAGGCTCCGCTATTATTCTATTTATTAATACGGTCCGCTCTTAGTCTCTTTACGCTCTATAGGTTCTATACCTATAATATAGACGTACTTCGTTTCCTAAGTCTTAAGTCTATCTCTATAGGAACTTCGCCTTTATCTATTATTTCGATATAGAAGGCGAGTACGACTAGGTCGATACGCCTTAAAGGCTAGGTATAATATTTAATAATTATATTACGTAGTATAGGACGTAGCTTCGTAAGGAGGTAGCGTATACGCTACGCCTCCTTATAGGATAGTACTATCTAGTCTTTTAGGGTAGATAGCTTTAAGGTAAAGATAGTAACTAACTAGCCCTCCTTTTACTTCGTATCCTTATACTAGAGAGTAACGCTAAGGTCTTAATTAACTAGGTCGCCTATAACGTCGCGAAGGAAGTCCTTAAAACTTAGCTAGGTTTAGTCCTTAATTTCGTTAATACTATAGAGGTTATACTACTACTCCTTTACCTCGCTAGTAAGAAATAGAACCCTATATATAACCCTTAATATATCCGTACTATAAGCGTCGCTAAAAGCTAGGAAAAGTAGCTCTAAGTCGCGAATATATTCCTAAGCCTCCTTAATACTATCGCCCTTAAATCGCTCTAGTTCTTAGGCTTTAAGGTAATAGCTAAGGATACTATAGTAACTTAGCGCGACGCTAGCGCTTTAGGAGCTCCTACTAAGGTCGTTACTAATACTAGGCTTTATAGGTATAATAGAGCTTACTCCTTAAACGTAACTAAGGCGTTAATTCGGATTAGATATATTACTAGACGTAGTACCTACGTTGTAAACTCGTCGTAATATTTCTACCTCTTCTTCTATTTACTAAAGGGCGAGGTCTTACTAAATATCGTCTTACTTCCTTATAAGGCGAGCTAGGTAAGCGTCGTAGCCTTAAAGAGATATAGGCGCTTCGCTTCTAGTATTATTATTAGATATAGTATTATATAGGTTATAACTTCTAAAAGAGATTAGAATTATTAGCTAATAAGCTATAGAAAATATATAGTAACGTATAGATACTACGGTTTTAAAGGGTTAGAACGTAGTAAGACTAATCTCTACCCTTTTATAAAGAGGGAGTGTAGTATAGGATATACGTCGGCGGTATACTAAGAAGCTACGTTAGTAGTATTCTATATAGCCGTATCCTATATCCTTATAGTAAGGATAATAATTTAAGTATATATAAATAGTTATAGACCTTTTAGTAAGATTAGAATATAAGTTAAATATAGGAATATCTAAGACTTTCCTATATTCCTATATACTAGTCGTAATTAGTTTAAAGTCCTATTAAGTAACTTAGCTTTTAGCCCTTATAGTACGCTTAACCCTATTTTACGTAATATATATAGAGGTCTATAATACTATTCTCCTTTTAATTTAGTCTTTCTTAAGACTTATAAAGTAGAGCTATTTCGCTCTTTTTTAAGTTAGTAACGAGACCTTCTTATTACGAGTATAACATAGAATGCGCGGGTTCAGGGTAAAATGAGGACTACTCTGTCTTACGGCTTTAGCTAAAATGATAGAGTAGCTAGCTTACTCTATACTCTATACTTACTCTATAGAATAGAGTAGGGGAGCACTATAGAGTAACTTACAATTACTTAGGTATATAGGAACATAAGGATGTCTTCGATATACTTGTGTTCAACTTATATTACAATCTTACTAAAAGGTCTATAACTATTCACAATACATTCGAGTTATCTTACCTAAACACCTACTACTACCTACTCTTTAAAGAAGTACTTACGTAATACTACTACCTTATAGGATCGTAACACTTTGAACACCCTTAGAATGAGTACTACTAGTAGTATACGAGGCTTAGGCTATAGAGACGAAAGTATAGCTCTAACGACCGATTATAGGACCGATAGTAAGACTAAGGTAGACTTCTTCTATAGAGACCGTAATAAGCTAGACGACTAGATCAACTAACTCTTACTCTACTTTGAGTTAGACGGAGTTAGCTCCTATAAGAAGAGATGCCTTATCGCGACGATATATCTCTAAGGGGAAGCTTAGTACTAGATAAGACTAAGGACTAAGGACTTTATTATATATTAGAAGGACGAGAGTAGAATCTTTTCTAACTTCGTTAGATTCTGCGATAAGATAAAAACGATCTACGGGTTTAGTAACGAAAAGAAGGTTGCGATCCGCATCGTTTAGGATATCGTTTAGCGAACATTAGCATCCTAGTATACGGCTAAGTTTAAGGAGTATTCCGACAAGACCGAGTAGGACGATAATACCTTATACGTTATATACTATAAAGGTCTTAAGGATAACGTAAAAGACGAACTAGTACGTACGGGAAAGAACGAAATAACGAACTTAGACACGCTTATTAAATCGTCGATCGACATCGACGATCGCCTCTATAAGAGAGCTATAGAAAAACGACATATAGGTTAAGGATGCGGACGTACTAGCTATGTTCCGACTAGCTAGTCTAGAGGGAACAAATGACGCGACCCTAACGCTATAGAAATCGACGCTACCTAACGAGTACCTAAGAGAGGACCGTTTAGGAAAGCTAGAGGTAAAGGAAAGCCTTAGGGTAAGAAAGACGGAAAAACCGACGAGTGCTATAACTGTTATAAGAAGGGACATTATATACGTAACTGCCGTAGACCAAAGGTACAGCTATAGTAGTAGATTAACGTAATAATTAGATAGGAAAATGAGTCTCCTACCGATAAGACTTAGGATACGGCTACAACCTTAATAGACGGTCGAGACGGGTATAATAATCTTACGGAGCTATAGATCGCGGAACTAAATTACGCTATCTATTACCGATGCCCGCCCTTTAGGTAGTATATAGGATTAGGGAAGAACTAATAGGTATCCGAGGATTTCGACTAACTAGAAGAAATAAGTCGAACCGGATAGCCTATAACGAATTTAGAGAAGAAGGAGTACGAGCGGCTTAAGAAGGCTATATACCCCTAGCTTCCAAAACACAAACCTACTATAGAAATCAACGTACTTAAGGGGACGACTCCTATATCGGATAATAAGGAAACTTAGGAGTAACAACGTTAACTAAAGGAAAGTAGATAGGAAAAGTTACAACGCTTTAGGGAAGGAATCGCCTTCCTAGTAGAACAAGTACGTAAGGAGCGATTCTTCTACGAAACAGACACATCTAATAACCGCTAAGTACTAGAATAACGCGAGAAGAAAGGACGACTAGTAATAGAAATCAACGTGCTCGAACGAATAACGTTAGAGGAATAGCTCGAGGAAATCGAAGATAAGCTAAACGACCTATACGTAGAACGGCGAGAACTATAGGAAGACGTCGATAATATCCGACTAGAGTAGCGCTAGCTACGCGCGTAGCAAGGAGATTACGTAACCCGCGCTAGGCTAAACTAACTTACGGATATACTTCAACGACTATATAATTAAGCCTAGTAGTAGCAGAATTAGCTAAACTAGCTACTAGACTAATAGGAATAGATAAGAGTACGTATACGAACGTCGCGACTATAGCGCGAGTTTAACGCT
>JAABUL010000564.1_pt1 | contig 78706 bp, 72 predicted proteins | sample 5559151 | NCBI WGS metagenome assembly JAABUL01 (sample SAMN10711876, study PRJNA513368) | rock metagenome | isolation source: Antarctica rocks | place: Antarctica: Victoria Land, Pudding Butte sud
CTAATAAAAGGGTTCTTCAAGTGGAGAGTGAATTCTCGAGCTTGAAATATATCCGTTTTCATCTGACTCTCGGTATCTCTCTAGACCTGTCGAGCTTTATGTTACCATGGAAAATAATGACAAGTGTTTCCGAGACTACAGGTCGCGCGACCCCGCTCGAAGGTCGCGCGACCCTGCCGATCATTCGGGCAGAGTCGCGCGAGCTCGATCGACCCTGCGCATAATTTCACTTTCCTGAGCTAAGATATTGATAATCTAAAATTGTAAATAACAGCATTGATAAACAGAAAATTCTTAAATTCAATTTAGTCTTGATTAATTATTTATTAATATTTGATTAATTAAATATTAATCTGACTCATTGTAATTATACATGAATAAAAATTCACTAAGTGATCGAAATTTGAAATTTGAAAGATGCTTGAAGATAAAAAATGTAATTATCTGTGAGAATGCATCTCTGTCAGAAACTGAGCTAGACTAGAGATACTATCAATATAAAAGACTGATATTATTATTACTTTGATAGAATCTAGGTACAAAACAATACATCAGATAATGTATAAAATGAAAGACAAAGAGTGAAAGAAAAGAACAAGAACTCAACTTTTATATACATAAATCAAGCAGAATCAAGACTAAACAGTAATTCTATTGACTTAAGATTGCAGAAGTTCATGCACATGACTGAAATGATTAAAACAGAATTGCTGAAACTAGATTAAAATGATGATGACTAAATTAATGACTTGATTCATTAAACTGCAAAACAGATTCAATGAATCGAGATTATTTAAGATATCAACAATTTATGTTTTAAATCAAATTGATGATTTGACATCATGACAGTAACTTTTCTCTTCAAGACTGAGCTTTTGCAAAACAATGAGAAGAAACAAGATGAAATAAGAAAGAATTGAAAACAAAGATTGAAACAAAACAAGAATTAATGTAAATGCATTTTAATGTGATGAAGCACAGATGAGACTGAAATAGATTTGAGTCACATTTGAATCAAATCTGAGTAAGATGTTTGAGTCAGATCTTGACAAGATCTGAAAAATGAGACGAAATAAGATGCATTTTAACATGATGATGCACAGAAAATTGAAATACATCTGAATTACATCTGAATCAAATTTAAACAAGATGTTTGAGTCAAATTTAAACAAGATTTGAGTCAGATCTGAATAAGAAAGAGATGAAATGCAGTTTAATATGATGATGCATATGTGAAACTAGAATACATTTGAATTACATCTGAATCAGATTTAAACAAGATGTCTGAAACAAATCTAGATAAAATTTGAGTCAGATTTAAGTTGAATTGAGATGATGAAGATTAAACTTAAAGTTCTTGATATTGACATTGAGATATTACACACGACAGTATATGTGATTCTTCAATGACAGAGTTGACGAGATGATATTCATTAAGTGCTTATTCACAATTATTCAAAAGATTGAAAGATTCTCAAGTAGAAAAGTGATTTTCTCAATTGATGTAATACTTGAGCAAAGATGAATTATAGCATCTATCATGCTTGAAGTTTAGTATGCTGTTTACATATCAGAATCTTTCATCATTCTTGATAACAATGAATTCTCAAGATTTCTGATGTTGACTTAAAAGAAAATCACTTGTGATATGACTCAGAAGAGTGACATGAAAGATTAAATGAACTTTCATAAATATTAAAAGATTTAACTCAATGATCAGAAAGTTGTTTTTAAAGACATGCTTGATCTTGAAGAAATCAACATTATGATCATTTAACTTGACTGCAAGATGAATGATGCTGAGATTGCAAACATTCAATTAAACTTCATCTTCAACAAAGTATTTAAAACAAGAACGATGAAAGAGATTAACATTGAATTCATAGATGATCTGAGCTATAAGCATCTCATTATGTAAATGCTCAGTTAGTTTCTTTATCTTCTTGATGAACTTTTTGACATTGATTAATTTGTCTTGAGCTTGAGACGTAAGATTCTCAAGCAAAAACTTAAAGAGCTTGAAGTTTAAACATGAGTTTTGACTCAAATTAATCAAGAAGAATGATGTTAAAGTGATTAATGATGATGCATTATTGACAACAAATTCAACTTCAGAAAGTTATTTAGCTCAGTTATTCTGCATGTAGTTGACGAAGACTTGAAGATAATGCTTCATGACAGCATTGACTTTCTTGATTTGATCATTAATTTCAAAGTGATACATTGTTGATAACTTAGCATTTACCTTCAGCATTTTACACATATGCTTTCAGACATCAAAGATGAATTGTGTGTCTTAATCAGACATGAAAAACTCAAGTAAATCATGATGTTTTCAAACATGAGCATAAAAGCAGTTAATAACTTCTTCAACTTTCATAAAAGTGATGAGAACTAAATGTCTCATTTTGATAAAATGATTAACGAAAACTAAAACATATTTATATATGATATTCATGAAGATACTGAGCGATAAAGAATTTACATAGTTCATGAAAACATTATGTTAATGACATTTGAAGACTGAAAGAAAACATAATCATTCTTGAGTTTATTATTTAAAGAGCTTGAAATGTGTGCATATGTGATAGTTTCATACAAAGCGTTGAACATACTTATAAATGTTTGATCATCAGTAGACTTGACTGATCAGTTCATAGCTTTTTGCTCTTTCTGAATAATCATTGATGATACTATCATGAGCGAGCTGAATGATACAAAGACATAGTTTATCTGAGTTGAGCATGTACTTTCTTTCTTAAAAGTACAGATGATTCTCATGTTCTTTACACTTAACTAGAGAAATCTTGTTGTGATGTTGTGCTTCATTGCAAAGTGCTTTGATTATCTGAACTGCGAATTTGTCATTGATTTCAATTTGCTTTCACAATGTCTGAGTGAAAGTGTCAGCAAAATCTTCATCAAGATTCAGAATGTCTTGATCTAGCTGAGACTTGACATTTTTAATGTTAAATTCTTCAAATTCTAAATTTATGAAAGCTAGAATTTGCAAGAATGCTGAGATAATTAAGAATAAATGTAACTGAACTGAATTTAGAGTGATGATTTGTGACTGAAGCTTCATGACTTTGATGTTGAAAACATTAAGAATGAGATTCTCAATAATATTAAGATTTAAAACATGAGTTTTCAGAATTGTCTGATGTTGATATTGATGTCAAGAATTAAATGTATCTTTCTTTTTAAAAAGATCTTCTGAGCGATGTGTCAAAGCATTCAACTTATCATTGATTTTGTTGAAATGATAAGCAATGTGATAGTTGAATTTAAACAGAAACTCACTTCAATAAACTTGATGATAACTCAACTATTTAATTGACATGAAATACTTAAGATTTTTGTAATTCATGATCATCTTGACAGAATAAATAAAGTTTTCAAGCTCTGATCATCATTTCTTGAAAGCATAAACAATGATCATGAGTTCTTTATCTTAAATTTCGTAGTTACACTCGACTGAGTTATGCTTCTTCAAAAAGTAAGTAACTGAATGAAGAATTTCATTCTCATCATATTGAGAAAGAATGTCTTTAAATACATAGTTTGAAGCATTGATTTCTATCACAATCTTGTGATCTGAATTATAGTGATGAAGAATAATCTTGAAAGTGAAGATTTTCTTAAGAATGTTGAATGCAATCTGACATTTCTGAAATCAGACAAAGAGTACATCTTTTCTGATAAAATGAGTGAGCAAGATAGTTATTCTACTATAGTCATAAATAAATCTTTTATAAAAGTTCATGAAATCTAGAAAACTTTGAATGTCTTTAACGTTGATCAAGATGAATCAGTTGACAATGATGTTTATCTTAAAAGAATTCATCTTGACATCTTTGATAATGATTATTAATTCTAGATACAGAACTTGAGTGACATGAAACTTGCATTTGATTATATTCATCTGAAAATCTGCTTCTTGCAGCTTTCGCAAAATGAGCTTGATATAAATCTCATGCTTGAGTTCATTGTTGAAATAGATCAAGATGTCATTTAAATAAGCTGTACAGAACTTATTTAAATGTTCATGAAGAGTATTGTTGATGTACTTCTGAAACAAGACAAACTCATTACATAAATTGAAAAGCATGATTAAATACTTGAATAATTCAAATCGAGTGCAAAAAACAATGAGAACTTCATTTTCTTCTTTGATTTGAAGTTGATTGAACGCAGAAATGATATTCAGCTTGATAAAGATTTTAGCTCAACTTAAATGATTCAGCATTTCTGAAATCAAAGACAAAAAATATCAATTCTTGATTGTGATAGCGTTCAAATCTTGATAGTTCATGCAAAAGTAAAGTTCTTCTTTAAGTTTCTTGATGAAAAGAACAAAGATGATCATCTGAAAGTGACTGACTTGAATGAAATCTTTGCTCAAATTTTCATTCAAATAACATCGAAATTCTAGAATTTTATCATGACTCATGTTGTACAAAGTGAAGACTGAAGATTGAGCATCTTCTTTAAAATGTATGACATGATTATTGTTATGAGTCTGCATAGAGCGAATCATATGAGTATACTCTAACTAGAAGTTCAAAGCTGAAGAAGAAAGAAGATGCAACACGTCGTGAGTTTTACTCACGAAGGCACGTTAGATCGCTAGCATATCAACATCAGTTCTATACTAGTTTATGATAGTCTGACATGATCTATGTTAGACTAACTCGAAGTGCACGATTGCAACATTACCTTTTCTCTTCATCTAGTAATGTTCTCATTGCTGCAGTTCAATCAATCTTTCTTAAGTTGATTTCTATCTTGACTTGTTCAAATATCATTCATGAAAGTCATTTACAACCTTCAAGCATTCTTTGAATTCACTTTCATTAACGTTGTATCAATGTAGATCAACGTCGTATTCTTTTCAATTGACACGATATTGTAGTCATTTATCTTGTTCGTAGTGTCTGAAGTTCAGTATGTTCTTCATCTTTCATTCATCTTCGTCGTCAATCACTATAGAATCAGACGATTCATTTTGTTGTTCATTCAGCGAGTTCTTTGAATCTAGTTGCAGCAGATTTGATGCAAACTCTGAATGTATCTTCATAGTCAATGATAGTTTCAGTTGATAAGCATGTTCAATCTCAGTCAGAATCTTGAAAAGTTCTAGCATTTTATCGTCTAGCTTCTTTGACGATCGTGAGATCATTATGTTTCTAGAATTCAGAAACATCATGTCATTTACCTTGTAAATTATTTTCTTTCAATGCTTGTCAGTCTGTTTCTTCATTGTGACTCTGACTCTTGTCAAGACTTGCTTGATCAATGTTAGAAATCATTTCATGTGTTCAAATATATTCTTTGCTTTGTCTGCTTCGATTCTAGCTTGAGTGATCTCATATTCGATTGAGTTCAAATCGAAGCTCATATGAGGGTGAAAACTCTTATTCAGAAAGAACGTTAACTGTTCAATTGACGACAAAATAGCATTGTTATTGACGAATTCAATCATGAATAATCAGGTGAATCAATCATCTTGCATATATGAGCAGTAGCTTCGTAAATATCATTCTACATTCTGATTCACTCTTTCTGTCTGATCATCGATCTGAGAATGATAATCGATGAATAGTTTTATCTTGATGCCTAGCCTCAGACATAAAGACTTTCAGACAATCGATATGAATTGTGAATCACGATCGAATACTATTGATCTTGATAGTTCATAAGTTCTGAAGACTCATATCAACAGTAGCTTGACTGTTTGTTCTGCGAAGATTTCTTCGTCATCTGATCAACATGATATATAGTGTTGTTTCTTAGACAATCGATCTATGACTGTCAGAATCGCGTTGCTTTCATCACTTTCTGATAGATCAATAATGAAGTCTAATGATATGTTCTGCCATCACTGCTTAAGTATGAGCAATGACTTCAGCAGTTCATTGATTCGATCTCTCGATGCTTTTGACCTACGACAAACGTAACAGTTTCAAATGTAGCGCTTGATCGTCGTTCTCATCTTTGATCAGCAATATGATCATCTCAGCAAGTTCAACGTTCAATTCATGTCAGAGTGATCATTGATCAAAAGATCATATGCTTTTCTTATCAATAGAATGATCATTGACTGAGAAACTCATAGTCTATCATCTTTTCAGAGTACTTCATCAAGTACTTTGCAATTGTCTAGATCAATATCTTGACAAGTCTTTCTGTTCTGTTTCATGATTATTTGAATATTGAAGCACAGTTGATTCATTTGATTTTCGACTATAATCTGATTCTGAATAGAAATCATCTCTTCGACCGAATTTTGATTAGCTTTCGATTCGAGTTTCGAATCTGAGTCAGATTCTGAGTCAGATTTGAGCAAGGTCTGAGTCAGATCTTGATCAGCTTTCTGATCATCTTCTATTGACTGAAGTTCAAATTTGTCTTCTTGTTACAATTCTAGCTATCATCTATGTTGATGACTATGTTGATGACTATGTTGATGACTATTCTGAGAACTATCGCCGATCGCTCGTCGCTAGAGCATAGACTTGTTTTGAAGTCAACTTTATTCAGAGTTAGCTTATGTTCTTCTGAGTCATATAGATAGTCGACTCTTCTCTTCTAGATACTTTTCTTTCTTAGCATTTATATACTCGTTACATTACTCTCATATGACTCGCTCTATGCTGATCTCTAACACTTCTGACAATAGCATCTGATGCTGATATAGCTTACAATCATCGTTTGCTTCAACTGACTTGACGTCTGACATTCTGGTCAGCGCGTCAACTTTCAGATTCTGTTTTCCCGACTGATATATGATCTTGAAGTTATATTCAGATAACTTCTCAGCTCATTTAGCTTGTCATCTGATCAGTTCTTTGATGATCATGAAGTACTTCAAATTCAGGTGATCAATGAAGATCTTGATCAAAATATTCGTACATTTCAATTTGAAACGTCAATGCTTCAAACAGCGAATGATGATCAGCAGTTTCTTGTCATAGATCTCGTAGTTGCATTCTGCGAAAACCATGTTCTTGCTATAGAAGATCATTGAATGTAGAATGTCTTCATCATCATACTGAGACAATACTTCGTCGTTGACATAGTTTGAGAAGTCAGTTTTCAGAATAGCTTCTCTGATCGAGTTGAAATGCTTTAGAACGAGAGCTGTCATCACTTGTTGCTTCAGTTCTTCAAAGATTGTCTGACAGATCTCTGTTCATTCAAAGAAATGATCTTTTCAAGTCAGCTTTATCATGAATTGAGTGATCTTTGAAAAGTTCTTTATGAATCGTTGATAAAAATTGCAGAAGTCAATGAAGATCTGCATGTGAGTCAACGATCAAGACACTTTTCAGTCTCGAATCACATCTACTTTTCGAGAATTCATTCACAGATCATTGATGAATATCAGTAGTTCAAGAAATGAGGTTTTCTGAACCTTGAATTCGCACTTGTCAATGTCTATCTGTAGATCAACTTCACGAAGCTTTTCTAGTACTTTCTTCACATGAATTCTATGTTCTTTCAATGTCTTACTGTAGATGAGAATATCATTCAAGTATGTCTGACAGAATTTATGCAGACAGTCAAACAACACATCGTTGATATAATGCTGAAAGAAAGCAGATTCATTGATCAATTCAAAGAGCATTACTCTATACTTGTAGACGTTAAAGAAAGTAACAAAAGTAGTTAAATCTTCGCTTTCTGAACTCATACGCAGTTTATTGAACGTGATGATAATGTTGAGTCGAGTCAAATACTTACTGTCTTGAATTCGAGCTAGTACTTCGTCTATCAAGAGTATTGAATAACGATCTCTTTTGATCAGAGCATTCAGTTTTCAATAGTTCATGCAAAAGCGAAGACTGTCATCTTTCTTTTTAACAAACAGTATTAACGAAGCAAAAGAAGCTTTACTGAATGTGATAAACTTCTTCTTCAAATTCTCTTTCAGATACTCTTTGACCTTCTGCAACTTGTAGCTCAACATGAAATACAATCGACTTCTAGAAAGTTAACTCTCTTCTTCTAATTCAATCTTATGATCGTATGATCGATGCAAGAGCAACTGCGTTGTCTTTTCTCTATCAAAAACATTCAGAAAGTCATGATAAACTATTGAAAGCTTCTTCTTCAGTTCATTTAATGACATGACAAAGATCATTTCATTCAGTTTCGCGAAACCTTCGACTGAGCTAAGCGCTTGATTGATTTCACTAATGATCAAGAAGAAGATCTTGATCTTCTTATTCTTGACTAGAGTTTGATATACAGCGACTTTGATCATGACAATATTGACGAGTTTCTTTGCCTCAGTTGACTGAAAGAAGCGAAGTTGATCAAGATTAACTTGAGTGCTTTGCTTTGCTATGAGAGCAGGTTCAATGAATCGAGTGAGTTCAATAAATCTATTCACTGATTTCTGATTCATGAGTCTCTTCAAGATGATCGTTGATGTAACAATTAAGTTCAAGTTCTTTTGTTTCATTTTGCAAATCTCATTTGATTCAGGTTTGTGAAATGCTGATTGACTGCTTGCTTTTGAAACAACAGATTTCGATGTTTAAATCTTCAATGATGATATTAATCAATCATTTGCAGAATCTATCAACATTTGATTTCTTTTCAATCAAAGATTTTCAATGATTATCTTGTGCTGATCTAAACGAGTTATCAATAGAAGCATCATTTCATTCTTGTGTTCTTGTATCATGATCGATGTATACAAAGCATATGTAATCAACTTTCAATCAGAGATTTCATCATATGATTGAATCAATTTTGATTTTGACAGCGATATTAATTGAATATCAAAGCGTTCACATAGCTCTGACATCAAAGATTCATCAATGAAAGTTATGTCAGTGACTTCAGTATCTATCAGAGCGAAAGATCTGAATATCTTTTCTAGACTATTCAAGATGATGTCAACAGTGAACGACTTGAAATCAAATGAATCATCAGGCATGCTGATGAAACAGAATATGAGTATATCGCTTTCAGTCACTACTTTGATGAGAGCAGATCATTTTTCGAATTCGCAACGATCTCATGCACTTGAGTCATCTTGAGACAGTCATATGCTCTATGTTTTGACTTTCTGCATTTGAAGCAAAGTTCTTTCTTAAACAACTCTTTCTGAATAAAGTTGAGATTCGATCTTCTGAGTTTCTTTCACGCAGAGACTGATGACGTGAGTCAAGCAGACGAAGTGCTAGCGACAGAGCAAGCAGCTGAGATCGCTGAGACTTTGATGATCAATCAAGCGTTCAATTCAGTCAATCTAACATTGACTTGCATGCAAATGTTAACAAACTCGTTCAAATTCGTGATTCATTCATTGAGCGTTGCTCGCTGAAGATCTGAGCTGATTTTATGCTGAAGATCATTTAGTAAAGTCTCATTATTGTATTTTAGTTCTGCACTAAATCTCTGAAATTTCATTCAAAATTCATGAAAGAAGATTTTGTTCTGATACAGCTTCAGATACTGTCGTTGAGTCATGTGATGATGATTGAGATCATCATACATCTTATTTATGATCGACAGTATCTCTTCTGCTTCTAGAAATGAGTTCGTGATCATGTTTCTTATTTGAGTTGCTATGTGTTTGACCGCAGTTTCATCGACTCGACTTTCAATGTATGCAATCTTCAGTTCTTCAATAGAAAAATGATTCTTGTTTGTTTTCAGCTTGTTCTGCATTCAAGACAGTCAATTGTTTACATTTTGCGTCGAATCTTCAAACAAAGATGAGTCAAGTAACTTGATTGATTTCAAGAAACGATCTTCAGAAATCAAAGTGCTTTGTCGACTTGATGCAGTTTCTAAATGATGTATAATCATGTTCTTGTCTTTCATCTCTTTCTGCAGACACGTCTGCGTAGCTTTCAACATGATGTTTATCTCGTTGACATCTTCTAACATCTGAATCATGTCATTGTGAGTCTTGATTTCGATGTCATGCTGTTGATACATGTACTTGATAAAGACAACGATGTCGTCTGCTTCATGAGTGCTTATTCAAGCATTCAGTTCAGTGCTGATGCTGATCTTGATCATTTCGTGATTAAAAAGCAACGCGTTCGTGTTCTTTTCTTCTGTATCTGATGATGCATTCGTGTCTTCTTCTTCTGATGCTGTTCGATTCTGTGATAAAAGTGATTCTCTTCTAACATTTTGAAAGTCATAGTGAGCAATGCTCACTGATTCTGATTCTGTGCTTCTAGTCATGATATAAGTAGAAAATTGCTGGTCGAGATTCTGATGTTACTCTATCAAACTTTCTGAGTTCAAGCAACGACTAGTACTTTACCGAACTTTCTGAATTCAAGTACTGCTGAAATTTCTGATTTCTGATGATGAGCTCAATAAAGAGTTAATCAAGAGCAACGCGTTCATGTTCTTTAATTCTGATTCTATTGAAATTTCTGATTTCGAATCAAGATTCTTCTTTAGAAATTTCTGATTTCTATTGAGCTTTCTGAGCTTGAGTTCTGATTCTGCTGTCAAAATTTCTGGTTTCAACTTTTGATTTGAGTTGTGTAGCTTGTTTTTATATCATCTACACATTGATAGCAAGATTAATGAGCTTTTGAACTAATGTTATGAATCTGCATAAAGCGAATCATATGAATGTACTCTAACTAGAAGTTCAAAGCTGAAGAAGAAAGAAGATGCAACACGTCGTGAGTTTTACTCATGAAGACACGCTAGATCGCTAGCGTGTCAACATCAGCTCTATACTAGTCTATGATAGTCTGACATGATCTATGTTAGACTAATTCGAAGTGCATGATCGCAACAATTATGAACTCAATGCAAAGACAAGATATCAACGTTTTTCTTGAAGAAAACATCTAGAAACTTGAAATATCTGAATGATAAAATTGTAACTGAATTGATGTTCTTACTTTGTTAATAAACTTCAAGATTTTCTTATGTCGTGAATGCAATCAAATGAAATTTCTTTTTCATTTGATGAAGATTCAGACGATGATTTTTATCATATATACTGTCTTGAGAATGAGACAAGAACTGAGCAAGAGTTGAGCTGTTCTTTAAATAGATAGTCAAAGTCATGCAATGTGACTTTGACTCATCAGAGTCTAGACTAGAAGACGAGATTGATTCAAGATTCAAGAAGACATTGATTTTCTTTAAAGTGACACTAAACACTTTAATGTCTTTGACACAAGTAACGTGATCAAAGCTTCAAACTTTCAACTCAACTATGTCAAGTTGTATAAAAGATTGATTGAATTGATCTGCTTAAGAAACAACAGAAGTTCTAAAGAAAGAAGAATTTCAACACTTGATTTTTGATGAGTATTTCTTTTAAATGACTTGAAAAATATGATTAAAGACTTCTTGTTTCAGACGAGAGACAAGACTAGACGAAGTTTGTTTCTTGTGAACGAGCTGAGTATTAGTTTACTTCTCATGAGTTAACGAGAAGTTAAATTACTTCTTGTAAGTAAACGAAAAAATGAGTTGCTTCTTGCAAGTGAATTGAAGACTGAGTTGCTTCTTGTGAGCGAACTGAAAACTGAGTTACTTCTTTCAAGTGAATTGAGAACTAAATTGCTTCTTGCAAGCGAATTGAATGCTGAATTGCTTCTTGTGAATAATCTGTAAACTGAATTGCTTCTTGTGAGCAATCTGTAAACTGAATTGCTTCTTGTGAGTGATTCATGAACTGAATTGCTTCTTGTGAGCGAACTGAAAACTGAGTTGCTTCTTTCAAGTGAATTGAAAGTGAGACTGAAGAAAAGCTACTTTGTTAACTTCAAGCGAGAAATTTTCTTCTTGCTGATTAAAATCATAAATCTTGACGAAGAATTGATAACAATGATTAAGACAGAAAAAGAAAAACAAGATGAGAATATTGTGTTCAAAATTAACATCAATGACGTGACAATGAAGTCATGATAAACTCATGATGATGAGATATTGACTTAATTCAATGACATAAAAGAATAGTTTCTTGATATGTTCATTGAGAATCATTGTGATTTCAACGATATAAGTAATGTCATCAATTAAAGTGACTTGATCATTAAATTCTTGAAGTCTGCAAGAATGAATTAATTGATGCAAGAAAAGATGATGTTGTTGCGCGAAGAATTTATTCATAAAGACATAAACAGAGACTTCACTATCAATCAGAGCAAAAGCAAAAACTTTAAATTGAGCTTAATGTAGAATACAGAATATTATCATGTAACTATCTTTGAATGTTAAATCAAATTCAAAGAGTTTCAAGACAGATTTAGCAAAAAACTTTTTATATGATTGAAGTGAGAGTGAAAAGATTGAAACTAGTAGACAAGATGATATGTATACAAATTTCTGAGTGCAATTTAGCTCAAAGACTAAACTTTTCTCGCAGACAGTGAGACTTTTTCATTTATACTGACAACATCACTGTCATAGATATTCATGATACACAGAGTGAAAAGCTTCTTATTTGAGCATTCTTTAATGATTTTGCTTGAATGTTGCAATTTGCAGTAGTAGCATAGCTTTCACTTGTTGCAGATTTTCTTAATCTTAGAAACGATCAAAGTCTCATCTTGAATGATGATAATGACAAAACTTAGATTTATTGACTCATTAAAAAATGAGAAAGAAAGAAACAAAAATACTGTTGAAACAACAGTTACAAAGATGATGATTTTTGAACTCAAAGAGTTACTAGTCAATGCAAAGATGCTCTTGACTTTGATGAATGAAATGATGATGAAGACGAAGTAAGATTAATGATGCTTAAGCTGCTGAAACTTTTCGTCAGTGTCAAAGAATATTTGAACTCATTGATGAAAGATGAATGATTGAATTTCATCGAGATTTCGTCAGAAGAAAATGATGACTTAAGTGAAATAATTGACATTGCGCTTCAGACAGTCAATCAACAAGAAATTTTTCATCAAAGAACATTCTTTCTTTTGATAAAAGAGATTGTAGTAGTCAACAAAGTTATTCATGTTTTGCTTCAGAGTTTCATGAAGATATAAATGAGCATCTTCTGACTTGAAAGAGTTGTTGCAGTAATGATGCAACTTATATTGTCAATCTGCAAAGATGAGAATGATACAAAGATCATTGACTCAATATTAATTCATTAAATTATGAGTCTTCTTATTTATGATGAGTCATGACTCAACATAAATGATCTTGACTTGATGAGAAAGATAACGATCATCATTTACGTTTATGCGCTGTATCAGACTCTGCTTTCATGCATTCAATCAATCTTTGTTTCTCTCATACTTAGATATGTTGAAAAGCTTCTCGAATTTAGAAGTAATGAAGACAGCGACAAAGTTTGCAAAAAGATGAACGACGAAGAAAGATTGATTATTCAAGATTTGTGCAATGATTTGAGCTATCATTGCAAGAAACTGAGAATTCAATTTTATATAAATTGAAGAATTGAAAACAATGAATGAGAACAAGATGATAACATCATGTTGCTGAACTTGATTTTGAAGCTCTTGCATTGCGCGAAAGATCTCGACTGAATTTTCAATCATACTTTGAGCGAACTGTTCAACAGCACGCTCATCATTGATTGAAAGATTGTGAGACAACTTCATTTGAGCGAAAGAATAACTAGACGAGATTTCAATGTATGAAAACGTTGCAGAAAGTGTAAATCTTTCATAATGTCAGAAACTGAGCTAAATTAAAGATACTATTAATATAAAAGATTGATATTATTATTACTTTGATAAAATCTAGATACAAGATAATACATCAAATAATGTATAAGATGAAAGATAAAGAGTGAAAGAAAAGAATGAAAATTCAACTTCTATATACATGAATTGAGCAGAATCAAGACTAGACAGTAGTTTTATTAATTTAAGATTACAAAGTTTATGTACATGATTGAAATGATTGAAACAAAATTGCTGAGATTAAATTAAGATGATGATGACTAGATTGATGACTTGATTCATTGAAGTGCAAAATAGATTCAATGAATCAAGATTATTTAAAATATCAACGATTTATGTTTTAAATTGAATTAATGATCTGACATCATGACAATCTCATTGACTATAAACGATGCATGTTTGCAAGACTAGTTCGCGAGATTAAATTAAAGAAGCTAACGAGTGAATAAAGATAATGACTTGACAGAAGATGAAAACTCTGTGAGCTTTCACTTTCATTTCTTAGCAATTAGTTCTATCATCAATAAAGTGCTATCTTATTATCTTTTACTACGCAGTTTCATGTAAAGAAATCTCGTCATCTCACAGTTTTAATTGCTTCATTTGCATAAAGCTGCTCAGTAAGAAATGTTGAACATGCAGCGACTCATCAGAAATTATATGATTGAAAGAAGTAATAACTTCTTTCACATTGAGAATTCATCATTTCATCAGAACAGATCTGAGAATCACGCATTTAAACATGCAGATGAGAAGTTCAAGTTGCAAAAATTTAATGAACAAACAAATCATATCTTTTGATGATCGATAAATGAAGTATGCAAGCAGTTAAAGAATTTGAAGATGCAGAATGTACTGCTTGTCTTGCAACTTTGCGTATTAAAACTTAAGTGAAAAATTTAATCAATTTCTGATCATTGATGTTAGAAATCTGTCTAGAGCGAGTCAGATAAAGATGTCATTTAACTAGAAGATAAATGCTAAGAAAGAAAGATAGTTACAGAAAAGAAGCTGACTACATATGTGTGTTTCTCAGTCGACGCTAGACTCAATAGAGACTAGTCAAGATGACGAAGCGAGAATAGGTCTGACAAGACTAGAAGACTGAGTCTGACAAGACTAGAATCGTGACATTACTCTTCTTCTTCAACGATTCATGTTCACATGAATGTATTTTCTGTTCGACTTGATTGATTACTCAATCATGATTTCACAAACTCAGATCTGTTAAATCATGATTGATTGAATTGTTGATTAGCGCGATTTGTTCAAGTATTGAATATGAAAATCATCAATGATCTTCTGAGCGTTCATAAATTCGTCATCATCAGCGTTGTATCAATTGAGATCATTGTCATAGTCATTTCATTTGACTTTATACTGAAGTCATCTTCAATATCAACAAGAATTCAATATATCATCGATTTTTCACTCGTCTTCGTCGTTTATCACTATTGAATCTGAGAATTCATTCTTTTGATCAGACAAGAAGTCATCAACGACAAAGCGAAGCAGATTAGAATGAAATATATCATAAACATGCATAGACTCTGATAATTTCAGTTTATATGAAGAGTTGACGAAATCTAGATTGGTGAAAGAATTGAGCATTTTGTCATCTAGCTTCTTGAAAGATCTCGCTGTAACGATGTTTCTTTCATTCAGAAACATCTTTGATTCAATCTTGTAATTGATCTTCTTTCTATGCTTATTAGCTTGATTCATCATTTGTTTTCATGTTTTAATCAGAGCTTCATGAGCGAAGATCAATGTTTTATTCATTTGTTTAAATATATTCTTGACTTGATTGACTTGCTGTCAGAATCGTGCCTAGGTGAGTCAATCAGCGAAAGTCAGGGTTGAATAGTGCTTGATCTTTAGAGATAGCTATAACTGAATATTAAGAATACAGAAGAAGGTGAGTACAAGAGCTTCTATTTAAGTAATATTCAGAGGCTGCGCTAAGCTCGAAGAAAATGTGTTTGTGACACGAGTAGAATGTGATGTAGAAAGAAAGATGATGTTGAACAAAGAGATGTTGGTGAAAGAAAATAGAGGCTGAGTCAGATCTGAGCTAGAGGCACTGACTAGTTCTATTCAGCCTTGATACGCTCGTAACATTACCTCTCTCTTTGAAAATTCATGTTCGCATGAATGTCGCTCGTTTGCTTGCTTTCTTATTGAGTTATTTCGGTACTAGCGTGACTTTCTTGAGTATAGCGCATGAAATTCGTTCAAAACTTTCTCGAAGTCATCGAATTCATCTTTATCGACATAGTATCATTCATTGTCTCTATCTAGGTCTTTTCATTTGACCTTGTACTGTATTCGACCTCGATAGCGTCTGAAGTTCAGAATGTCATCTACCTTTCAGTGTTCATCGTTGTCGTCATCAATAATGATGAGTCTGAGAAGTTCTGCATGCTGTTCTGATAGAGAATCTTCTGAATACGATCGCAGTAGCTTCGAGCTGAACATCGAATGCAGATGCTTCATGCTGACTGATAGACGAAGATGATAGAAGACTCTCGCTTTGACAGTGATCTGATACGATTCTAGTTGTTTGTCTTTCAAATCTTTGCAGAGTCTCGTTGTCTTGACGTTTCTGAAAGATAGTCAAACTCAGTCATCTACTTCATAAATGACGTTTCGTCTATGTTTATTGATCTGAACTTCGATGGTCAGCTTCGTCTTTTTCAATTGTTGACGGCCGAAGCTCAGTAGCTCTTTCATTCGAATGACAATATCGTTTGCTTTTCTAGCTTCAAGTCGTTCATGAGTTGTTTCGTAGTCAGTCGTATCTGAATCGAAACTCATTCGAGGGTGAAATTCTTTATTGAAGTAGAAAGAAGTCATTGAGATGATCGAGAAGGTATTGAAATTGTCGCTGAATTTCATCATAGATATTCATTTGACTCAGTCGTTCTGCATGTAATTGCAGTAGATTCTAAGTTCGCGTTCAACGTCTTGATTGACTCATTTCGTCTGATCGTCGATCTTCGAATGATAGACTGTGAATAGACTAGCTGTGATTCTCAGTCGCTTGCAAAGACTCTTTCACATAGTCGATATGAATTGAGAGTCTCTGTTCGAAACAATAGAACTGAGTAGATCATGCAGTCGATAGACGTTTCATAGCATGATTCAAACCGTTTCTTCGACTGAGATGTCATCGTCTTCTCAATGACAGAAAACATAGTGACGTTCTTTGATGAGACAACATATGATTGTGCAAATGACGTTATAGTCTTCTGACAGAGATAGTTCAGTGATGAAGTTCATAGCTATATCTTTTCAGCGTTTCTGTGAAATCGAAAGAGAATGATGAAGTTCATTGATGCTATCTCTAGAGACTTTGCTTCGCTGACAAGCATGACAGTTTCGAATGTATCGTCGAATAGTAGCTCGATGACCTGATCAATAGTAGAAACGTTGAACTAGATCGATGATTCATTTATTGTCGAGATGAGAGGTTGAAGATTGATCATGCACTTCTTGTAGCAGTTTCGTATGCATATTCTCGAAAACTCACAGTAAGCCTTTTCTAAAAAGAACGCTGTCAATGATTTCGCAGTTCTTCAATTTAATGGTATGAAATTTGAGCTTGTTCTCGTTCATAGCTTGTCTATATTCGTCGCAGAGCTCATTCATTTGATTGATCATACACACTCACTGATAAAGATTTGCTTTCGATTCAACGAGTAGAACATCGACTCTATCAAGAATCAGAATAGTCTGAAAACGATCTTCAAGTTGTTGAGCTGATTCAGAGACGTTCGCTAGAGACATTCGAGTTAGAGCATCGACTTTAGTATTCATTTTGCCTGACCTAAAGATGATCTGAAAGTTGAACTTCGACAGAATGTTCAGATAGTTGACTTGTCATCGACTCAACTGTTTATTTTTCATGAAGATCTTCAAAGCTTGATGATCGATGAATATCTGAATGAGTAGTTCAGTGCACTTCAGCTCGAGTCGTCAGTGTTCGAAGCATCGAATAATGGCTAGCAATTTCTTGTCATAGATGTGATAATTGATTTCAGCGAGAATCATGCTTTTACTGTAGAAGATCATCGAATGAAGAACTTTCTCGTCATCGTACTGAGATAGTATTTCACCTTTTACATAGTTCGAAGCATCGATCTTCAGAATAGCTTGTCGTTTGAGATTGAAGTGACGAAGTACTGAGATCGAGCTGACTTGTTTCTTTAGATTGTCAAAGGCTTGAACACAGATCTTGTTTCAAACAAAAGATGTGTTCTTTCTTGTCAGCTGAGTGAACGGTTTGACTAGCTTCGAGAAGTTCTTAATGAAACGGCGGTAGAAGTTAACAAATCTCACGAAGCTCTGAATTTCTTTTAGGTTGGTTGAAGTGATTCAGCTGACTATGACTGTCACTTTGCTGAGATTCATACGAAGGTCTAGTTCTGATACGATGACTTCTAGAAAGACAGTCTCTTTTACATTGAATTCGCACTTTCGAATATTCATCTGCAGTTCAGCTTCGCGTAGTCGATTCAATACTAGTTTGACGTGATCTCTATGTTTCTTTCTCGTTTTGCTATAGATGAGAATGTCATCTAGATAGGCTTGGCAAAAGTCGTTCAGAAAGTCTCATAAAACATTATTCATATATTGCTGAAAGAAGGTCGGTTCGTTAGTCAGTTCAAATGGTAGCACCTTGTATTTATATGCTTCTAAAGCAGTGATAAAAGTGGTGTAATTCTCGCTATTGAGATGCATTCAAAGTTTGTTGAACGCTGATATGATGTTCAATCTAGTCAGATGCTTGCAACTCACTATTTTACCAATGACCTCGTCTATCAGCGGTAGAGAATACCTATTTCTTTTGAAAATGACATTTAGCTTTCGATAGTTCACGCAGAATCGAAGATCTTCATTTGCTTTGAGAACGAATAGAACGGGAAAGAAATAGGAAGCCTGGCTAGAAGTGATGAATCTCTTCGACAGATTCTCGTTTAAGTACTTCTTTACTTTCAGAAGTTTGACAGAGAACATTCGATAGACTCGGCAGCGAGAAGGCGTTGAATCACTGGTGAGCTCGATTTTATGGTCGTAGAAGCGATGAGAGGGTAGCTTATTCGATTGAGCTCGATCAAAAACATCTAGAAACTCATGATATTTCGATGGCAGCTTTGCTTTAATATCTTTCAAATTCTGAGCCGTTTCATTGATTGAAAAGACGTTTAGAGCGTTCAAATCGTTCTGAGTATTGTACGCGATTTTTCTATTGATGTTCGTCATGAATAAAGCAAAGACTTCGATCTTGTTCTTCTTTGAACGATTCAACAGCGTTTTGAATGAAGCTGCGTCTATGCTTCGAATCGAGAATGACTCTTTTCGAACGAGTCGTTTGAGCATCATAGAGATCTTAGTCTGAGTGGTTGAAGAAGGCGAAGTTGACTGCAACCAACTTGGGTGCTTTGAATTGGGGGGAATCGAAAAAACCGAAATAGAAGTATTCAATTGGTTCGAAAAAACAATGACGTCGTTTCGCATATTCAATAATATTCCGTTTTTGTTCATTCAGAGCTTACTCAATATGACTTCATGATGATCGATATCAGCTATCAGCATTGATACAGTCAATTTCTTATGACTTTCGATGATGAGGTTGGGTAGAATTTTATGAGTGATGATCTTCTTAGATATCTTTCCATCATAACCTCTTATTAGCTTCTCTTTTGCCAGTGATATAGATTGAATTTCTAGTTTCTTGCATACTCTATTGACTAGGTTAGCGTGTATGAGCGTATGAGCGGCTGAATCACTGTCTATCAGAGAACGAAGGCTAAAAGATCGGTTCTGAGAGTTGAGAAAGACGTCAATTAGAAACGACTTTTCAAAGTAATTCTCTTCTGATAGAATTTCGTCTAGTTTGCACAAAGATATAATCTCTACCCCTTCGATGACTTTTGAAGAGGTGACTAGTTTTTTGAATCGAAATTCGAATCGAAATCGAAACGATCATATTCATCGTTCACTGCATTGATTCTAGTAGGCCGGTCGAGACACTCTCTAGAGCTATGACCTGATTTATGACATATGAAACAGGTTTCGGCTAGAACGTCTGCTTCCTTGACGCTAGTTAAAACCGCGTCACGCGGCTTTAGATGATCAGGTTTTGAATGATCGACTGACTGAGTAACAACAGCTTTATGAAAGGTGATCTTTGACAGGTCGTCGACGCGTTTGATGAGGTTGACTTTGTCCTTGATTTCTCGAATGACTCGTTGATCATTATTCAAATGAATCAGGTAGAAACGAATCTCTTTGAGGGAACCAGGTTGAACTAATTGACCTATTCAAACGAATTGAAGACGAGGGTTTATTTTATCTTTCAGATCGATGATCAGTTGCTTTTCGTGATACTCTAGATAGGAAGATAATCGTTGAAACTGAGTGTAGAACTCGCTGAACTTCTTTGATTCTTGAACCAAGTTGTAGTATTTCCTACGAAAGTTGACTTTCTTATCTGAATCATTGAACAACTCAGCTAGTTCTTTCAAAAGATCATCGGCGATCTTATAGAGATTGACACAGTCACGTTCGCGTCTAGATTGAGCGACATCAGCTGCGTCATCGAATAATCTGGAATGTACATAGCTCAGTTTGGCCCGTTCATTTGGAAAGAGGTCGGCGTTGATCTCTAGTTTATCCTGAATTTTGCCGTACCAGTTTTCCCAAGTAGAATTCTTTTCGTCAGTAAATCAGGAAGGATCAGGTATTTTCTGAGATCTAGAACGCTCAGAGTAGGTGAAATCAGAAGGAGTGGTTTCTTTAGTTTGAAGCCTAGCCTTCAACTCTTTGATTTCGTCGTCTCGTTGGTTACTCAGCTTGTTGAGTCGGTCCGTTTCTCTGTCGAGGGTCATGCATCGAGCCTTTCAGTTTTCGATAGAAACAGGAGGTATTACTGTTTCAGCGAATGACTCGTCGTCTTCACTGATGAATGGTTCAGCACTAGAGGGTTTCGATGAATCAGCATCAGAGGTTTAAGAGAAACGATTTCGGAATTCTTCGAAACGCTCTTCAGTAGGCGAACGACTAGGCATGATGAGGTTTGTTTGAAAAGGGGGTCGAACGAATGACGGTGCTCGGCGATTGAAGAAGAAAGAAGTATAGGGTGATGTTTAATCTTCAACAAAGAAGATGAGATTTGTTTGTTGGTTTGATTCTTGAGCAATTCACGAAGGTTCTTTATCGTCGATTCTCTTAATCGGGTTGAACAGCTTATTTTCACTCGTCTGTTTCACGAGAATGGGTTGATTCTCTTGATCGGTTTGAACTGTGCGTACTTAGTGAGCGGTAAGTTGTCTAGCGATTCAAACAGCCTCGTCGTTGATTCTATCAAACTTTCTAGTGTTGTTCAGTCTTTCGATTGCGTCGACCATCAGGTAAACGAATTTCTTTAGACTCGTTCTGTCTGTACGAGTATGTTGAATGGGTAATGAGATCAGTATCGTGTGATTAACGGATTCTTAATATAATGTCAGAACCGTGCCTAGGTGAGTCAACCAGCGAAAGTCAGGGTTGAATAGTGCTTGATCTTTAGAGGTAGCTATAACTGAATATTAAGAATACAGAAGAAGGTGAGTACAAGAGCTTCTATTTAAGTAATATTCAGAGGCTGCGCTAAGCTCGAAGAAGATGTGTTTGTGACACGGGTAGAATGTGATGTAGAAAGAAAGATGATGTTGAACAAAGAGATGTTGATGAAAGAAAATAGAGGCTGAACCAGATCTGAGCTAGAGGCACTGACTAGCCCTATTCAGCCTTGGTACGCTCGTAACACTTGCAAGCGTTCGCGAGTGCTTTTATACTCGATGATGTCAGAGTTGAAGCTCATATGAGAATGAAAGTTCTTGTTCATGAAGAAGAGAATCAAGAAGATGACTGATGACAAGATGTTATTGTTGACAAACTTGATCATGAATAATCACTTAAATCAGTCATTCTGCATATACAAACAGAAGAATCAAAGATATCGCTTGACGTTTTGATTGACTCGTTCGCTTTGATCATTGATCTGAGAATGATAAACGATGAACAATTGAAGGGAAATGCTCAGTCGTTTGTAAAGAAACTTTCATAGTATAAAGATGAATTGCGAATCTCGATCAGATACTATGAAGCTTGATAGATCATAAGTTCAATTTACTCATTGAATCAGCATTTCAGCTGTCTTTTCAACAGTGATATCTTCATCATCAATGATGCAAGAAATATAATGTCTTTTCTTTGACAATCTGCAGATGATCATCAGAATAGCATTGTACTTGCTTGAATCAAATAGATCAGTAATGAAGTTCATTGCTATGTCTTGTCATTGCTGTTCAGATATTGATAAAGATTAAAGCAAGTCATTTGATTTATTTCTAAATGTTTTTGAACATTGACAGATATAGCAGTTTTAAATATATCAATCTATCGTTTTTCGCATGAATGATCAATAGTAGTTTCGCTTTATGACTTTCACAGTTTTAAGAATATCAGAATGATTGACTGACGATTGATTGTACATCTCACGAATCAGGTTCATTTGTAGAAGCTCGTTGAACGAAATTCATAGCTGACTATTGTTACGAATGTGTCAGAATTGATTAGAACTAGTCAATGATTTAGTCGAGATCTGACCTAGATCTGACTCAAATCTGACTCAGATATGATTCAGCATCTTTTTTCTTTTCTAGCATCTTCTGATCAGCTTTTATTATCTTCTAGATAAACACACTTCTTTGTGTTATGAGTAGTTAACAGATTTCTATGACAAACACATTTCTTTGTGTCACAAACATCTTTTGAATCAACATTTTTCTTGTGTTTCAACACGTCTTCTTTGAGACTAGCGTCAATCTGAGTAACTACTATATAGAGCATGTTCTTCTTGTCTTTTGTATCTTCTTTCTTCTGTATTCTTAAAGTCTTAGTTATAGCTATCTCTATTGAATTAAACATTCTAGTCATGCATGCACACTGATTAGTTTCTAAACATGATTTCAACATTACTTTAAGAATTCATTAATCACATGATATTGATCTCTATACTCATTCAAATCAACTCGACTGACAACGAAACAAGTACAAAGAAATTTGTGTATCTAATGATCAACGACATCGAAAGACAGAACAACATCAAGAAATTAATAAAATCAATGAAAACATATGATCATGTGATTGCTAGAGAATTTACCGCTCAGTCAATAGCATCAGTTCAAATCAATTAATAGAATCAACGATAAAGAATCTTTGTTGATTGCTTGAGAATCACAAAAAACTCTTTCAAATCAGCAACACTCTTCTTTGAAGACTAAACACTTTAACAAATGATCTCACTATCTACTGTTGAGCATCGTCATTCGCTCGATCGTCAAAACCTTTATCATGATTCAATCATCTGTGAATACTCAACTCAATTTCTTCAAGAATAATCAAAGCTTCGATTCAGTCATCTATCTTGAGTTATCTTCTCATCTATTGAAATTTCTTAGAACTGACTTCGTATAAAAACATCGTCAATTCTTGTCTCACTCTCAAACATTTAATGAATCTCTGAAAGTTTCTATTCTCTGAAATATCAAAAATGTAAAGCAGCTACAATACTGAATCAAACAAGATTCAGAAGTTTTTCTAGAAGATTTAAACAATCTTCAAACTCAACGAGATTTAAATGTAGAAGCTTGTGAGTTATTTGATAGAATATTCAGCGAATAAATATGAAAGACTTGTTTCGAAGAAATTGATCAAGCAAAAAAACGATCGAATCTAAATCTTAAAAAGCTTCAAGATCAGATGATGAAACTACAACATCGACTACGATTGACTAAAGAAGATACTTCTACTTCTTTCATCATGTTCAATTCATTCAAGCGATCTCAAAAGCTTTCAAATTCATCTTTATTTACTGATGAAACAGAATCTTTCTGAAATGACTGACAAGAAAAGATTCATGACAAGCTAGAAATTAACGTCAATCATTTCAATACTGATAGAGTCATACTGATTTATATTCACTTCAGAATCGATGAAAACGCAGTCAAAGCTACTTTAGCTTGATGTCAACACAATTCATTGAATTTCTATAAAATGATCAATGATTTGTTAAATGAACTTGCTCAGCTATATGATGATTTCGACAAAGAGACAAACTTTCGAAGAAAATATGCTAATCTCATTCAAGAAAAGAGCAAATTTAGTGATTTCTATTCAATGTTTCAACGTCTGTTCTTTTATCTAGAATATCACGAAAAGCAATTGATCATTGATCTACAAGACAAGATAGTCTATCGTCTTCATGCAGCTTGAAGTAGTCAATTGATTCAGCTTGAATCTCTCAATAAAATTCGTAGTTATCTGATTCATTTGAACAATGAGCATCGAGTCATGAATGACATTAAAGAAAAGAAATTCTTGGTCAAAGTCAGAAAGCAAGTCATCTTTGCTGAGAAATGAGATTCATTGAATTTCTATAGAAAGATCGAAGTCATTACACTCGTCAATCATTCAAAGTCGCGCGACGTGATTTTAACTAACGTCAAAGACATCAATTTACAAGCTGAAATCTGTTTCATCTGTCACAAATCAGATCATATCTTTAGAAAGTGCTCTGATTAATCTTCTAGAATCAATGCATTAAATGATGAGAATGAATTCAATCGTTTGAACTCTGACTCAAATTTGAATTCAAAAAACTAACTATCTTTTTCAGAGTCATCGAAGAAATAGAGATCATATCTTTGTGCAATCAAGTTGAAGTTCTATCAGAAGAAAACTACTTTGAAAAATCATTTCTGATCAATGTTTTTCTCATCGTTCAGAACAATTCTTTTAGTCTTCGCTCTTTGATAGATAGTGATTTCGTCATCTACATGCTGATACATGACAAGCTAGTCGATAAAGTATGTCAGAAACTTGAAATACAATTTATATCACTAGCAAAAAAGAAGTTAATACGAGACTATGATGAGAAATTAGCTAGAAAGACTATTACTCATAAGATTCTACTCAATCTCACGATCGAAAGTTATAAGAAATTGACTGTATCAATGCTGATAGCTGATATTAAGCATCATGAAGCTATATTAAGTAAACTCTGAATAAACAAAAATGAAATATTATTGAACATGAGACATGATACTATCGTATTTCCTGATCAATTAAATATTTCTATTTCGGTTTTTTTGATCTCGTCAAATACAAAGCATTCAAGTTGATCGCGATCAACTTTGATCTTTTCAACAGCTCACAGCAAGATCTCTAAGATGCTCAAGCATTCAGTTTCATTCATTCAAAAAGAGTCATTCTTGATTCAAAACATAGACGTTGTCTCTTTTCAAGCTTTAGTAAAACGAAAAAAAAAGAATCAGACAGAGATTTTTGCTATGTTCATGAAAGACATTGATAGAAAAATCATCTACAATACTCAATGCAAACTAGATGTCATAAACGTCTTTTCAGTCAATGAAATGACTCAGAATCTAAAAGATATTAAAGTCAAGCTATCATCAAAATATCAGAATTTTCTAGACATCTTTGATCGAGCTCAAGCAGACAAGCTATCGTCTTATCGTTCATATGATCATAAGATAGAGCTTACTAGTAACGTAACGTCATCTCGCTGTCAAGCATATCAAATGTCTTTTTACAAGCTTCAGAAAGTAAAGAAATATCTGAACGAGAATCTTTTCAAAGAATTTATAATCTTTAGCAAAGCTTCGTATTCTTCTTTCATTCTGTTCATTCTAAAAGCAAATGAAGATTTACAATTCTGCGTTGACTATCGAAAGCTCAATGCTATTATCAAAAGAAACCACTATTCTTTATCGCTCATAGATGAGATGATTGACAAAATAGTTGATTGCAAGCATCTGACTCGATTAAATATTATTTTGACTTTCAACAAACTGCAAATGCATTCTGATAGTGAGAACTACACTATCTTTATCATTGCTTTAGAAGTGTATAAATCAAAGATGCTATCTTTTGAACTTATCAATGATTCTGTCTCATTTCAGCAGTATATGAATGATGTTTTTTGAGACTTTCTAAATGACTTTTGTCAAGTCTATCTAGACGACATTCTGATCTACAGCAAAACTCAATGAAAACATCAACAACATGTCAAGATGATATTAAATCATCTATGAGAAGCTGATCTACAAGTAGATATTTGAAAGTGCGAATTCAACGTAGAAGAAACTGTCTTTTTAGAAGTCATAGTTTCAGAACAAGATCTTCATATGAATTCTATCAAAGTGAAAGTCATAGTCAACTGAGCTACGTTGATCAATCTAAAAGAAGTTCAAAGCTTCGTAAGATTCATTAACTTCTATCGTTGTTTCATTAAGAACTTCTCAAAGCTAGTCAAATCATTCACTCAGCTGACTAGAAAAAACACGTCTTTTGTTTGAAACGAAGTCTGTGTTCAAGCTTTTGATGATCTAAAGAAACAAGTCAGCTCAACTTCAGTTCTACGATATTTCAATTTAAAACGACAGACTATTCTGAAAATCAATGCATTTGACTACGTCAAAGATGAAATACTATCACAGTATGATGATGAGAATGTTCTTCATTCAGTAGCATTCTACAGCAAGAGCATGATTTTCGCTGAATGCAATTATCACATCTATGACAAGAAATTGTTAGTCATTATTCAATGCTTTGAACACTGAAGACTTGAGCTAGAATGCACAGAGCTGCTCATTCAGATGTTCATCAATCATCAGACTTTAAAGATCTTCATAAAGAATAAACAGTTAACTTGACGTCAAGTCAATTATCTAGACATTCTATTTAAGTTTAACTTTCAGATCATTTTTCAATCAGACAAAATGAACACTAAAGTTGATGCTTTAATCAGAATGTTTCTGATCAACGTTTCTGAATCAACTCAGCGTACTGAAAATTACTATCAGATCATTTTGACACTCAATAGAATAAATATTCTAGCTATTGAATCTGAAGTTGATCTTTATCAGTGAGTAAAAGATGTCAACAAGAAGAATGAGCTTTGCAATAAGTATAAACAAGTTATAAGTAAAAACAAGCTCAAGCTACATAGCACTGAATTGAAGCACTGCAAGATCATTAATGACGTTCTGTTCAGAAAAGATCTACTATGAGTTTCTGAAAATATGCATACGAAATTGCTAAAGAAAATTCATGATCAGTCTTTCATCTCTCACTCTGACAATTGAAGAACTATTGATCTAGTTCAACGTTTCTATTATTGATTAGACATTACATTCAAAACTGTCATGTCTATCAATGAAGTAAGACATTTAGAAATAGTATCAATGAACTTCTTCATTCTTTTTCGATTTCACAGAAACGCTGAAAAGATATAGCTATGAACTTCATCACTGAGCTATCTCTATCAGAAGATTATAACGTCATTTGCACAATCATATGTTGACTCATCAAGAAACATCACTATGTTTTCTGTCATTGAAAAAATGAGAGCATCTCAGTTGAAGAAACAGTTTGAATCATGCTATGAAACGTCTATCGACTTCATGATCTATCTAGTTCTATTGTTTCAAACAGAGACTCTCAATTTATATCAACAATGTGACAAAGTCTTTGTAAGTGACTAAGAATCACAGCTAGTTTATCAACAGTTTATTATTTTGAGATCAATGATCAATTGAAACGAGCTAATCAAGATGTTGAACGTGAACTAAGAATCTACTGCAATTACATGCAGAACGATTGAGCAAAATGACTTTCGATGATGAAATTCAGCGAAAATTTCAATATTTTCTTGATTATCTCAATGATCTCATTCTACTTCAATAAAGAATTTCACTCTCGAATGAGTTTTGATTCAGATACAACTGACTACAAGATAACTTGCGAACGTCTTGAAGCTAGAAAAGTCGACGATATTGTCATTTGAATGAAAGAGCTTCTTATCTTCGATCATCAGCAATTGAAAAAAACAAAGCAGATCATTAAAGCTCTGATCAATAAACATAAACGAGACATCATCTATGAAGTAGATGACTGAGTTTGATTATCTTTCAGAAACGTCAAAACAACGAGATCATGCAAAGATTTGAAAGACAAACAACTAGAACTTTATCAAATCATGATCAAAGTTGAGATCTTCTATCATCTTCATCTATCAGTAAGCATGAAGCAGCTGCATTCAATGTTCAGCTCAAAGCTATTACGTTCTTATTTTGATGATCTTTTATCAGAATAACATTCAGAATCTCTCAGATTGCTCACTATCGAAGACAATGATCATTGAGAGATAAATAACATTTTGAACTCTAGATGCTATCAAGATTGAATACAATACAAGGTTAAATGAACAGAACTAAATTGAAACAACGAATGATACTATGTTGATAAAGAAGAATTCGAGAGCTCGAAAAAAGTTCTAGTCGAATTTCATAAGCTCTATTCAGACAAGTTACACTAAGTTGAAAAACAGTGAAAGTTTGCGTTTCATTTATTCTATTCATGCGAACATAAATTTTCGAAAAGAGAAGTAATGTTATGAATGTGTTAGAATTGATTAAAGCTAGTCAATAATTTAGTTGAGATCTGATCTAAATCTGACTCAAATCTGACTCAAATATGACTCAGCATCTTTTTTCTTTTCTAGCATCTTCTGATCAGCTTTTATTGTCTTCTAGATAAACACACTTCTTTGTGTTACAAGTAGTCAACAGATTTCTATGACAAACACATTTCTTTGTATCATAAACATCTTTTGAATCAACATCTTTCTTGTGTTTTAACACGTCTTCTTTGAGACTAGCGTTGACCTGAATAACTACTATATAGAGCGTGTTCTTCTTGTCTTTTGTACCTTCTTTCTTCTGTATTCTTAAAGTCTTAGTTATAGTTATCTCTATTGAATTAAACATTCTAGTCATGCACGCACACTGATTAGTTTCTAGACATGATTTCAACAACTATCATGATACAAGATTTCATTCTGAGTTCAACAATTCTTCAATTTAATATCTTCATATTGTGTCTTGTCTCTTGCTATTGCTTCGCGAAGTAACGTACAATTCTCGTCGATCTCATTAGTCTCAAGAATCTGTTTATAGATTGATTCACTAATGTTCTTCTTTAGATCAGCAATCTTCATTCGATTCGAAGTCAGAATAGTGATTCATTGATAGCGAATGCACTCATCTTCTGAATCTTTGAGCACGACGTCAGCTTGACGAGTTAATGCATTGATCTTGATGTTCTGTTTGTCAAAGCGATACATTATTCTGAAGTTGAAGTCAGCAAGCTTCTGAATTCAGCGCATCTGACGTCTGCTCAGCTCTTTATCTTTCATCAACAAAGTGAGCGCTTGATGATCAATGAACATCTTGATAGAAATGTCAGTTAGCTTCAGTTTGAGTCATCAGTGTTCAAATGCTCAAATGATGATCAGAAGTTCTTTATCATATATCTCGTAGTTGCATTCAGCAGAATACATGTTCTTGCTATAAAAGACAATCAAATGTAGTACTTCTTCGTCATCATATTGAGAGAGAACTTCATTGTTGACGTAGTTGAATGAGTTAATTTCAAGAATAGTTTTACGAGTTTGATCAAAGTGACGTAGTATAGAAGTCTCGATCATACGTCTCTTCATATGATTGAAGACAATCTGACAAACTTCATTTCATTTAAATATGATCTTCTTTTGAGTGAGTCAAATCATTGAACGAACAATCTTCGAAAAGTTCTTGATGAAGCATCAATAGAAATTGCAGAAGTCAATGAAGAACTGCATCTGAGTGAGATTATTGAGAATAAATCAATCAACGACTGCTTGCATCTTTTGCAAGTTCATCTTCAATTCTTCGATTGATATTAAAAGTTCTAGAAAGATAGTTTTCTGAACATGAAACTCGCACTTGTTGATGTTTATCTGTAGATCAGCTTCTCGTAGTCTATTCAAGATCAATCATACATGTTGCTTGTGTTTCTTCAGTGTTTTGCTGTAGATGATAATGTCATCTAGATAGATTTGACAAAACTGATGAAGATAGTCAAATAGCACGTCGTTCATATAGTGTTGATAGAAAGTTGAGTTGTTGATTAATTTGAAAGACATCACGTGATATTTGTAGAAATCAAAAGAGATGATAAAGATAGTCAAATCTTCGCTGCTTAAATGCATACACAGTTTGTTGAAGGCGACAATGATGTTTAATCGAGTCAGATATCTGCTATCTTGAATACGAACGAGAGTTTCGTTTATTAGTGATAAGAAGTAGCGATTTCGTTTGATCAAAGCATTGAGCTTTCTGTAGTCTACACAGAAACGCAAGCTATCATTTTTCTTTTCGATGAATAGTATGAGCGAAGCATATGAAGCTGAGCTAAAAGATATAAAGTCTTTATTCAGATGCTCAATCAGGTAATTCTTCATCTTTTGAAGCTTGTAGTCAGACATATGATAGAGACGACTTCGAGAAGATGTTCTCTCGTCGATCAACTCAATTTTATGATCGTAGAAGCGATGAAAGAATAGTTGATCAATCATCGCTCGATCAAACACGTCTAGATAGTCATGATATTCAGAGAGAAGCTTGATCTTGACTTGCTTGAGAGCTTCAGCATGAAAAAGCTTGTGCAGATTCACTTCTTCAGACTTGTTTTCAACTGTAGTTATGAGTCGATCGATTTTCAAGATAATAACAGCAAAGATCTTAACATCTGATTGTTTGACTAACATTCTATATGTTGCTGTCTCTATCATTGCTATGTTCATTGAACCTGACGTTGATTTAGAGATTTTGACGTTAGTTAAAGTCGCGTCGCGCGATTTTAACTGTTCAATTAGTTTAACTGACTTCTCATCAAGCTGACTGAAAGAAAGTGATTTCTGACTGAGTTGAGATGTAACGAAAGTGAAAGATCTCTTCAGTATATGAGTAGAAGTCAAGCTCTTCTGTTTCATGATTGTTTTATTGCTTGAGAGTGAAACAATCAGTTTCTGACTAGGAATGAAATTCGAAAATCGAAGGAAATTGATTTGCATATCAATTACTAGATTGATTTTGTTCATTCATGTTTTTTCAAGAATCATTTAATGTTGATTTAATTGAGTGATCAACATAGAAGCTGTGTTAATCGTATGATCTTGAACAGTCAGATTTGAATAAATGACATGAGTAATAAATTTCTTAGCATAATGATCGTCGAATTCTCGAATTGACTTCGCTTTGATCAAAGTCAGAAGCTCAATTTGCAACTGATCACAAACAATCTGCGCAATCACTTCATTAATGAATGAATAGTCAGCAGCTTTGATGTCAATCAATAACTTTAATGAGTAACTAATTTCATTGCTAAATAGTACACATTCAGTAGTTAAAGATTTCGAAGCAAAAAAATCATCTGAGCTGCTCATTGTTGAAGAAATTAACACATCTTTCATCACGTCTTTGATGAAAGTCACTAGTTTTTTGCCTCATTCTTCAATTTCTCTGTAAATAATTTCTTCTTTTCTTTCAACATGATGATCTCATTGAGGCAAGAGATGAATGCATGAAATGTCAAAGTACTAGTCTTCAGCTGAGAACAGTTCTTTGAAAGATGATTCGATGCTTTGCAGTTGAAGCAGATAATTGACATTCTTAATCATTCAGATTCAAGAGTGAAAAAAGTAGCGAGTTGAACATAGTTAGTAGCTGAAGCTGATGTCAACGAAGAAACAAAACGTTTTTTCAAAGCTGCTATTGATTTGACTGTTCGCTGCTTGTCACGTAGCTGATAATTGACTCGTTGTTTGTTATTCATATCTTGAAGAAAGATCTTGAGCTTATCAAGCGAGCTAAACTCTATGAGGCAAACTGACAACGCGTTCTGAAGACGATTGTTGATTTTATTCTGAATGTCATTCATCAGAGTGATATCATCGTAGTTCAGAAAGCTGAATATTTTAATGAATTTTGAATAGAAAGAGCTGAAGAGCTTGTTAAGCTGCTTCAGAGCAACGTATTCATGATGACACTTTCGAATCAGATTCTGATCTTCGTAAATTTCTTTCAGATGTTTCAGTAGCTCTGATAGTGATTGATAGAGTGAGAAAGCATCAACACAATGCTTTGCATAAATTTGCTGATCAGCATCGTCTTCTAGTCTGAAAATCACATAAACAATATGAATCTTTTCAGTAGAGTAATGATTCGCGTTGACATCGAGCTTGTCAGCTATTTTGATGTTTCATGTCTCTCAGATAAAGTCATCTGTTTCGATGAAAATGAGTGAATTTAAAAGCTTAATGAACTTGTGATGATCATTTTCGTTTTCGTTATCAGATAAAGTAGAAGATTCTCGTTGAAAGTGAGCTTCTTTCTGATTGACTCGTTGCTCAGCTGACTGAGTATCTTGACGAGACATAGATCAATCAGCTTGACGTTGTTTCACTCTGAAGTTCAATTACTCATCTTGTAACTGATTGATCTTTTTCTCTAGCTCATCGTTTTTATCAAAAGTAACTTCTAGTTGTTTCGCTTTCTTTTTGTGATTATCTTGTATGAGAAGTCAATGTTCATTGAGTTGTAAAATCAAGTCTTGCTGACTTCGAAGCTTGTTCAGCATATTGATGACTTCGTTGAATTGATTGCTGATTCAATGAAACAGTTGTTCTTTGATGTTTATGTTTCATGAGATGACAGCTTTCTCAACTTTGACTGAAACATCAATGAGTAGAAGTGAAACTCTTCTATTGACAATGCTTCTAAGCAGACGAGTTGTTTGAGACTCAACTGACTCAACATCACATGTCATGATGAGAGAAGATAGAAGTTGTTGAGATAAGAATAAATGAGAAATTGATGTTTTGAATTGATGTTTTTTGATGAGTGAAAATTCAAAGAATTTCTTGTGAATTTCAGATAATAATTGAGTGCTTTATTTGAAGAATTTCTTGCGAATAGAATGATGAAAATGAGTGTAGAATCGAAGAATTTCTTGCGATCTAAAATGATGATGCAAATTTGAAGAATTTCTTGCAAATTTTTCTTACTGAATAGATTGTTTCGTATCGTCTATTCATCGATAGCAGAGTAAATGATGAGCATTTATCTAATGTTAGAAATCTGCCTAGAGCGAGTCAGATAAAAGTATCATTTAACTAGAAGATAAATGCTAAGAAAGAAAGATAGCTACAAAAAAGAAGCTGACTACATATGTGTGTTTCTCAGTCAATGCTAGGCTCAATAGAGACTAGTCAAGATGACGAAGCGAGAATAGATTTGACAAGGCTAGAAGACTGAGTCTGACAAGACTAGAATTGTGACAATTGATATCAACATAATAATGATCATTATTAAAGTAATGCACGCAAGCGTGTTAATTAATCTCGCAAGTTTAAAGAGCAAAGCATTATGAACTACAATTTCTTGATGTTTTAATTGCAAGACTGCAAAAACTTCATAGTTGTAACATCATTTAATTTCATCATGAAACAAAAAAAGCTGCAATGATTTACATCATACTTGTCAAAGAAGTCTTGCAATCAGTGATGAGATTATGTGATGAGCATATGCAATCATGATGAGAAACTCAACTGAAAGTACTACACTGAATACTTGCATGCTAAATTTAGCAATTCTGAAATTCATAACTTTTAAACAAAATGTTGACTTGAAGCTGCAAAGCAGCAAGTCAATCAAAGCATCATGAATTTTAAACAGTATTTCATCAAACTGTATGCAGATTTGAACTATTGTATATTCAATGAGACTTGCATGATGTACTTGTGAATAAAGATTAACAAAATCATCATGAATAAATCTCTTTGCATTTCATACATCTTTATCAATTATATTAATCTGCTAAAGCATTTTATAAACATTGACTTGCATTTGTAAGATACTGATGCATTGTTGAAGTTACATTTGCAGCAAAGTAAAAGTGCAGCATTTCAGAAAAGTTTTTGATTCTTGCATGAAAAGACGAAGTTTGTCGTTGCAACAGAGAATTTGAAGTTCTTTGCTTTAAGCATGCAGTCTAAAGATGATGTGACACTTAAGTTCAATGAGTTCAAGCAAAATGCTGCTTCATTCAATCTTACATGCTGATCATGCAAGAAGTTGAAACATAAGATTGATAATTTGATGTATTTCAACTATGCATTCAGACAAGAGACTTGCAATCATGATGAAGAAGCAAAAAAAGAGAAAGTCTGATGTTCATCATTAAATCATTAAATATAACTACGAAAAGATGATTGTCACATGCATTGATGATATCAATATTGACAAATGTCTTTGAGAAAGTGTGTAAAGCTCACTGTCTTATTGATTCTGAAATTGAGTGAAACTTTATATCATAATCATGAGTAAAAAAGCATAAGTTATTGAAGAATCATGCAATTCTGAAACAGATTCAGATGATCAATGATCATTAAATTCTTTACTATGATATGCATTAAATTGATATCAAATTGATTAATCATAAGAAAGTTTGCAAAAGTTGAAACATTGAGTTTCATGCTGTGAACATGCAAAAATATGATATGATTCTTAATTATTCATGATTAGATGAAATTGACTTGAATATTCGCTGATGCAAACATTGTTGATCATATTGAGAAAACAGCACTCAGCATGCAAAGCAAATACAAGTTAATCTGTGCAAGACATTGAAATTTGTTAAGCTGATAATGCTTGCAGCTAAGAAAAGAGAAAAGACTTATGTAGCTCTGTTTTATCAGTTGCTATCTACAGATAACTTATCACAGAACGCAGATCATCAGACTGTAAAATGCAATGCGCTTCAAATCAAAGAATTAAAGATACTTTCTGCTATTCAAGATCTTAAGAAAGTGTTTTCTGAGATTCTTTCTGATAGTTTGAATATGCATGATCAGATGAAACATTTCATTGATTTGATGAAGAATAAAATGTTTTGCATTGAGTATATTTATAAAATGACATGAGATGAGTTCACTGTGATACGAAACTATTTAAACAGCGCGCTAAAGAAGAAATGAATTTGTTCATCAAGTAGTTTTGCAAAAGCATCTGTATTGTTTGTAAAAAAGTCAAATGAAAGTCTTTATTTATGCATGAACTATCATGATTTTAATGAAATAACAGTAAAGAACAATTACTCATTGTCTTTACTGTTTGAGACGCTGAATTGCTTTGCTTATGTAAAACACTTTATCAAAATTGATATTTGCAACATTTATCATTGCATTTGAATTTGCAAGAGCGATGAATGAAAAATGACTTTTCATACATGTTATGATCAGTTTGAGTATCAAATGATGCTCTTTGAACTGACAAATGCTTCTGCAATTTTTCAGTTCTATGTAAATTACATGCTTAAGTTATTCATGAATATTTGCTGCGTAATATATCTGAATGATGTCTTAATATACTTTAAGATGAAAGAGCAGCATTGAAAGCATGTGTGCAAGATTCTTCGCACGCTACTGAAATATTAACTGTATGTTAAGTTGTTGAAATGCACTTTCAATCATGATGAAGTTATCTTTCTGAGATTCATGATAAAGCGAAGAGATATTCAGATGAAACAGTTTCATATCAATGCAATCACTAACTGATTTAAGCTCAAGTCTATAAAGAACATTCTTGTATTCTTGAAATTTGCAAGATTTTATCAACAATTTATAAGAAAGTTCTTTCAAATCATCATGTTCTTAACAGATCTGATCAAAAGTGCAAAGAAGAGAATGATATGTTTGCTTTTTGCAATGACATTGAAAGCAAGAAAAACTTTTGAAAGATTGAAAACAATCTTTGTTAATGCTTTCATTTTAAAACACTATGATTGAGATGCAGATTTTTACATGAAGATCAATGCATTGAATCATGAAGTTGAAGACATGCTTAGTCAGAAGAGCAAGACTGATCAATAACATTTTATTATATACTATAATTATAAGTTCAAAGAAGTTGAAGTACAATGAGACATGCATGACAAAAAGCTGTACACTATAGTTCTTGATTTTAAGAATTGATAACACTATCTTCAGAGTAACAAGCAATTTATATGTGTGATAATAAATCATAATAATCTTTGTTACTTTATGATAACAAAGAAGCTTAATGCATGATAAATGCGCTGAGCTGAGAAATTAGCTGCGTTTGACTTTCATATAAAATATCGCAAAGACAAATTAAATTCTGCAAATGTATCATCAAGAAGACTTAACATCATGAAATTAAATGATAGCAAGAAGAATAATGATTATTTTCTATCTATTTTGCAAAACAAACTTCGCAATCAGAAATGTTAATCTGAGCTGCTAAAGAATGAAGAAGTTTCAACAGTGATCAAACTTGCAGCATTAATGATGCAACTAAATGACATAGTCATTGCAGATACTTAAGTCATGTGTTTGAATGAGAAAGTACTTGCTAAATCTTGCAAAATTTTAGACACTGCGTCGTTTCAACTTCTGATTCATTAAATTATGAAGTTGAAGAAATTCTATTTGAAGATGAGTGAATCAATGACTGCATGACTGCTGAAGTTATAATAAAGAAACGTCTTTGTTGCAAATGAGAAGTGATGTCAACAATTTGCATTTAGAAAGAATGAGCTTTTGAAATGAAGTATGAAAAATGATGAACTGCTACGTCGTGATCTTGCAGTTTATATATTCAATGACTCTGCTACAAGAGATGAGATTCTGTATATGAATCATGATGATCTCAAAGCAGATTATTTTGCACACACTTGTATCAAGAATGCAATAAGAAGAAAATATTATTGATTGAAAATGTTCAAAAAGATGACGAAATATGTTTGCATTTGTTCAGATTGTCAGCGAGTGCAAGTGCATCATCATAAGTTTTATGAAAAGCTGACGTTTATATCTTCAGAAGATGTGAATTCATTTCACATAATAATCATGAATTTCATAATAAACATGTTTTCTGTGAAGAATTCATACATTGAAAAAACAAGCAATATTATATTGATAATAATAAATAAGTTGATCAAGCATGCAATTTATATTTCAATGATTAAAGATCTGAACATCAAGAGACTTGTGAATCTGCTATAATGAGAATTTGTATCTCAGCATGAAATGATGCAAAGTATTGAAAGAATAGAGTGAACAGTATCACATATGATGAAATCTATCTAGATTGTGAAGAGAAGTCACAGACTGCTTTATTTATATACTGTCACACATAACAAAGTCGCGACACACGACTTTATTTCTGACGTTAGTTTAGAAAAAGCTGCTAGAAACAAGTCTGACTGAATTCAGACTGAATTCAGAGCTATTGCAATAAACTGCTAGAAACAAGTCTGTCATTGCACTTCTCAACACTTTCACTCAATGCTTGCAAGTTTCTTAACTTTCACTGCTTTTCAATCTTAATTGTTCAATGAATTTCTTGAAGTTCTGTTGAGATAGTGACTTGATCAATTCGTCTACTATCATATCTTGACTAGAAACGAAGTTCACTGAAATCTGATTCTTCTTGTGCAAATTTCGAATGTGATGATAAGTGACATCAATGTGCTTCGATCTTTCGTGAATATGAACATTCTTAATCAGCATAAGAGATGCTTGATTATCTTTCTTGAGCTGTGTAAGTGAGACAGATTGATGAGTAATCTTCTCAAGAATATCAACGTGACTGTGACTGATGCTCAAATACTTTGTCAGATTCATGTTCTTAAGCACTTGACTGATTCATAGATCTTTCTTGACGCAGATTGATAAAGTCATGTACTCTGTCTCAATGATTGATGTGATAACAAACTTTTGCTTTCAACTCATTCAGAAGACTGATTCTTCATTAAGCATGTAAATGTAAACAAGAATCAACTTGCAATCTAGTCTGTCTAAGACATAGTCTGAGTCAGAGTATTCTACTAACTTCATGCTTTCACTGACTTCGTACGTGATGTTTAAATCAATAATGAAATGAACATATTGCATCAACTTCTTCAAAGCATGTTCATGATGTTCTGCAGAATCACTGAGATATTGACTTAGTCGATTGAAAGCAAAAGTGATGTCAAGACAAGTGTGAATTGCAGCATACATGAGACTTTCAATGACTTGTTGATACTCATGCTGATTGATTCTCACGTCTTTGAGTTCAGCTGAACGAAAAGCATCATATTCATTTATTGAAAAATCTATTATCTTGTGCTTATCTTGTCTCATGTTGAGTTTTTCAAGAATGTCATGAAGATAGTGAGTTTGATTCATTTGTAAGATTCATGTCTTTCTGTTGCAAGTGATTTGAATGTCAAGAATTTTCTTCATTTTCTTCAGATTCTTGACTTTGAAAACACATTGAAACTCATGCTTAAATCATTTAATGTTGCTCAATGATTTGAAAATGATGACTATGTTGTTAATGTATAGTAGCAACATGATTTCTTTTAACTCATGAATCAAAAGACATGAGTCTGCAACGCATTGAGCAAAGTTGAGTTCAGACAACGTTGTTACACAGCAATCATGTCAGTCTTGTGCAGCTTGCTTGAGATTGTAAAGACTTTGAAGAACTTTTAAAGCACAGTTGAATCTGACTTTCACTTTTGACAAAAAGAACATGTAAATGATTTCTTTGAGAAATGATTCAGTAAACACATTGTTTACATTGACTTGATGAAGTTCAAGATTCTTCATTGTTGCAATGATTAGAAAGACTTGCAGAGTGTCAAACTTGATGATTGATGTGAAAGTATTTTCATAGTCAACTTCATGAATTTGAAAGAAATCTCTGACTATCAGTTTTGTCTTCAGTTTATCAAGAAAATTGTTGACGTGCATCTTTGACTTGAAGACTCATTTGCTTGTCACGATGTTGATCTTTTTGAGCGACACTTCTTCTTGTCAGATTTCATTGACAACTAGCATCACAAGTTCTGCATTAATCACTTCTTTTCAAAGTTTTTCTCAAACTGAATTCTGCACTGCGTCTTTATAAATGTTCAATGTGAGAATTCTTATTGCTTTAGAAGAGTCAGATTCATTGACATTGAATAATGTTTATGACATACTTATGTTAGAATCACTCTCATCATTGTTAACTTTCTTTGTGATGAATCAGATCATCATAGCTCGCAAGATTTTAAATGCGCGTTCTTTCAGTTGTTGATCTTCGCTGTCTCTTTTTCTCTTTGAGATGACTACATGCAGAAATGTTTGAGCTGCTGACTTAAACATGCTTGATGCAAAGACTTTTTGAGTGATTTGAACATTCATGTGAACTTCGCGCTCATCTGATGTATGTGACGTGATCTTAGAATTAAGTGCATTCAAGTTGATTGTGATAGTCTTCAGTACATCAGTTGATTCAAATGAAACATCAATCATGAAAGCATCAGATTTTGAAACGTTAGTTGAAACGTTATTCTTTGATAATCTTTTCACAGATCTTTGCTCTGAAAGAACGTTGAATGTCTGCTTGCAAAGTTGCAAGTTCATGTTTTCATTCTTTTCATCTTCAGCGAACTTGACAATGTGACTCTTGATGACTCGATCAAGATCTGAGACTCAGAGACAATATTGCTTGTTGATATTTTTCACATATTTCATGAAGATGTCAAGTCTGTCTCTGTTCATGAATTTGTCTCATCTGTCTTTGATTGACAATGACTTAAGATCAATGTATGAGTAACATTTACATTCTCATACTCATACATGATCAATTGAGAGCTTGATTTTGATGAATGTCTTCTTCAAGATCATGAAAGCTTCATCAACCAAGAATTTCGTGATGATTCAATTTTGCAGATAAACATCTGTTTTTGCAGCTTCTGCTCAAAACTCAATGAGAAGTTCAGCATTCTTGATCATGACTTGCATCAAGTTTTCTGTAATGTATATAACTCTTTCAACTACTTCATTTTGAATCAACATGTGTGAAACAGTGTATTAAGAAGCAATGTCAACTGATGAGCATCAATCATTCAAGATGACTTTAAGTTTCATGACGTTGTTACTGCGTACTGAGAGAAGTTTGACATTGTTGTGAAGCTTTATGCTGAGTTTTCATTTTCGCAGAGCATCTGATGCATCAAATCGTTGCTTCAAAGAAATGCATCAAGTCTTTCTGAAGTAATTGTCAACTATCTCTAGAAAGTACAACTCGCTATCGAGAAACGATGATAGTGATTCACAGATGTCTATGAAAATAAGAGTCAAGATACTTGTTTTTTGATCGCTGACATTGTGTTCTTGTTTATTAATGAACTTGATGAGCGCACATATTTCACACACATTCTCATGACTATCATTGATGAAAATAGGTTTTTTCAGAGTGATGATCTTATGAAGTTGACAAAGCTTTGCTGATTCAAGATGAGTGAAACAACAATGTCACAGCTTATACAACTTAAAGCTTTTATCATTTGCAAAACTAAGTTGATCATGATCAACTTTGATCTCATTCTTATGATGAATCACGTCAATGTAAGACGTGAAGTGATTTAGATTCATTGAACTGTGCATTACTGAAAATGCTGATGAGACTTCATGCTGCATAGCTGATAGTAATGCAAATTCATCAAGATTGTTTGCAATTCTCTCTACTATGTAAACATCTTTGCATTCTAGAATCTCAATCATTTGCTTTTCTTACTTGTCATGCATGTACAGATCTTTATCATCAAAACTCTCTTGCAGATCTTTCTTACACATTCTTCTTTCAAAAAGAAGATTCATCTCAAGCTTAGAAACATGAAAAATAAAAAACAGCTTGACTGAGTTTTTGTGATGATTTCACATGACTGCTGTGTCACAATGATTGACATACAATTTCTTTTCTTCAACTTTGATGATGTGTCTCTTAATGCAAACTAGAAAATCATTAAAAAGTCGAAGTTGATTAGTCATGTGTAAGAAAACATCAGAATCTGCAACTCAGTTGAATTCAGAAATCTTACTGACAATGTTCTTTGACAGAGCTGCAATATTCTTGCTCTTCTTGTTCTCATCTTTCTCATTGTCATCAGAGATTTCAGAGTCATCGCTTTTCACGTTGTAGACTCTGTGTTTCTTGTGCTTGCTCTTCAGAAGCTCAATGAAAGTTTGAAGATCATCAATGTTCTTGTGCTTTGTTTTGCCTTTGTCTTTGCATTTCTTCACAAGCTTTTGAGCTGCAGACAGATGAGAGCAATCAACTAGATGATGTTCATCTTCACAGAGAAAACATTTTAGAAATTGTTGCAACTGATGATGATATGATTGATTGCTGTCGAAGCTTGAAAGACTTTTGCAACGATGACTGATTTTACGTTTGTTCTGCTCATGATCAGTGCGCTCGCGTTCGTTTTCTCGCTTGACTCATAGCGCAGTCTCTGTTGTCTTCAATTGTGCTTTCTTCTCTTGTAGCTTTTAAAGTTTCTTCTCGATGTTTGACTTATTCTGCGCATCAATGATGTCTTGAATGACTGTGTATTCATTTGACAGCAATTAAAGTAAGACTTGAAAGCAACGTTTTGACTTGAATAAATTGCTTATGTCTTTCTGTGTTGTGACAATCTTTCAAGTTAACTTGACAAGATGTGTTCATGTCTTTTCAATGAAGATATTCGTCGATATTTTGTAGTTGATGAAGTTCATCAGATATTGTCTTTCAGTGATTTGTAACTTCTCTTTGTATTTATAGCTCAAAGCATCTTAAATCTCTTTTGCTGACATCTTGTCTGCAATGTGTTCTTGATCATTGATGATGATGCAAATGATCAGTCAGTAATGAGCTTTTGCATCAATCTTTTGACTTTCAAAGTTGAAAGATTGAATTTTGCTAGTGATGCTGATGATGTTGTCAAATGTGTTCAAGTCAGACTTGTCTTCAATAATGAATCACAAGTCTTTCTCAATGAGTCATCTTTTCATGAGAGAAAATCATTGATCGCAGTTCTTGCAAGTGAGAATGAGAACAGATTGTTGTTTGACAAAAAAGTCATCAAAGTTCATGACGTGCAATGTAAACTCAGCTTGTTGTTAGAATCAAAGAAAAAAAATAAAGATATTAGATAAATTGACGAGTGAAGTGAAAAGAATTTAATCTCGTCAGTGATGATGAAGATTTATGCGTTCTTTGATGCAATTGAGTGTATTTATTTGTTTGCTTTCTTGAGAACTTGTAGTAGATTATCAACTTGATGTGAGTGCTTATTTATCTTCTTGTGAGATGCGTAGTAAGCTGTTGAATTTCACTGAACTTCTCTAAGTCAATGTACTTATTTGTCTTCTTGTGAGATGCATAGTAAGTGATCACTGATTGCTCATTTGAATAGATCTTGTATCGAGTTGTCGAGCATCAAATGCTTAGAGTGTTTTGATTTAATTACGTTGAAAGCTTCTTGCTAATTGAACTCATAATCTATTGAAAGAATAGAGTGAACAGTATCACATATGATGAAATCTATCTAAATTGTGAAGAGAAGTCACAGACTGCTCTATCTATATACTGTCATGCATGACAAAGTCATGACGCGCGACTTTATCTTTGATACTAGTTTAGAAAGAACTGCTAGAAACAAGTCTGACTGAATTCAGACTGAATTCAGAGCTATTGCAATAAGCTGCTAGAAACAAGTCTGTCATTGCACTTCTCAACACAAAGCATTATATTGAATCAAGACTCACTGTTTATTAATCATTTTTGAATCACTTTATGTTGACATTTTGAAGCGAAGCGAAAACTAAGCACTGCGTTTCATTTGCAAATCAATGATCAAACAGAAAGACAGAATCAAATGCTTGAGCATTATCTGCAAGTATATTTTAATTATAAGATAAATAATTGATCAGAGCTTTTGTCAATGATGATGTTTGCATATAACAACAGCATACATGCTAGTATCAAAAAAACTTCACATGAGCTTTTAAAAAAATACATTGTGAGCTTTGCAGAGACATCTGAGAACAGAGCTTTAAAGAGAAAGACATTCTTGACTATGAAGTAAGCAAAATGATTATGAAGTATCAGAGAACATCTAATGAAACTATGAAAGTGAGTAGCAGAGCAGCAAGCAAAGTATTATAATGCTCATCATAAAGCTGCAAGCTTTTAAATGAAAGACAAAGTGCTTCTGCAAAGTATAAACATTTATATGCTTTGTTCAAAGAAGAAGATTGATCACAGATAATTGAAATTATTCAGAAGATTGAAGAAGATTGACATGTAAGCATATAAGCTTGAACTATTTGAGAAATATGATGCAATTCACTCAATCTTTCATGTCTCTTTATTGAAATTCTGACACTTGCGTGACAAGAATTTGAAGTTGCAGATCATTCTCATAGAAGAAAAAGAGAAATGAAAGATAGAAAAGATACTTGATCAGTGAATCAAGAAAGAAAAGATTGAGTATTTAGTTCAATGAGCTGATTTGTCTCTTTATGAAAACTTCTGAGAATCAATGAAAAATCTTAGCAATGCAAAGAAGATCATTGAGAACTATGAGACAGAAAGACAAGTACATCAGTTAACTGCAAAGAAGTCAAAGAGAAAAAAGAGACAAATCATATAAAAGTCATGATTGAGAGAATATCAAAAGCGCAAAGACGCAAGTTTAAGAAATTAATATTAAACTACAATTATAAAATTTTATGCAACATATGTTTTTTAAAAAAGAAGATGACAAACGTTGCAAAAAAGTGAAGAAAAGAAGTGATCAACAATCACGAGCGAGAACATCAAAGTGAAGAAGAAAGCTATTTATTTATCAGTGAATCTCATCACACATTGCTTGCTTCAATCAATACTTATGAGATGAAGATGAAGTAACATGATAACAGTAAAAAGTAACAAGAATGAGAAAGATGAGAATCTTTATTCAACTGTTAGATACAATTTCACATGATTGAAAGAAAAGTTACTTACTCTTTCATTATTAAAGATGAAGAATGAGATGAGTCTTGATGTGAGCATTGAGATAATGAGTCATCGCTTACACAGCATGATGTATCAACAGCTGAAGATAACGCGAAGCTGAGTTCATTATGCAATCATGCTTTTCTTCGAAGCAGTATTTGCATTTGCGAGCACGCTTGATAAGAACATGACATATGTGAGTCATCACTACGCTTAGACAATGAACGCAGCAACAACATCAGATCATTTGATCATTATGATTTATCATGCATTAACAATTATCAAAACATGCAAAGATAAATATATATATCAAGAATCATGAGTTTAATCTTCAATGTAAAAGATGTGAGAAAAGCAGAAGAAGCAGACGTGACAGCGATGACAACGCGAAGAAAAACGTACATCTCAAGAAAATGAGCAGACTTTGCGAGTATGTTAGCATAATCTCAGTGAGCGTAAATGCTGCTATTTATCATGATGATGATGATGATGATGATGATGATGATGATGTTAATAATGCTATGTCATTCATGTTAACTTATAAGCTGACTTGCATCACAATAATGCTGCAACGAAAGAAGCTCATATCATGAGCTGCAAGCTATGCAAAATATGCATAGCAGATCTCATGCTTCGTCAGTTTAAAAGAGCAGTACTCATGAAAGAGTATGTTGAGATGAGACAAGAAGAAAAGAAAGAAAGAAAGAAAGCAAAGTTGAAGAATTGATATTTATAATCTCACACTAACTTTGTTTACATTTGTTAGCATGATTAATTCATAACACTTTCACACAGACATTAAAGTGCTGAAGATGTCATTGCTACGCTATTAGCTATCAAAAGACATAATGATGTTATAAAGACTTAAGAACGATTGACATCAACAATTTTACACTGACTTTGTTTATGCTCATTAGCATGATCAACTTATGACACTTCTACACAGATGTTAAAGTGCTGAAAAAGTCATTGCTACACTATCAGCTGCAAGAAGACAATACAATGCTATGAAGATTCAGAGATTAAGTCTTTAAAAGAAGATGCAGTTGTAAGAATGCATCTCATCGACTATGAATAATGCATGTTTGCAAAACTAGTTCATAAGATTAAATTGAAGAAGTTAATGAGTGAATAAAGATAACAATTTGACAGAAGATGAAAATTCTGCAAACTTTCACTTTCATTTCTTAGCAATTAATTCTATCATTAATAAAATGCTATCTTATTATCTTCTACTACACAGTTTCATGTAAAAAGATCTCATTATCTCACATTATCAATGATTAATCTATAATTAAAATTGTAATTCATACACTCTTGTGACATCAATTTAGACTCAACTCATGAGAAACTCTATGCTATTTATATTGAGTGAATAAAACTCTTTGAGAAAGAAAATCACTCGTCATTTATACGACTGCTTCACGCAGTCGAAACAATGAGATTGACACTGTGTTATCAAGTAATGAATCTATAGCTTTTATTCAGCGTGTGATGCTTGAGTAAACTCTTGATGAGAGTGTCTGTACTGTTTGATTATGACACATCGTCTTTGCTTTGCTCTTCACTGATGATATTCTATACAACGATGTTTTGATTCGATTCTCAATTCGAAGATGAAAGACGTTTTCTTTGCACTCGTGATGCTCATGATTGTAACGTACGTAAAGCTGTGTTCTCTTACTCAATGATTGTCATTCATTGAGCAGAGAAATATGTGATGAAAGAGAGATGCACATGATGAGAAGATAGAGTGTGATTGTACTGAGTAACTCTTTTCTTCTCTTGATTTGACTTGTGTCACGTAGACGTTGAATGAATTGTTAGTATAGATGTGCGATCGCAATCGTTTGATGTTTGACTCTGATTGATGAAAGAGAATGCGTTCTGATCGTTCTCTTGAGCTCTCGATTTTCCACGTGAATAGATGAATGACTTGACATCAAGTAAAGAAGATGAGTTCAAGTTCTTTCAGTATATCAGCGTGATCGACAAGTCACTACTTCTTTGAACACTGTAGTCACGTCTCTCAATACTTGAGACAACTATTCTATCTGATATCTTTTCATCAATTACTTGACAACACTGTCGATGTGATGAAGATGTTTCGATATCGACGCAGTTAACGAGTTGCAAATTCTTCGATCACTTGTAGTCACAACTTGCAGACTCTTCATCTGAATTGTCTTTTTCACTAGTAGTATCTTTTCATTTCTTACTGACATCGACATGTCATTAATCTTCTTCGTAGATCGATTGTGACTGTTAGAAAGAATGTTGTCGCATGAGTGAAAACTCTGCATGATGACTTTTCTGATCACGCAACATTTTAACATCGTTTGAACTGCGTCGAATTGAAATCTCTTGACTCTTTTGACTTCTATTCAAACACAGAATAGAATCAAAAGATTCGTAGTTGACATCATGTACAGATGAATCTCGTTGTCAGTCGATTAATCTATAATTAATATTTTATTATTCATTTATTAATCAGTAAATAATCATAAAATTAACAATTTGAAAATTTTATCATTTTTTTCTTCTTAACATTATTATGATTTTTTCATTCTATTAATTTAATATTAATTAATAATAGACTGGCAACAAGATTCATCTGTACATGATGTCAACTATGAATCTTTTGATTCTATTCTGTGTTTGAATAGAAGTCAAAAGAGTCAAGAGATCTCAATTCGACGCAGTTTGAATGATGTTAGAACGTTGCGTGATCAGAAAAGTCGTTGTGCAGAGTTTTCACTCATGCAACAACATCTCTTCTAACAGTCACAATCGATCTACGAAGAAGATTAATGACATGTCGATGTCAGTAAGAGATAAAAAGATACTACTAGTGAAAAAGACAATTCAGATGAAGAGTCTGCGAGTTGTGACTACAAGTGATCGAAGAATTTGCAACTCGTCGACTGCGTTGATATTGAAACATCTTCATCACATCGACAATGTCGTTGAGTAATTGATGAAAAGATATCAGGTAGAATAGTTGTTTCAAGTATTAAGAGACGTGATTACAGTGTTCGAAGAAGTAGTGACTCGTCGATCATGCTGATATACTGAGAGAGTTTGAGCTCATCTTCTTTACTTGACATCAAGTCATTCATCTATTCACGTGAAAAATCGAGAGTTCAAGAGAATGATCAGAACGCATTCTCTTTCATTGATCAAAGTCAAACATCGAACGATTGCAATTGCATGTCTATACTAACAATTCATTCAACGTCTACGTGACACAAGTCAAATCAAGAGAAGAAAAGAATTACTCAGTATAATCACACTCTATCTTCTCATCATGTGCATCTCTCTTTCATCACATATTTCTCTGCTCAATGAATGACAATCATTGAGTAAGAGAACATAGCTCTACGTACGTTACAATCATGAGCATCACGAGTGCAAAGAAAACGTCTTTCATCTTCGAATCAAGAATCGAATCGAAACATCGTTGTATAGAATATCATCAATGAAGAGCAGAGCAAAGATGATGCATCATAATCAAACAGCACAGACACTTTCATCAAGAGTTTACTTGAGCGTCACACGCTGAATAGAAGCTATAGATTCATTACTTGATAACACAGTGTCAATCTCATTGTTTCGACTGCGTGAAGCAGTCGTATAGACGATGAGTGATTTTCTTCTTCAGAGAGTTTTGTTCACTCAATATAAATAGCATAGAGTCTCTCATGAGTCAAGTCTAAATCGATGTCACAAGAATGTATGAATTACAATTACAATTACAATTAATTAATAATAATAATAATAAATTCATACACTTTTGTGACATCGATTAGATTGACTCATGAGAAACTTTATGCTATCTGTATCAAGTGAACAAAACTCTTTGAGGTAGAAAATCACTTGCAGTCTACACGACTGCTTCATGCAGTTGAAACAATGAGTTTTGAAACTATGTATCAAATTTGTTCATGTTGATCACATGTTAGAGAATGAGTGTTTTAATCACTTTAAATTGCTTCAAGAGCTTCGTTTTCATCATCATCTTCGCTACTGCTTTGAAACTCTTCGTGATGATGATGATTATTTGATAGTTCAAGAAGTCAGCATCTTGTAGCATTCTTGATCGCAGATGCAATCAGTTCGAGCAGTGCATGAGTACATGCTTCATCGTCTGATGACTTCATTTGCAGTTGCATTGCAAGCTATTCATGTCTGAAACGTTTCTAAAGTGCAGATAAACATTCAGATCTATGCATTCAATTCTGATATGCATTGCAAGAATGCTTTCTGCTTTCTGAAGATCATCACGCATCTTTATCATCTTATTGCTCAGATGCAACCTTTGTGCTGAGATTACGTTGATGTTTGCAACGCGTTCTTTGTACTTTTTCCATCGTTGATTTCATTGATCTTTGTGATACTGCGTTATTGCGATGCTATCACTTGTTGAAATCATTGTGAAGAAGAGAGTGCATCGTCTGCGTCTTGACTATATCTTCACATCTTCTTGAATGAAAACATTCAGAAGTACTATTTTCTTGATGACGAGTGAGCAAGAAATGACGCGATTAACTTTCGTCAAATGAGCGCGTATTAGTTCACATGCTTGTCTGATCTCTTGCGTTTGATCGTTGACTCAACTGTGTAGCGTGATCTTGTTCTGTAGCATGTTCAGATGAACATGTAGCAAACTCATGTATGTTTCTGCCTCTAGAGTTTCGATGTTTACTCTTTTGAATGCTTCTGCTACGTGACGCAGAGTCTGATTCTGAAGTGTTTCTAGTCTGCGTTCTTTGCTCAACAGTTCATCTTTCTTGTCACGCTGATGTCAGACTGACGCTTCAAATGCAATTTCTGACCTCACTACTGCTGAATATACTTGTCTCGCTTTTGTGAAAATAGCTTCTCATGTGAAGACTTCAAGACAACTAAGTGTCAGCATTCTTGTGACGTGATTCATTTCTATTTGTTGAAGATGCGTGTTTCATTGCAGTTTCATGTTCAGTTGCATCTTTAAAACTCGTATGTTTGATTTCGATTTAATAACTGAGCTTTCTATTTGTATGCTAGTCATCATGTTGAATCTCTTCGATTTTCTAGTGAAATGCGTAAGCTCGTACTTTTCTGATGTGAACGTTGCGTCATGAGTGCAAGCTCATTTCGCGCAGACGTTGTATGCTTTGCTCAGTGTTCTGCAGATTTCTTCAGTGAATCTGTCGTAGACTAGAATGTTAATATTGTTTACAAAGTCAAGCACTTCAATTTTAATTCTCAGTGCTTTGCATTTTTCGATTAAACTTGCGTTAAAGAATAGAAAGAGAATCGATGAAATGAGAAATCTCTGCAATATGTCTGCGTTTACCTCGCGCATGTCACTTGTTTGTTCGTTGAATATTAGTGACGTTTCTCAATTCTTTAGAAAGCTGCGTGTTCATTTGATTATGTAGCTTGACGTTCTTTTCATTTTCAGCGTGTGCAGAAGTCTGATGTGTAAGACTCAATTGAACGCTTTGACGATGTCTAAACTTAGCATGAAGATCACATATTTGATTTCACAGTCTCACACTGTGTGAACTTGATCTATTAGTAAATCTAACGTCAAGATCATGAATCACTTGCGTCTCGCTCTCATTTGAGCATTTGATAGCATGTGATGAGTCTCGACTATGTCACTCAGTCTTTTGATCATGATCGACTTCAGCGCTTTGCTCATGATATCAAGCAAAGCAATGAGTCGATACGTCTTTGAATCGATATAGTCGCTTTTCTTCAATTTGCGTAATACTATTGTCTGAGTCTTTTTGAACTGCTTCAAATGATACTTGTGTGTTACGCATGCGTTGAATAAACTCATCAGTACTGAGATCAGTTCTGCAAGACTTGCTTGAAGCACTCTGTTTGAAATATCTGAAGCGTTTGACGCTTTGTCTGCTTTTACTCGTCTGATTGTCTGCTTCACTTCATCTTCTGTGATGCGTGAATTGAATGAGACTGTCAGAGATATGAATGATTCTGCGATGTCGCTGACATTCGCTTGAGAAGATGAGGAAAAGAACTTTTCTCGCAGTATCTCGATTTTTTCCTCGAACGTTGTTGTCATATGATCGATGTCACTTCACTTCAGTGACGAAAACTGAGAAAGCTTTTTAGATAGCTGACTTTCGATTCTAGCTCATTTTGCAAAGCGTCATATCGATTTGAGTGCTTCGCTCAGCTCATGCATTTGTGTTCTGAAGTGTGCACATTTCGTTTGTTGAATGATCTTGTTTTTATGATCATTGTGCTTCAGATATTCATTTCACGCTTCTAATGTGCCTTGCGTTTTTCATATGATTCACAGTTGTCTTGATTTCATTACTACTTTGAAGCAGCTTTGATTTCAAAAGTCTCTTGCTCAATTTGATGACTTTGTCAAGAGAGTAGATTTCTCGATGATCTTCTGTAACACTCTGATAATCTTACACACTTTGACATTCATCATAGTCTTGTCATCTAGAGAGTGTTTCAAAGATAGATGTATTCGCAGATAAGCACTTAATGCTTCTGTATTCATTTTCTTTCAAAGTTGTTGAGTCGAGAGTTGCACTGAGATTGTTTGTAGACATAGCTCTGTGATGATCGAAAGATGATTCAATCTCTGATGCAAATCAATTCGTACCTTGCACTTGCATGTCATGAACTGTATTTTCTCGCTGCTAAAGACTAGATCAATCGTTGTAAATTGATTGTGAGCTTCGCAAGTAATAGTGTCTGATTTCAGTAATAATTTCAGCCTTGTGTTTATAATGACGTTTAGTAGAGTATCAGTCATCGTATGACGAGTGAAGCATCTTCACTCTTCTCAATGAGAATGATGTAGATTGAAATCTTCTATGATCAGTTGTTCGCAGTCATTCTTGAGTAGTTCATTCAAACGAGAAATGATTGAAGATCTCTCTGTGAATGTAGTAGACAGTGAGCATGAGTTGTAGACGTTTAGAAGTCTTAGCGTCTGCGTTTCGTCATCTGTGTTATGAGTTAATATTCTGATTAAGCAAATGTCTGACTCAACTGTTTCTACTATTCATTGATTGAGTCTTAGACATTTGTTAACGTATATGCATGTTCTTGATTGAGATGACGAGTTTTTCACTAGGTGAAAGAAGTTGTGTGCTGAGCTAAATGACTGTGAGTCATTGTTGTTGCAATCTTGCTTCTGTATAGTTACTATGTTGAATTCGCGAACTTCTCTGTTAATTAGAAATGATTCTTGAATTCTTAATGATTTTCTGATGTTGTACTGTAGAATTTGTAGAAAAGACTGTTTTATCATAAAGTTATTTGTAGCTGTTGTTGATTCTGCGATGAGAAGACTCTTTGTATGCTTTCGATCATCGATGATCTTTCTCACTTTCTGATTGAACGTTTCTGAATCTGCTCAGATGTCGTCTCGTCTGAGTCACTACTTACACAAGAGAAAAGATCGACTTGTCTCTTCTTGATTTCTACTATCTGTCAAGCTGATTCATCAGCGATTCAACTGCGTGTTTTCAGCATGACTGTTGCTGAGCTCAAGAGATTCATTGAATCAAAAGAATTCATTGAATCTGAAGAGTTTGTTGAATCTAAAGAGTTCAGAAACAGCGAGAAGAGTGTGCAATTGTATTTAGACGTCTCAGAGTATCTGAATGATCTGTTTCTATAGATTTCAAACGCTTGTTTCATCTGCTGTTGTCACTTGAGACAGATGTGTCTTCAGAGTTCGTGATTTTCGTTGCAGTTGATGCAACATCTTCTATTCAAAGACATCACACACTTCTCTATGTGATGCTTGTCTGCGCATTTTTCGCAGCGCTGATTCTTTCTGCAGATCTTAATCATGTGATCAAATTCGTGACATCTGAAGCACTGTGTGATGCAACAGTTCTTTTCAAATAGCTTGCATGCACATTCTTGATATGAGTTCAGCATGCTTACGTTCATTAGTCGATTTGTCATCGCTTCGATCGCGATCTCTACGATGAGTGACGAATGAGTCTTTTCGCTATTTGCTATCTTCTTGAGTCAAACTATTCTTAGAACTTTCAGATCTTCATGAAGTCTCGCGTTATCTTTTATCAGTCTTTCAATGATCTTTTCTTGATTGCTCATGTCTATTGTAGTGTGTACTTCATGTGTCAGCACTGCAAAGATTCGACGTGTTACGTGTGTCGAACTCGCGATTTCTTTTGCTCACGTCTGAGTCTTTTTCAGATTTGCTTGAGCATCTGAGCTAACTGCGTGAAGGAAAATGTCATCGCTGTTCAGCTTGTGAAGTGACATGATTAGATTTCTTTGATCTGTTGACACGTCTGCAATTCTTTGTAGAATCTGTTCAATCAACTTCTTCTGTACCTCTTCTATTTCTCTTCTGTTCATTATCTTAATCATGACTTCTCATCTCTTGCGAAGTGACGATGAGTTGCCTCTAGAACGTTGCTTTTCCGTCGCTATTTCTTCTCTTGTCACGTTCGCTCATGACGTGATTTTCGTTGAAAGACGTGTGTTTTTCTGTGTATGCAACTGCTTGTTAAGCAGTTGAACTGATGTCTTCAGTTTCTGTACATTCTTTGCAATGAATGCATTCTGATTCGTGTGATGTTTTTCTTCTGAGTCGAGTTGAAGACGTTGAATCAGCTTCAATGCTATCTCTTTTCATGAATGATCTTTGTTCTTCTCTTTCTCTAACGTTGATATCTTTATTAGTAGATCAATAATATTAGCAACGTTCTCTTCATCATCACGTGAGTGTTTCAACTTCACGTCTTTGTTTTCTTGCGACAAATCAACATCACTCGCAATCATCTTTGAATCAGCATTGCTGCGATTCGTGCAATTCATCGTCGTTCAATCATTTTCTAGATTCACTCTGTCTTGTTTGTAATGCTCTTTTTCAAAATTTGTGATGCATGCGTTGTGATTATTCTGAAGATTTTTTTTCTAATATTAATTAATAAATAATACATTATTAATCATCAATTAATTAATGATTTTTTCTACTACTATTTTTAATCAACTTTTATCTCAATGATTAAATTGATTATTAATTAATAAGTTATTAATAAATGATTATTAAATCAACTTTTCTTTTAAAAATTTAATTGAAAACATAGTTACATAAAAACAACAATTTTGATTAATATAAGATTAATTCTAAATTAATCTCATATAAATTAAAATAAGAATTCATTGATTTAATTAACATTCTACGTTCTTGATTAAAATATATTGATTAGTGAATAGTGATTGATTAGCAATTGATGATTGATTAATCAATGTCAATAAGAAGTGATTATATATTGATGATGAAGTAGTTATTGTTATGAGTTTGCATAAAGCGAATCATATGAATGTATTTTAACTAGAAGTTCAAAGCTAAAGAAGAAAGAAGATGAAATACATCAAGAATCTTATACTCATAAAGACGCGCTAAATCACTAGCGTGTCAACATCAGTTCTGTACTAGTTTATGATAGTTTAACATGATTTTGTTATGAGTTTGCATAAAGCGAATCATATGAGTGTATTCTAACTAGAAGTTCAAAGCTAAAGAAGAAAGAAGATGAAACACGTCAAGAATCTTATACTCATGAAGACGCGCTAGATCACTAGCGTGTCAACATCAGCTTTGTACTAGTCTATGATAGTTTAACACAATTTATGTTAGATTAACTCAAAGTAATGAGACATGCTTGCAACATTACTCTCTTTCTTTATTAAGTAATGTTCTCATTGCTGCAGTTCAGTCAATCTTTTCTGAGTCAATTTCTATCTTGACTTGTTTAAATATCATTCATGAAAGTCATTTATAATCTTTAAGCATTCTTTGAATTCACTTTCATCAACGTTGTATCAATGTAAATTGACGTTGTACTCTTTTCAATTGACATGATATTGTAGTCATTTATCTCGTTCATAGTGTCTGAAGTTCAATATATTCTTCATTTTTCATTTATTTTTATCTTCAATCACTATAAAATCAAATGACTCATTTCATTGTTCTTTCAGAGAGTTCTTCAAGTTCAATCACAGCAAATTCAATGCAAACTTTGAATGAATCTTCATTGTTGATGACAGTTTCAGTCAATATGCATGTTCAATCTTAATCAGAATCTTGAAGAATTCTAGCATTTTATCATTCAACTTCTTTGATGATCTTGAGATCATAATGTTTCTAGATTTCAGAAACATCATGTCATTTATCTTGTAAATCATTTTCTTTTGATGTTTATCAATCTGTTTCTTCATTGTGACTCTGACTCTTGCTAATGCTTACTTGATCAATGCTAGTGATTATTTCATGTGTTTGAATATATTCTTTGCTTTGCTCGCTTCAATTTTAGCTTAAGTGATTTCATATTCAGTTGAGTTTGAATTAAAGCTCATATGAGAGTGAAAGCTTTTATTCAAAAAGAATGTTGACTGTTCAATTAATGATGAAATAGCATTGTTATCAACGAATTCAGTCATAAATAATCAGGTGAATCAATCATCTTGCATATATGAGCAATAGCTTTGTAGATATCATTTCACATTTTGATTCGCTCTTTCTGTCTGATCATTAATCTGCGAATGATAGTTGATGAATAGTTTCATCTTGATGTTGAGTCTCAGGCAAAGAGATGTTCAGACAATTGATATGAATTGAGAATCACGATTGAACACTATTGATCTTGATAGTTCATGAATTCTGAAGATTCATAACAACAGCAGCTTAACTGTTTATTCTGCGAAGATTTCTTCATCATCTGATTAACATGATATATAGTGTCGTTTCTTAAACAATCGATCTATGACTGTCAGAATCGCGTTGCTTTCATCACTTTCTGATAAATCAATAATGAAGTTTAAGAATATGTTCTGTCATCGTTGTTCAAATATGAACAATGACTTCAGCAGTTCATTGATTCGATCTCTCAATGCTTTTGATCTATGATAAACGTAACAGTTTTGAATGTAACGTTTGATTGTTGTTCTCATCTTCAATCAGCAATATGATCATCTCAACAAGTTTAATGTTCAATTCATGTCAGAATGATTACTGATTGAAAGATCATATGCTTTTCTTATTAATCAAGTGATTATTGACTGAAAAACTCATAGTCTATCATCTTTTCAAAGTACTTCATCAAGTACTCTGCATTTGTTCAGATCAATATCTTGACAAGTTCTTCTGTTCTGTTTCATAACTGTTCAAATATCAATACATAGTTGATTCGTTTGATTTTCGACTACAATTTGATTCTGAATAGAAATCACTTCTTCGATCAAATCTTCATTAGCTTTCAATTCTTGTTTCAACTCTGAGTCAGATCTGAGTCAGATTTCTGATCATTTTCTTGATCAGCTTTTATTGACTGCAATTCAAACTTGCTTTCTGACAATAGCATCTGATGCTGATATAGCTTTCAATTATTGTTTGCTTCAATCGACTTAACGTCTGACATTCTGATCAGCGCGTTGACTTTCAGATTCTGTTTTTCTGACTGATATATGATCTTGAAGTTATATTCAGATAACTTCTCAGCTCATTTAGTCTGTTGTCTGATCAGTTCTTTGATCATCATGAAGTACTTCAAATTCAAATGATTGATGAAGATCTTGATCAAAATATCTGTACATTTCAATTTAAAGTATCAATGTTTCAAGCAGCGAATAATAATCAGCAATTCTTTGTCATAAATCTTATAGTTGCATTCTGCGAAAATCATGTTCTTACTATAAAAGATCACTGAATGTAGAATGCTTTCATCATCATACTGAGACAATACTTCGTCGTTGACATAGTTTGAAAAGTCAGTTTTCAGAATAGCTTCTCTGATTGAGTCAAAATGCTTCAGAACGAAAGTTGTTATCACTTGTTGCTTTAGTTCTTCAAAGATCATCTGACAGATCTTTGTTCATTCAAAGAAATAATCTTTTTGAGTCAGCTTTATCATAAGTTGAATGATCTTTGAGAAGTTCTTTATGAATCATCGATAGAAATTGCAGAAGTCAATGAAGATCTGCATATGAGTCAATGATTGTGACACTTTTCAGCTTCAAATCACATTTACTTTTCGAGAATTCATTCGCAGATCATTGATGAACATCAATAGTTCAAGAAACAAGATTTTCTGAATCTTGAATTCACACTTGTCAATTTTTATCTGCAGATTGACTTCATGAAGCTTGTCTAGCACTTCTTTTACATGAGTTCTATGTTCTTTCAAGATCTTACTATAGATGAGAATATCATTCAAGTATGTCTGACAAAACTTGTGCAGACAGTCAAACAATACATCGTTGATATAATGCTGAAAGAACGCAAGTTCATTGATTAATTCAAAGAGCATTACTTTATACTTGTAGATATTGAAGAAAGTAACAAAAGTAGTTAAATTCTCGCTTTCTAAACTCATGTGCAGTTTATTGAACGTGATGATAATGTTAAGTTGAATCAGATACTTACTGTCTTGAATTCAAGTGAGTACTTCGTCTATCAAGAGTATTGAATAACGATTTCTTTTAATCAGAGCATTCAGTTTTCAATAATTCATGCAAAAGCAAAGACTATCATCTTTCTTTTTGACAAATAATATTGACGAAGCGAAGAGAGCTTTGCTGAATGTAATAAACTTCTTCTTCAAGTTCTCTTTTAGATACTTCTTGATTTTCTGCAACTTGTAGCTTGACATGAGATACAATTGACTTTTAGAAGATTGACTTTCATCTTCTAATTCAATCTTGTGATCATATGATCGATGCAAAAGCAACTGCGTTGTCTTTTCTTTATTGAAGATATCTAGAAAGTCGTGATAGACTATTGAAAGCTTCTTCTTCAGTTCACTTAGTGACATGACAAAGATCACTTCATTTAGTTTCACGAAATCTTCGACTGAGCTAAGCGCTTTATTGATTTCACTAATGATCAAGAAAAAGATCTTGATTTTCTTATTCTTGACTAGAGTTTGATACACAGCAACTTTGATCATGACAATATTGATGAGCTTTTCTTTCTCTGATGACTGAATGAATCGAGATTGATTGAGATCAACTTGAGTGCTTGACTTCACTAAGAGTAACAATTCAATGAATCAAACAGATTCAATGAACTGATTCACTAGTTTCTGATTCGTGAGTTGCTTCAAGATGATAGTCGACGTAACAATTGATTCTTTCGTTTCATTTTACAGATTTCGCTTGACTCAGATCTGTGAAATGCTGATTGACTGCTTGCTTTCAAAACAACAGATTTTGATGTTCAAATCTTCAATGATGATATTAATCAATCATTTGCAAAATTTATCAAAATTTGATTTCTTTTCAATTAAAGATTTTCAATGATTATCTTGTGCTGATCTAGACGAGTTATTAAAAAAAACATCATTTCATTCTTGTGTTCTTGTATCATGATCAATGTATACAAAGCATGTGTAATTAACTTTCAATCAAAGATTTCATCATACAATTGAATCAACTTTGATTTTGACAGTGATATTGATTGAATATCAAAGCATTCACATAGCTTTGACATTAAAGATTCATTGATGAAAATTATGTCAATGACTTCAGTATTTATCAGAGCAAAAAATCTGAATATCTTTTCTAGACTATTCAAAATGACATCAACAATGAACGACTTGAAATTAAATGAATCATCAGACATGCTGATAAAACAAAATATGAGTATATTGCTCTCAATCATTACTTTGACGAAGACAGATCATTTTTCAAATTCGCAATGATCTTATGCACTTAAGTTGTCTTGAAGCAATCATATGCTTTATGTTCTGACTTCTTGCATTTGAAGCAAAGTTCTTTCTTAAACAACTCTTTCTGAATAGAATTGAGATTTGATCTTCTGAGTTTCTTTCATGAAGAAACTGATGACGTGAATCAAGCAGTCAATGTGCTAAAGACAGATCAAGCAGCTTAAGTTATTAATGCTTTGATGATTAATCGAACGTTCAATTCAGTCAATCTAACATTGACTTGCATGCAGATGTTGATAAACTCATTCAAATTCGTGATTCATTCATTGAGCGTTGCTCGCTGAAAATCTGAGCTGATCTTATGCTGAAGATCATTTAGTAAAGTCTTGTTGTTGTACTTTAGTTCTGCATTAAATCTCTGAAACTTCATTCAAAATTCATGAAAGAAGATCTTATTCTGATACAGCTTCAAGTACTGTTGTTGAGTCGTGTGATGATGATTGAGATCATCGTACATCTTATTAATGATCAATAGTACTTCTTCAACTTCTAGAAAAAGATTCAGAAATGTGTTTCTCATTCATGATGCTATGTGCTTGATTGCAGCTTCACTGACTCGACTTTCAATGTAAACAATCTTCAACTCTTTAATAGAAAAGTGATTCTTGTTTGTCTTTAGCTTATTTTGCATTCACGATAGTTAATTGTTTACATTCTGCGACGAATCTTTGAACAGAAATGAGTCAAGTAACTTGATCAACTTCAAAGATTGATCTTCAAAAATCGAAGTGCTTTGTTGACTTGATGCAGCTTTTAAATGATGTATAATTACATTCTTGTTTCTATTCTCTTTCTGCAGACATGTCTGCATAATCTTCAATGTGATGTTTATTTCATTGACATCTTCTAACATCTGAATCATGTCATTGTGAATCTTGATCTCGATGTTGTGCTGTTGAAACATGTACTTGATGTTGAGATTGTTATGATTCTAGCTACGCATCTTCGTTGATGACTATGTTGATGACTATGTTGATGACTATTCTGAGAACTATCGTCGATCGCTCGTCGCTAGAGCATAGACTTGTTTCAAAGTCAACTCTATTCAGAGTTAGCTTATGTTCTTCTGAGTCATATAGATAGTCAACTCTTTTCTTCTAGATACTTTTCTTTCTTAGCATTTATATACTCGTTACCTTACACTCATATGACTCGCTCTATGCTGACCTCTAACAGAGATCATGTCTAGATATTCAATCTAATCATGTCGTGAGTGAAATGTTTAATTCAATAAAGATAGCTATAACTAAGACTTTAAGAATATAGAAGAAAGAAGATACAAAAGACAAAAAGAACACACTCTATATAGTAGTTACTCAGATCAACGTTAGTCTCAAAGAAAACGTGTTGAAACACAAGAAAGATGTTGATTTGAAATAGATTGATTGCATCGAGTCGAGTACTTGAGTTTAAGTCAAGTACTCAGCTTGTCAAGACTTGATTTGAGTCAGAATTCTTGACTTGAGTATTTGAGTCAAGTCAGAAGGTTTAACTCAAGTATTCAAGTTGAGTCAGAAGATTGAGATCGAGTATCGACCTGAAATTTCCGATTCAATTCGTCAAGACATGAAGATAGATAGATAGATATTCTATTATGACTTTCTATTATGACTTTCTATCATAGCTTTTCTTCATGACTTCTCTTCATGACTTCTCTTCATGACTTTTCTTCATGACTTTTCTTCACGACTCTCTATCAAACAGCCTTCATAGTTTCCCGTCATGACTTTCTATCATAGCTCTCTATCATAGCTTTCTACCATAGCTTTCTACCAAAGCTTTCTACCATAGCTTTCTATCAAAGCTTTCTATCAAACAATCTTCATGTTCTTCTTTATGTTTCTCTTTATGTTTTTCTTTATGACTTTCTACCAAAAAGATAATGCAAAAAGGTAATGCAAAGATGAAAAACCGAAAAAATTTCTATATTTAACTCTCTTGATGTCATATTCGATTTCTTGATGAGTCGAGTCAAGAACTCAAATTGAGTATCAACTCAAGATCAATATTAGATCGAATCAGAATGTTGAAATCGAGTATTTAAGTTGAGTCAGAAGATTGATATCGAGTACTTGAGTTGAGTCAGAAGATTAATATTGAAACTCGACTTAACAATCAGTCTAGTTTGAAAGATGTTTGTGACACAAAGAAATGTGTTTGTCTAAAAGACAATAAAAGCTGATTAGAAGATGCTAGAGAAGAAAAAAGATGCTGAGTCATATCTGAGTCAAATCTGAGTCAGATCTAGATCAGATCTTGACTAAATCATTAACTAGCTCTAATCAATTCTGACACATTCGTAACATTATCTTTCTTTTTGAAAATTCATGTTCGCATGAATAGAACAAATGAAACACAAAAATTTTCACTGTTTTTTAATTTAGTGTGATTTGTCTGAATAAAGTCTATGAAATTCGACTAGAACTTCTTTCAAGTCTTCAAATTCTTCTTTATCAACATAGTATTATTCATCATCTCGATCTAGTCTCATTCATTTGATCTTGTATTGTATTCAATCTTGATAGCATTTGAAGTTCAAAATGTCATTTATTTTTCAATGTTCATCATCTTTGATAGTGAGTAATCTGAAAGATTCTGAATGCTGTTCTGATAAAAGATCATTGAAATAAGAACGTAATAGCTTTGAGCTGAATATTGAATGCAGCTGCTTCATGCTTACTGATAAATGAAGATGATAAAAGATCTCAACTTTGATCGTGATTTGATAAAGTTCTAGTTGTTTATCTTTCAAATCTTTGCATGATCTTGTTATTTTGACGTTTCTGAAAGATAATCAAACTCAGTCATTTATTTCATAGATGACATCTTGTTTATGTTTATTGATCTGATCTTCAGTGATCTGCTTCGTCTTTTTCAATTGTTGACGATCGAAGATAAGAAGTTTCTTCATTCAAATGATAATATCATCAACTTTTCTAGCTTCAAGACACTCACGAGTGATTTCATAGTCAGTCGTATCTGAATCAAAACTCATTCGTGAGTGAAAGTCTTTATTGAAGTAGAACGAGATCATTGAGATGACGAAGAAGATATTGAAATTTTCGCTGAATTTCATCATTGATAATCATTTTGCTCAGTCGTTCTGCATGTAATTACAGTAGATTCTAAGTTTGCATTTAACGTCTTGATTGACTCACTCTGATTGATCATCAATCTCAGAATGATAAACTGTTGATAAACTAGTCGTGATTCTTAGTCACTTGCAAAGACTTTGTCACATTGTTGATATGAACTGAGAATCTCTGTTTGAAACAATGAAACTGAATAGATCATGAAGTCAATAGACGTTTCATAGCATGATTCAAATCATTTCTTCGACTGAGATGCTTTCGTCTCTTCAATGACAGAGAACATAGTGATGTTTCTTGATGAGTCAACATATGATTGTGCAAATGACGTTATAATCTTCTGATAGAAATAACTCAGTGATGAAGTTCATAGCTATGTCTTTTCTGCGTTTCTGTGAAATCAAGAGAGAATGAAGAAGTTCATTGATGCTATTTCTAGATGTCTTGCTTTGTTGACAGACATGACAGTTTTGAATGTAACGTCTAATCATTGCTTGATGATCTGATCAATAGTAAAAGCGTTGAACTAGATCAACACTTCTTTTATTGTCGAGATGAGAGATGAATGATTGATCATGAATTTTCTGCAGCAATTTCGTATGCATATTCTCAGAGACTCATAGTAAGTCTTTTCTAAATAGAACGTCGTCAACGATCTTGCAGTTCTTCAGTTTAGTGCTATGAAGTTTGAGCTTGTTTTTGCTTATAGCTTGTCTATACTCATTGCAGAACTCATTCGTTTGATTGACAATGTGTATTCATTGATAGAGATTAGCTTCTGATTTGATAGTTAGAACATCTACTCTATCAGAAGTCAGAATAGTCTGATAGCGATCTTCAGTACGTTGAGCTGATTCAGAAATATCTGCTATAAACATTCTGATTAAAGCATCAACTTTAGTGTTCATTTTACCTGATCAAAATATGATTTGAAAGTTGAACTCTGATAGAATGTCTAGATAGTTGACTTGACGTCAAGTTAACTGTTTATTTTTCATGAAGATCTTCAAAGTCTGATGATTGATGAATATCTGAATGAGTAGTTCAGTGCATTCAAGCTCAAGTCTTCAGTGTTTGAAACATTGAATAATAGTTAGCAATTTCTTGTCGTAGATGTGATAGTTGCATTCAGCGAGAATTATGCTCTTGCTGTAGAAGACTATCGAGTGAAGAACATCTTCATCATTGTACTGAGATAGAATATTCTCTTTGACGTAGTTCAATGCATTAATTTCTAGAATAGTCTGTCGTTTTGAATTGAAATGTCGTAGAACTGAGATTGAGCTGACTTGTTTCTTTAGATCATTGAAAGCTTGAACACAGACTTCATTTCAAACAAAAGACGTGTCTTTTCTAGTCAGCTGAGTGAATGATTTGACTAGCTTCGAGAAGTTCTTAATGAAACGACGATAAAAGTTAACAAATTTCACGAAGCTCTGTACTTCTTTTAAATTGATCAACGTGACTCAGTTGACTATGACTTTCACTTTAATAAAGTTCATACGAAGATCTTGTTCTGACACTATGACTTCTAAGAAGATCATTTCTTCTACATTGAATTCGCACTTTCAAATGTCTACTTGTAGATCAACTTCTCGTAGATGAGCTAATATCATCTTGACATGTTGTTTATGTTCTCATTGAGTTTTGCTGTAGATAAGAATGTTATCTAAATAGGCTTGACAAAAGTCATTTAGAAAATCTCATAAAACATCATTCATATTGTTAGAAATCAGCATAGAGTGAGTCATATGAGTGTCATTTAACTAATAGATAAATGCTAAGAAAGAAAAGTATCTACAGAAAAGAACTCGATTCTTATATGTGTGTTTCTCAGCTCTATGCTAGACTCGATTGAGTTGACGTCTTACACATATGATGCAGAGTTTCAATGATATCATCTCTAGATCAGATTTTCGCTAGACTCAATTAGAATGAAACTCGACGAAGACTAGACAAAGAATAGACGAAGACTAGAATCGTAACATTATTTCTCTCTCTTGACTATTCATGTTCACATGAATGTTGTTTCTTAGTGCGCTTTTCTTGAATATCTGATATGAAATTCATCAATCATCTCTTGAGCGTTCATAAACTCGTTGTCGTCAGCGTTATATCAGTTGAGATCATTGTCATAGCTCTTTCATTTGATTCAATATTGAAGTTGTCTTCGATATCATTGAAAGTTCAATATATCGTCGATTTTTCATTCATCTTCATCGTTTATCACTATTAATTTCGAAGATTCATTCTTTTGATCAGACAGAGAGTCATTGACAACAGAATGAAGAAGCTCTGAATAAAATACGTCATGTATATGCATAGTCTTTGATAGTTTCAACTTATAAAATGAGTCAACAGAGTCTGTGATCTGAAAAGAATTGAGCATCTTGTCATTCAATTTCTTGAAGAATCTCGCTGTAACAATGTTTCGTTCATTCAGAAACATCTTTGATTCAATCTTGTAATTGATTTTCTTTCTATGCTTGTTAGCTTGATTCATCATTTGTTCTCGTGTTTTGATCAGAGCTTCGCGAGCGAAGATCAGTATCTTATTCATGTGATTGAATATATCTTCGACTCGAGCAATCTGCAGACGTTCGCGAGTGCTTTTATACTCAATGATGTCGAGGTCAAAGCTCATACGAGAGTGAAAGCTCTTGTTCATGAAGAAGAGAATCAAGAAGATGATTGAAGACAAGACGTTATTGTTGACAAACTCAATCATGAGTAGTCACTTGAATCAGTCGTTCTGCATGTATGAACAGAAGAAACGAAGATATCGCTCAACATTCTGATTGACTCGTTCGCTTTGATCGTTGATCTGAGAGTGATAGACGATAAACAATCGAAGAGAAATGCTCAGTCGTTTGCAAAGAAACTTTCAAAGAATGAAGATGAACTGAGAATCTCGATCGAATACAATGAAGCTTGATAAATCGTGAGTTCAATATACTCATTGAAGCAACATTTCAGCTGTCTTTTCGACTGTGATATCTTCATCATCAATGATGCAAGAAATATAATGTCTTTCTTTCAACAATCTGCAGATGACAGTCAAAATAGCGTTGTAGTCGTATGAATCAGATAAATCAATAATGAAGTTCATGACTATGTTTTGTCATCGCTGTTCAGATATAAATAAAGGTTGAAGCAAGTCATTTGATTTATTTCTTGATGTCTTTGAACATTGACATACGTAGCAGTTTCAAATATATCGATTCATCGTTTTTCGCATAAAAGATCAATAGTAATTTCGCTTTATGATCTTCATTGTTCTAAGAATTTGAGAATGATCAATCGACGATTGATCATGTATCTCACGAATCAGATTCATTTGTAGAAGTTCGTTGAACGAGATTCATAGCTGACTATCATGAAACAAGATTTTATTCTGAGTTCGACAATTCTTCAATTTGATATCTTCATATTGTGCTTTGTTTCTTGCTATTGCTTCGCGAAGTAGCGTACAATTCTCGTCAATTTCATTCGCATCAAGAACTTGTTTATAGATTGATTGATCATTATTCTTCTCTAGATCAGCGATCTTCATTCAATTCAATGTCAAAATAGTAGTTCTTTGATATTAAACGCGTTCATCGTCGAAATTTCTAGACACGAAGTCAGCTCAACGAGTTAATGCATCGATTTTAATGTTCTGTTTGTCAGATCAATATATTATCTTGAAGTTGAAGTCAGCTAGCTTCTGAACTCAGCGCATCTGTTGTTGACTCAGCTTCTTGTCTTTTATCAATGAGATGAGCGCTTGATGATCGATGAACATCTTGATAGAAATGTTGATCAGCTTCAGTTCAAGTTATCAATGTTCAAAAGCTCAAATTATGATCAGCAGTTTCTTATCATATATCTCGTAGTTGCATTCAGCAGAAGACATGTTCTTGCTATAGAAGACAATTGAATGTAGAACATCTTCGTCATCATATTGAGACAGAACTTCATCGTTGACGTAGTTAAATGAGTTAATTTCAAGAATGAAATCGCGAATCTGATCAAAGTGACGAAGTATAGAAGTCTCAGTCATACATCTCTTCATATGATTGAATGCAGTTTGACAGACTTCATTTCATTCAAATATGATCTTCTTTTGAGTGAGTTGAATCATTGAACGAACAATCTTCGAAAAGTTCTTGATGAAGCGTCGATAGAAATTGCAGAAGTCAATGAAGAACTGCATCTGAGTGAGATTATTGAGTGTAGATTAATCAACGACTGCTTGCATCTTTTGTGAATTCATCTTAAGTTTCTCGATTGACATCAAAAGTTCTAAAAAGATGGTTTTCTGAACATGAAACTTGCATTTATTAATGTCTATCTGTAGATCAGCTTCTTATAGTCTATTCAAGATCAATCGTACATGTCGCTTGTGTTTCTTTAAGATCTTGCTGTAAATGATAATGTCATCTAGATAAATCTGACAAAACTGATGTAGATATTTGAACAATACGTCGTTCATATAGTGTTGATAGAACGTTGATTCGTTGATTAATTCAAAGAGCATTACATGATATTTGTATGAGTTGAAGAAGATAATAAAGATAGTCAAATCTTCGTTACCTGAGTGCATGCGTAGCTTGTTGAACGTGACAATGATGTTCAATCAAGTCAGATACTTGCTTTCTTGTATACAAGTGAGAGTCTCGTCTATCAATGACAAAGAATAGCAATCTCGTTTGATCAAAGCATTGAGCTTTCTGTAATCGACGCAGAAACGCAAACTTTCGTCTTTCTTTTCAGCGAACAAAATGAGCGAGACGTATGATGCAAAGCTGAAGAAAATAAATTCTTTGTTCAGATGTTCAATCAGATACTTCTTTATCTTCTGAAGCTTGTGATTGAACATCTGATATAGTCTGCTTCGCAAGAGTGTTTTTTCATTAATCAACTCAATTTTGTGATCGTAGAAACAATGCAATGATAGCTGATCAATCATTGCTCGATCGAAGACATCTAGATAGTCGTGATATTCAGAGAGAAGCTTGATCTTGACTTGCTCAAGAACTTCAGCATGAGAAAGCTCATGCAGATTCACTTCTTCAGACTTGTTTTCAACTGTAGTTATGAGTTGATCGATTTTCAAGACGATAACAGCAAAGATCTTGACGTCTGATCGTTTGACTAACATTCTATATGTTGCTGTCTTTATCATTGCTATGTTCATTGAATCTGACGTTGATTTAGAGATTTTGACGCTAGTTAAAGTCGCGTTACGCGATTTTAACTGTTCAATTAGTTTAACTGACTTCTCATTGAACTGACTGAAAGAGAGTAATTTCAGACTGAGTTGAGAGATAGTGAAAGATCTTTTCAATATATGAGTAGAAGTCAAACTCTTCTGCTTCATAGTTGTCTTGTTGCTTGTGAGTAGAACAATTGATTTTGAATTGAGAATGAAATTCGAAAATCGAAGAAAATCGATTCACATATCAATTACTAGGTTAATTTTGTTCATTCAGGTTTTTTCAAGAATCATTTGATGTTGATTTAATCAAGTAATCAACATAAAAGCTGTGTCAATCGTATAATCTTAAACAGTCAGATTTGAATAGATGGCATGAGTAATGAGTTTCTTAGCATAGTAATCGTTGAATTCTCGAATTGACTTCGCTTTGATCAAAGTCAGAGACTCAATTTGCAACTGGTTACAAACAATCTGCGCGATCACTTCATAAATGAATGAATAGTCAGCAGCTTCAATGTCTATCAATGACTTCAATGAGTAACTAATTTCATTGCTAGAAAGTACACATTCAGTAGTCAAAGATTCAGAAGCAAAAGAATCATTTGACATGCTTATTGTTGAAGAAATTAACATCTTTTTCATCGCGTCTTTGATGAAAGTCTCTAGTTTTTTGTCTTGCTATCTTCAAAAGAAGACATTTTCTCATTCTTCTTATTCTTTGAAATGACGATTTCATGTAAACGAAGAGTGAATGCATAAGATGCAGAAGTGTTGATCTTGTTCTGAGAGCAATTCTTGAACAAATGACTTGAAATCTTGCAAGTATAGCAGATGATAAACGATCTTGCTGACTCAGAGATAGAAGAGAGAGTAGACTTAACATAATTGATTATCGAAGTCGTCATTGACAATGAAGTAGCAGTGCATTTATCAGATACAACAGTGACTTTGACAGTGACAATGCAAAGCTGACTGCGTAGCTGATAGTTGACTCGCTGTTTATTATTCACATCTTGAAGAAAGATCTTAAGACGATGAAGTGAAGTGAAGTCTTCAAGACATATTGACAAAGCATTCTGCAAGCAATTGTTGATCTTATTCTGAAGATTGTTCATCAAAGTGCGATCATCGTAGTCTAAATAACTGAATAGTTTCATAAAGTCGAAGTAGAAGACGTTGAAAAGCTTGTCTGTTTATCTCAAAGCGTTGTACTTGCAACAACACTTTCGATTTCTATTCAGTTCATCGTATATTTCTTTCAGATGCTCAAATAGCTCGTAAATTGAGATGTAAGAATGCGAAGCGTCATGATGATGTTAAGCAAAGATATGTTCAGCAGCATCATCTTCTAGTCTAAATATCACATAGACAATACAGATATTCTCATTATCGAAGTGATCGACATTTGCCTGAAGCTTGTCGTTCATCTTGATTCTTCAGCTATCTCATGTTGATTCATCTTTGTCGATGAATACAGATGAGTTTGAAAACTTGAAAGACTTGTGATGATCATTATTAAATAGAGTGAACAACTCACGTCAAGTATGATTCTCGATAGATTGACGAGATAGAGATTTCATAGAAACTCGAGATTCAGTAGACTGACGAGATCGAGACTGATTCGCTGAACGCTGTTTCTTTTTTAGACTCAAGACTTTCTCTTGTAGTTCAATGATAGTCTCTTCTTGAGTGTTTATTGTCATTTGATTGATCTTTAGCTCATCAAGTCTCTTAATGTGATTGACTTGAACATCGATTCATTGCTTATTGAGTTTCAAAGTCATGTCTTGTTGATCTCTTAGCTCGATCAGCATCTTGATAATCTCGTCTGACTGATCAATAGTTCATTGACGAAGTTGTTGACTTATGTTGATGTTTCATGAGATAGCGACATTCTGAGATTTCGCTGAAGCATCGAAAGAAATAAGAAAAACTCGTTTATTAGCAGTGCTTCTAAGCAGACGAGCTGTTCATGACTCGACTGATTCAGAGTCACGTGTCATTGTAAAAGATTGAAGGTAAAGATAGATAGATTGTGAGAAGATTGAGTGATTGGTTTGATTGATTTGATAAATTTAAGTAAATTTGAAGATGTGTTTTGATGAAAGTAATTCAAAGAATTTCTTGCGAATTTTCTGAATAAATGAAGTAGATTATTTCGTATCATTTACACGTCGATAGCAGAGTAGTTGATTAGCATTTATCTACTGTTAGAGATCAATCTAGAGCGAGTCATAGAAGTGTCATTTAACTAATAGATAAATGCTAAGAAAGAAAAGTATCTACAGAAAAGAACTCGATTCTTATATGTGTGTTTCTCAGCTCTGTGCTAGACTCGATTGAGTTGACGTCTTACACATATGATGCAAAGTTTCAATAATATCATCTCTAGATCAGATTCTCGCTAAGCTCGATTAGAATGAAATCAGGCGAAGACTAGACGAAGAATAGACGAAAACTAGAATCATAACACATATACTGCTGAAACGAGACAGAATCATTGATAAGATTGAAAAATAGCACTTTTGATTTGTACACTTCTAATGCAATAATGAAAGTCGTATAGTTCTCACTATCGAGATGCATTCGTAGTTTGTTGAAAGTCAAGATGATATTCAATTGAGTCAGATGCTTGCAATCAACTATTTTATCAATCATCTCATCTATGAGTGATAGAGAATAGCGATTTCTTTTCGTAATAGCATTGAGCTTTCGATAGTCAACACAGAATCATAGATCTTCATTTGCTTTTAGAATTAACAGAATGAGTGAGAAATACAAGACTTTGCTAGAGATTATAAATTCTTTGAAAAGATTCTCGTTCAGATATTTCTTCACTTTCTGAAGCTTGTAAAGAGACATTTGATATGCTCGACATTGAAAGAACGCAGCATCACTAGTAAGCTCTATCTCATGATCATAAGAGCGATGAGAAGGTAACTTGTCTGCTTGAGCTCGATCGAAGACATCTAGAAACTTCTGATATTCTGATGAGAGCTTGACTTTAATGTCTTCTAGATTCTGAGCTGTTTCATTAGTAAAAAACACGTTTAAAACATCTAGATTGCATTGAGTGTTATAAACAATTTTTCTATCAATATCTTCGATGAACATAGCAAAAACCTCAATGTGATTTCGTTTTGATCAATTCATCAATGTTTGAAAGAGAGCGACATCTATGTTTTGAATTGAAAAGAATTTTTTTGAAACGATAGAAGCTGAATGCTTTAAAATCTTGTGAGTAACTGAAGAGATCAAAGTTGATCATGATCAACTTGAATGTTTTGTAATTGAGAGAACTGAAAAAATCGAAATAGAAGTATTTAATTGATTAGAAAATACGATAGTATCATGATGCATATTCAATAATATTCCGTTTTTGTTCATTTAGAATTTGCTCAATATAGCTTCATGATGATCAATATCAGCTATGAGCATTGATACAGTCAATTTCTTATGACTTTTAATGATCAGATTGAGTAGAATCTTATGAGTAATGACTTTCTTAAATAGCTTCTCATCATAATCTCATATTAACTTCTCTTTTATCAGTAATATTGATTGTATTTTGAGTTTCTTGCATACTTTATTGACTAGTTTGTCATGTATCAGCGTGTAGACAACAAAATCACTGTTTATCAAAGATTGAAGACTAAAAGAATTGTTCTGAGCAATGAGAAAAACATTGATCAGAAATGATTTCTCAAAGTAGTTTTCTTCTGATAGAACTTCGACTTGATTGCACAAAAATATGATCTCTATTTCTTCAATGACTCTGAAAGAGATAGCTAGTTTTTTGAATTTGAATCTGAGTCAGAGTTCAAATGATTAAATTCATTCTCATCATCTAATGCATTGACTCTAAAAGATCGATCAGAGTACTTTCTAGAAATATGATTCAACTTGTGACAGGTAAAACAGGTTTCAGCTTGTACGTTCAAGTCTTTAACGCTAGTCAAAGTCACGTCACACGATTTTAACTGATTCACTGATATGATAACTTCAATCTTTCTATAAAAGAGTCTTGAATGTTCATCAGCAAAGATGATCTGCTTTCTGACTTTGTTCAGAGATTTCTTTTTCTTGATGTCATTCATGACTCGTTGCTCATTATTCAAATGAATCAGATAATTACGAATTTCGTTCAGAGATTCTGACTGAATTAATTGACTACTTTAAGCTGCATGAAAACGATAGATTATCTTGTCTCATAGATTGATTATCAACTGTTTTTCATGATATTCTAAATAGAAGAACAGACGTTGAAACATCAAATAGAAATCACTAAATTTGCTCTTTTCTTGAATGAGATTAGCATATTCTCTTTGAAAGTTTGTCTCTTTGTCAAAATCATTGTATAGCTGAGCAAGTTCATCTAACAAATTATTGATTGTTTTATAGAAATTCAATAAATCTTGTTGACATCAAGTTAAAGTAGCTTTGACTGCGTTTTCGTCAATTCTGAAGTGAATATAGATTAATATAACTCTATCAGTATTGAAATAATCAACGTTGATCTTTAACTTGTCATGAATCTTTTCTTGTCAATCATTTCAGAAAAATTCTGTTTCATCAGTAAATAGAGATGAATTTGAAAGCTTTTAAGATCGCTTGAATGAATTGAACATGATAAAAGAAGTAGAAGTATCTTCTTTAGTCAATTGCAGTCGATGTTGTAGTTTCATCATCTAATCTTGAAGCTTTTTAAGATTTAAATTCGATCATTCTTTTGCTCGATCAATTTCTTCGAAACGAGTCTTTCATATCTGTTCGCTGAGTATTTTATCAAATAACTGACAAGCTTCTACATCTAGATCTCGTTGAGTTCGAAGATTGTTTAAATCTTCTAGAAAAACTTCTGAATCTTGTTTGACTCAATGTTGTAGCTGCTCTACATTTTTGATATCTCAGAGAGTAGAGACTTTCAAAGATTCATCAAGTGTCTGAGAGTGAGACAAGAATTAACGATGTTTTTGTACGAAGTCAGTTCTAAGAAATTTCAATAAATGAGAAGATAACTCAAGATAGATGACTGAATCGAGACTTTGATTACTCTTGAAGAAATCGAATTGAGTATTCACAGATGATTGAATCATGATGAAGATTTTGATGATTGAGCGAATGATGATGCTCAACAGTTGATAGTGAGATTGTTTGTTAAGATGTTTAGTCTTCAAAGAAGAATGTTACTGATTTGAGAGAATTTTTTGTGATTCTCAAGCAATCAATGAAGATTCTTTATCATTGATTCTATTAATTGATTTGAACTGATGCTACTGACTGAGCAATAGATTCTCTAGCAATTCAACAATTGTATATTCTCATTGATTCTATTGATTTCTTGATGTTGTTCTGTCTTTTGATGTCATCAATCATCAGATACACAAATTTCTTTATACTCATCTCGTTGTCAATCGAGTGAACTTGAATGAGTAATGAGATCAGTATTATGTGATTAACAATATTCTTAAAGTAATGTTGAAATCATGTCTAGAAACTAATCAGAGAGCGTGCGTGACTAAAATATTTGATTTATAAAGATAGTTATAACTAAGACTTTAAGAATACAGAAGAAAGAAGGTACAAAAGACAAGAAGAACACACTCTATATAGTAGTTATTCAGGTTCGACGCTAGTTTCAAAGAAAGCGTGTTGAAACACAAGAAAGATGTTTATTTAAAAGATGTTTGCAACACAAAGAAATGTGTTTATCATAGACATCTGTTAACTACTCGTAACACAAAGAAGTGTGTTTATCTAGAAGACAATAAAAGCTGATTAGAAGATGCTAGAAAAGAAAAAAGATGCTGAGTCATATCTGAGTCAAATCTGAGTCAGATTTGAGTCAGCTTTCGACTAGATCTGACTAGTTTTAATCAATTCTGACATATTCATAACAATAGCTTGACTTTAATATTTTCTAGATTCTGAGTCGTTTCATTGACTGAAAAGACGTTTATGACATCTAGTTTGCATTGAGTATTGTAGACAATTTTTCTATCGATGTCTTCAATGAACATAGCAAAAATCTCTGTTTAATCTCTCTTTTTTCATTTTACTAGTGCTTGAAAAAAGATGACATCTATGTTTTGAATCAAGAATGACTCTTTCTGAATGAATGAAACTGAGTGCTTGAGCATCTTAAAAATCTTGCTGTGAGCTGCTGAAGAGATTAAAGTTGATCACAGTTAACTTAAGTGCTTTGTATTTGATGAGATTGAAAAAATCGAAATAGAAATATTCAATTGATCAGAAAATACAATAGTATCATGTTTCATGTTCAATAATATTTCATTTTTGTTCATTCAGAATTTGCTCAATATAGCTTCATGATGCTCAATATCAGCTATCAGCATTGACATAGTCAATTTCTTATGACTTTTGATCGTGAGATTGAATAGAATCTTATGAGTAATAGTTTTTCTAGCTAGCTTTTCATCATAGTCTCATATTAACTTCTCTTTTGCTAGTAATATAGATTGTATTTCAAGTTTCTGACATATTTTATTGACTAGTTTGTCATGTATCAGCATGTAAACGATGAAATCACTATCTATCAAAGAACGAAGGTTGAAAGAATTTCTCTGAGAGATAAAAGAAGCATTGATCAGAAATGACTTCTCAAAATAATTTTCTTTCAATAGAACTTCGATTTGACTGCACAAAAATATGATCTTTATTTCTTTGATGATTCTGAAAGAAATAATTAGTTTTTTGAATCAGAATCTGACTCAGAGTTCAATGTAAATTGATCAAACTTGTCATTTTCTAATGCATTGATTCTCAAGATTTGATCAGAGCACTCTTTAAAGAAATGATCTGACTTATGACAAATAAAACAACTTTTAGTTTGTAAATCTGTCTCTTTGACGCTAGTCAAAGTCACGTCATGCAATTTTGAATGATTGACGAATGTAGTAACTTCGATCTTTCTATAGAGATTCAATGAATCTCATTTCTCAGCAAAGATGACTTGCTTTCTGACTTTGATTAAGAATTTCTTTTCTTTGATGTCATTCATGACTCGATGCTCATTGTTCAAATGAATCAGATAACTATGAATTTCATTAAAAGATTCTGACTGAATCAACTGACTATTTTAAGCTGCATGAAGATGATAAACTATCTTGTCTTGTAGATCAATGATTAACTGTTTATCGTGATATTTCAAATAAGAGAACAGATGCTGAAACATTGAATAAAATTCATTGAATTTGCTCTTTTCTTGAGTGAGATTAGCGTATTCTCTTCGAAAGTTTGTCTTTTTGTCGAAATCATCATAAAGCTGAGCAAGTTCATTTAACAGATCATCAACTGTAACATAAAGATTCAATGAATCTTGTTAACGTTGAGTTAAAGTAACTTTGACTGCGTCTTCTTTGATTCTGAAGTGAACGTAGATCAGAATAGTTCTATTGATATCAAAATGATCGACATTGATTTCTAGCTTGTCACGAATCTTTTCTTGTCAATCATTTCAAATAAATTCTTTTTCATCAGTAAACAGAGATGAATTTGAAAGCTTTTAAGATCGCTTGAAGAAATTGAACAGAGTAAAAGAAAAAGAAGTGACTTCTTTAAATGATTGCAATTAATGTTGCAATTCAGTCACTTGATTTTGAAACATCTGATTTAATTGATTCAAACATTCTTTGACTTTATTCATTTTCTTGAAATGAGTCTTTCATATTTGTTCGCTTGATATCTTGTCAAATAACTCACAAGCTTTCACATTTAAATCTCGTTGAGTTCAAAAACTATTCAAATCTTCTAGAAAAACTTCTAAATCTTGTTCAACTCAATGTTGTAACTGCTTTACATTTTTTATATCTCATGAAGTAGAAACTTCATGAAATTCATTGAGAGTCTGAGAGTGAGACAAAGAATATTGATGTTTTCATACAACATTGATTCTAAGATATTTTGATATGCAAGATGATAACTCAGAATAAATGATTGAATCTGTAATATCAAAAGAATAAGAGCTTTGATTATTCTTGAAAAGATTGTTCACAGATGATTGAATCATAGCAAAGAGTTGATGATCAAGCGAAGAACAATGCTCAATAGTATGTAGTGAGATTATTTGTTAAAGTGTTTAGTCTTCAAAGAAGAATGTTGCTGATTTGAGAGATTTTTTTTAATGATTCTCAAGCAATCAAGATCTTAATCTCTTGATTCTATTAATTGATTTGAACGAATGTGTACTGAATGAGCTGTAGATTCTCTAGCAATGCAAGATCTTAATCTCTTGATTCTATTGATTTCTTGATGTTGTTTTGTCTTTCAATGTCGTTGATCATCAGATACACAAATTTCTTTATACTCATTTCGTTGTCAGTTGAGTGAATTTGAATGAGTAATGAGATCAGTATCATGTGATTAACAAATTCTTAAAGTAATGTTGAGATCATGTCTAAAAACTAATCAGAGTGCATGCATGATTAGAATGTTTGATCTATAAAGATAGCTATAACTAAGACTTTAAGAATACAGAAGAAAGAAGATACAAAAGACAAGAAGAACACGCTCTATATAGTAGTTACTCAGATCGACGCTAGTCTCAAAGAGAACGTGTTGAAACATAAGAAAGATGTTGATTTGAAAGATGTTTGCAACACAAAGAAATGTGTTTGTCATAGAAATCTGTTGATCACTCGTAACATAAAGAAGTGTATTTGTTTAAAAGACAATAGAAGCTGATTAGAAAATGCTAGAAAAGAAAAAAGATGCTGAGTCATATCTGAGTCAAACCTGAGTCAGATCTAGATCAGATCTCAACTAGATCATTGACTAGCTTTAATCAATTCTGACACATTTGTAACAGTTTTCAGTGTTCAAAACATTGAATAATAATTAGCAATTTCTTGTCATAGATGTGATAATTGCATTCAGTGAGAATCATGCTTTTGCTGTAGAATGCTACTGAGTGAAAAACATTCTCATCATCATACTGTGATAGTATTTCATCTTTGACGTAGTCAGATACATTGATTTTCAGAATAGTCTGTCATTTTGAATTGAAATGTTGTAAAACTGAGATCAAGCTGACTTGTTTCTTTAAATCATCAAAAGTCTGAACATAAACTTCATTTTAAACAAAAAATGTGTCTTTTCTAGTCAGCTGAGTGAATGATTTAACTAGTTTCAAGAAGTTCTTAATGAAACGACAATAAAAGTTAACAAATTTCATGAAGCTTTGAACTTCTTTTAGATTAATCAACGTAGTTCAGTTAACTATGACTTTCACTTTGATAAAGTTCATACAAAGATCTTGTTCTGAAACTATGACTTCTAAGAAGACAGTTTCTTCTACGTCAAATTCGCACTTTCAAATATTCATCTGTAAGTCAGCTTTCTGCTTCTCATAAATGATTCAATATCATTTTGACATGTTGTTTATATTCTCATTGAGTTTTGCTATAGATCAAAATGTCGTCTAGATAGACTTAACAAAAGTCATTTAGAAAGTCTCATAAAACATTATTCATATACTGCTGAAATGAGACAAGATCATTAATAAGTTCAAAGAAAAGCACTTTTGATTTATATGCTTTTAAAGCGATAATAAAGATAGTGTAGTTCTCACTATCAGAATGCATTCGCAGTTTGTTGAAAGTTAAAATGATATTTAATTGAGTCAAATGCTTGCAATCAACTATTTTGTCAATCATCTCATTTATCAGAAGTAAAGAATAGCGATTTCTCTTGATAATAGCATTGAGCTTTTGATAGTCAACGCAGAATCATAAATCTGTCAGAATCGTGTCTAGATGAGTCAATCAGCGAAAGTCAGAATTGAATAGTGCTTGATTTTTAGAGATAGCTATAACTGAATATTAAGAATACAGAAGAAGATGAGTACAAGAGCTTCTATTTAAGTAATATTCAGAGACTGTGCTAAGCTCGAAGAAGATGTGTTTGTGACACGAGTAGAATGTGATGTAGAAAGAAAGATGATGTTGAACAAAAAGATGTTGGTGAAAGAAAATAGAGGCTGAGTCAGATCTGAGCTAGAGACACTGACTAGTTCTATTCAGCCTTGATACGCTCGTAACATTACTTCTTCCTTCGAAAATTCATGTTCGCATGAATGTTGCTCGTTTGCTTGCTTTCTTATTGAGTTATTTCGGTACTAGCGTGACTTTCTTGAGTATAGCGCATGAAATTCGTTCAAAACTTTCTCGAAGTCATCGAATTCACCTTTATCGACATAGTATCATTCATTGTCTCTATCTAGGCCTTTTCATTTGACCTTGTACTGTATTCGACCTCGATAGCGTCTGAAGTTCAGAATGTCATCTATCTCTCAATGTTCATCATCATCATCATCAATAATGATGAGTCTGAAGGGTTCTGCATGCTGTTCTGATAGAGAATCTTCTGAATACGGTCGCAGTAGCTTCGAGCTGAACATCGAATGCAGATGCTTCATGCTGACTGATAGACGAAGATGATAGAAGATCTTCGCTTTGACAGTGATCTGATACGATTCTAGTTGTTTGTCTTTCAAATCTTTGCAGAGTCTCGTTGTCTTGACGTTTCTGAAAGATAGTCAAACTCAGTCATTTACTTCATAGATGATGTTTCGTCTATGTTTATTGACCTGAACTTCGATGATCAGCTTCGTCTTTTTCAATTGTTGATGATCGAAACTCAGTAGCTCTTTCATTTGAATGACAATATCATCTGCTTTTCTAGCTTCAAGTCGTTCACGAGTTGTTTCGTAGTCAGTCGTATCTGAATTGAAACTCATTCGAGAGTGAAATTCTTTATTGAAGTAGAAAGAGATCATTGAGATGATCGAGAAGATATTGAAATTGTCGCTGAATTTCACCATAGATATTCATTTGACTCAGTCGTTCTGCATGTAATTGCAATAAATTCTAAGTTCGCATTCAACGTCTTGATTGACTCGTTTCGTCTGATCGTCGATCTTCAAATGATAGACTGTGAATAAACTAGCTGTGATTCTCAGTCGCTTGCAAAGACTCTTTCACATAGTCGATATGAATTGAGAGTCTTTGTTTGAAACAATAGAACTGAGTAGATCATGCAGTCGATAGACGTTTCATAGCATGATTCAAACCGTTTCTTCGACTGAGATGTCATCGTCTTCTCAATGACAGAAAACATAGTGACGTTCTTTGATGAGACAACATATGATTGTGCAAATGACGTTATAGTCTTCTGACAGAGATAGTTCAGTGATGAAGTTCATAGCTATATCTTTTCAGCGTTTCTGTGAAATCGAAAGAGAATGATGAAGTTCATTGATGCTATTTCTAGAGACTTTGCTTCGCTGACAAGCATGACAGTTTCGAATGTATCATTGAATAGTAGCTCGATGACCTGATCAATAGTAGAAATGCTGAACTAGATTGATGATTCATTTATTGTTGAAGTGAGAGATTGAAGATTGATCATGCACTTCTTGTAGCAGTTTCGTATGCATATTCTCAAGAACTCACAGTAAGTCTTTTCTAAAGAGAACGCTGTCAATAATTTCGCAGTTCTTCAATTTAGTGATATGAAATTTGAGCTTGTTCTCGTTCATAGCTTGTTTATATTCATCGCAGAGCTCATTCATTTGATTGATCATATGCACTCGCTGATAGAGATTTGCTTTCGATTCAACGAGTAGAACATCGACTCTATCGAGAGTCAGAATAGTCTGAAAACGATCTTCAAGTCGTTGAGCTGATTCAGAGACGTTCGCTAGAGACATTCGAGTTAAAGCATCGACTTTAGTATTCATTTTACCTGATCTAAAGATGATCTGAAAGTTGAACTTCAACAGAATGTTCAGATAGTTGACTTGTCATCGACTCAACTGTTTATTTTTCATGAAGATCTTCAAAGCTTGATGATCAATGAATATCTGAATGAGTAGTTCAATGCACTTCAGCTCGAGTCGTCAATGTTCGAAGCATCGAATAATGACTAGCAATTTCTTGTCATAGATGTGATAATTGATTTCAGCGAGAATCATGCTTTTACTGTAGAAGATCATCGAATGAAGAACTTTCTCGTCATTGTACTGAGATAGTATTTCATCTTTTACATAGTTCGAAGCATCGATCTTCAGAATAGCTTGTCGTTTGAGATTGAAGTGACGAAGTACTGAGATCGAGCTGACTTGTTTCTTTAGATTGTCAAAGACTTGAACACAGATCTTGTTTCAAACAAAAGACGTGTTCTTTCTTGTCAGCTGAGTGAATGATTTGACTAGCTTCGAGAAGTTCTTAATGAAACGACGGTAGAAGTTAACAAATTTCACGAAGCTCTGAATTTCTTTTAGGTTGATCGAAGTGATTCAGCTGACTATGACTGTCACTTTGCTGAAATTCATACGAAGATCTAGTTCTGATACAATGACTTCTAGAAAGACAGTCTCTTCTACATTGAATTCGCACTTTCGAATATTCATCTGCAGTTCAGCTTCGCGTAGTCGACTCAATACTAGTTTGACGTGATCTCTATGTTTCTTTCTCATTTTGCTATAGATGAGAATGTCATCTAGATAGACTTGGCAAAAGTCGTTCAGAAAGTTTCATAGAACATCATTCATATATTGCTGAAAGAAGGTCGATTCGTTAGTCAGTTCAAATGATAGCACCTTGTATTTATATGCTTCTAAAGCAGTGATAAAAGTGGTGTAATTCTCGTTATCGAGATGCATTTGAAGTTTGTTGAACGCTGATATGATGTTCAATCTAGTCAGATGCTTGCAACTCACTATTTTATCAATGATCTCGTCTATCAGCGATAGAGAATATCTATTTCTTTTGAAAATGACATTTAGCTTTCGATAGTTCACGCAGAATCGAAGATCTTCATTTGCTTTGAGAGCGAATAGAACGAGAAAGAAATAGAAGATCTGACTAAAAGTGATGAATCTCTTCAACAGATTCTCGTTTAAGTACTTCTTTACTTTCAGAAGTTTGACAGAGAACATTTGATAGACTCAACAGCGAAAGAGCGTTGAATCACTGATGAGCTTGATTTTATGATCGTAGAAGCGATGAGAAAGTAGCTTATTCAATTGAGCTCGATCAAAAACATCTAGAAACTCATGATATTTTGATGACAGCTTTGCTTTAATATCTTTCAAATTCTGAGTCGTTTCATTGATTGAAGAGACGTTTAGAGCGTTCAAATCGTTCTGAGT
>JAABUL010000566.1_pt1 | contig 78658 bp, 19 predicted proteins | sample 5559151 | NCBI WGS metagenome assembly JAABUL01 (sample SAMN10711876, study PRJNA513368) | rock metagenome | isolation source: Antarctica rocks | place: Antarctica: Victoria Land, Pudding Butte sud
TATATTTTGTATAGATACAAATATATAATTAATATAATTGTCTATTAATATACAAACAATATAGAGTATATTATATAAACTAAATTAATATTAAATATATATTAAATTTATATAGAATAATTGTTGTAATCAAGAATTTGCAATTGTTTTTAATATATATTTCTATTGTAAAATAAATTTATTTTATACTTGTTATATACTTAATCTATCTTTTATTTTTTCTATTTTTATACTATATATACAAATATTTATTTTGTAATTTAAGATTTTAACAATATATTAATTATATATAGATTCGACTAATATTAAATCTATACTAATACAATTTTTAAAATTATTAATTAACTATTATTTGTTGTTTTTCTTTAAGTATTTATCTTTTAATCTAAAAAATATTTATAAAAAATATATTTCTAGCTTACTTTTAAAATATATTAAGTTTATACTAACTTACTTTTAATATTATATTAATATTTTAATCGAAAAATTTCTTTTTGTATATTTTATTGTACTAATTTGTATTTAGTATATGCTTAGACTATATATAGATTAATATATTTATTATAAATATCGAATTTTTGAATAAATTATTTAATTATATTTTAGATTTAATTTATACTAAATATATACTAGTATTAAAAAAATATAAAAAAGCAAAAAAAATTTGTAATAATAGTGCATTTAAGATTTTAAAAATTTTTAAAAATTTATATTCTATTTATATTTAATATATATATAGCTAACAAAAAAAAGTTGTTTATAATAGTAAAAAATTAAATACAATAATCGACTCTAATAAAAGAATCTAAAATTTATATATATTATATTTATATTTATTATATATATAGAAAAGAATTACAATACTTTTTTTAATTTAAATAAAAATAAATCTTATTTGCTAATTTATTATACTAAAACTATACTAATTTTATACTTAATAAATATTTGTATTCTAGTTAATATTTTAATAACAAAAAAAAATAAAATATTATTTGCAATTTTATATTATATCTATAATATATTTATACTAAATTTATATATAAACGATCGGACGAAGTTGCACCAGTCGATTTCTAGTTAGAGTTTAGCGTCTTCTTAAAGAAGTTTAGCTCTTTCTATCTAGATAAAATACAATTACTAATTAATTTGTTGCTTCAAGATATAAAGATTCTCTTCTTTTGCTGATATTCTTTATTCTATTTATTCTTTTACTTGTTTTCTTTTTAGTTGCTTGTAGTGTTTCGATTATATATAGTTTTTTTGTATCAAGAATCTTTTATCTATCAGAGTTTTTCGAAAAATAGTTTTAATATTGTTGCAATTCAAATATTTTGCTTTCCGACACTTTTCAGCTCGAACAGAAATATTCTATTTCGACAGATCTTTTGTTCTGATCTATTACAATTCTGTTTTTTCTGCAGAACAATTTTAACACAATACAGTTAAGTTTCGATCTGCAAGATAATTGAATAGAAAATATTCTATTTTAACAGATTGCTTGTTCTGATTTTATTGCGACGCTGCTTTGCTCTGCAGAACTTTTTTATTGCAAAATAATTAAATAGAAATCTTAATCTGCAGCAAGAATCTCGAGACAAAATATATATCTTGTTTGCAAATATTACTATATAATTAATAACAAAAAAAATATATTTGTTATCGAAATATTTCTAAACTGACTATATCTCCGAATAGCTATATCGATTAAACTGCTTTCTATCGAGAGTCCGAGCGTAAAAACAAAGTCAAAAATCGATTATTACGTAATTAATAATAAAAAATAATATATTTTCTGTTCGGATTGTCTGAATCTGTTTTCAGTTCAGATATATTCTCAGAAGCTGATAGAAAAATAAAATTAATTAATAGTATATTTAATCTGTAATAAAAGTAGTATATAGATAGAATATCTGAATATATTAAGAGATCTATATTGCTGATTAGCTGTAGAAATTCTGCTCAAAAGTTCAGATTTCGATATTCTTGTTACAATTATTAATTGCAATAAGAGTAGCTCGATAGTCAGAGCGCAGTATTAGTATATTTAGTTCGATTCGAAAATATATAGCTGTAGACTGTATATTTTTAGTAGCAACTGAAATTTTCGAGAAAAATCAGAAAATATCGACAGATAATATCAGAGCAATAGTTTCGAGCTGTTTTTTCAGAAAAAAAAATTGATACAATTATTATTTATCTGATTATAATTTGCAGATACTTTTAGTTTTTTTATTCTGTTTTTTCTAGATATTTTTGCTTATCTGCGCTCTTTTCTCTGTGTTAATCGATTTTTATCAAAACTATATAATAATCGATATCAGTCTGAACTCTATTCAATTCTATCGATTGCTGATAAAAATCAAGTTATTCTATTATAAGAAGTTTACAATATTATCTATCAGAAATTTTGCTGAGCAGACCGAAAACAGTTTTCGAATAATCGAATTTAATAGTGTAGATTATCAACAGTCGATATTATTTACAACTGAAATTGCTGTCAATTAAAATATATATTCTCTCGGAATTACTGAATTAAACGCCGAACAACTGTAGAGCGAGTATTTTGTTAATTTTGTTAATCGAATCAGTTCGACAATAGAAAAGTAACTGAAGTTTTCGAGTAAACTGATATTGGATTTCAGAGATATCGAAATAGATACTTATAGTAAATTTATTTGATTTTTAATCAACAGAAAATAACTGATTAAAACAGATATATACAACAAGTTTTGCGACGCTGTCTATCAAGATTACAATCTCAGTAATAATAAATACAATCTTTTATATATCGAAAAATATATACTGAACAATATAGAATCGAGCAATATAGCACCGACAGTTTTGATATTTGAACAGATATAATTATTTTTAATACAGAAATCTGCAAATTATAAAAAGACTATTAATATTCTTTTTGTAAATAATAACAATACAAATATATCGGATATATCTGTATTGCTAAAATTAAAACTAATCGATTACAGATTAATCTACAATCTTGCAGAACAACAATAATATCGACTACAGCAGTAACAAATCGACAGAAGAAAAACAGAATAGAAAACAAAATATTGTTACTTATTTAGTCTCTGTTATAGAAGCAATTAGTCTGTAGAATATCCGAATTCTTTTGCTGTTTATCTAATACTGATATGCTCGCCAGATCGAATTCTGTTTACAATATAGTATTGTCTGTTCAGCAAATATGCAAATATACTAAGTCTATCTTCTTTCGAGACAACTATATCAGTAATATATACAAAAATATATATATAAAGACTATCGATATAAACTCGGAAGATAAGCTCGATACAGAAATAATCAAAAATAATTAAAATCGACTGCAATCGAGAAAAAAAAAATTATTTTCTGCTAACAAGCAGAAATCTCTTTTAAAACGCAGTGTTAAATATTATTGTTTTTTCTTTCTATTTTCTTTTTTCGACAAAAATATCTATACAGAGAACAAGTCCGATATAAGCAACTATATATTTTTCAAGCGCTGTCGACTGTTAAAATTATATTTTGTCTCGACTTATCGAATTGATACAGAAACAAATATCAGCAATAGTATTGATACAAAACTAGATTATACAAAACAGTTTTTATTATATTATACGACCGTAGTTTACAAGCAGCAACAGTAATAGAGAGAAATTATTGTTAAGAGAGACAATTCGAAACAGAGACGCGAAAAACAGCGCAAGCAGTATTTTATTCGATAGCAAATGTCTTGAATCGAAGTTGCTCGTTTTACTGCGCCGGCATTAACGCGAGATTGGAAAAAAAAAAGATATTACAATAATATAGCAAATAAGTCTGCACGCATAACTGATCTTTTACAGTAGATATTTGTTTCAACTTTGTAGAAAGAACGTGTTTTTCGCAGATTTGGCTGAAACAGACAGAAACAGACAGAAACATAATTATATTATAGTATTTGATTTATGTTCAGCAGTAAAGAAATTCTTGTACTTGTTTGTTAAAATTAAAATAGTAAATTAACTTGAACTCTTCAGTTGCGCGCTTAGTTATAAACTAGTTCAGAATTATTTCCGCTTTTGTCAAACAACAATAATTAACTATTTGAATTGAACCGGAAGTATAACTCGAAACTTTTTGTATACTTTTATATTTGACAAATATCTTTATTTTTAAACTGCAAAAGAGATTAATTTATATTTTACATTTTGCAAAATACTGTATCTGATAACTGTTGTTGTATTTGAAAAACAATTGTTGTATAATTAAAAACAACAACAAATTTCGATTGAAGAAAAGTACTCGACAACTGTTATATCGCAACTTTTTCTAAAAAAAGTTAAGAGTTGTTGCCAATTACAAAGAGAAACAAATATAATATACTGGGATTTACTTTTTAAGCTGCGGCTTACTTGACAAGCTTTAAACAAAATTAATCGACAAAACAAAAAACAAACTAGTCTTGTTAGATTTACTGCTATATCTAGTCTAGATTGGAGTGTTGAACTAGATTAATTGAAAAATCTTTTACAGCAATTAAAATGTTTTGTCAGATACAATAGTCTAGATCTTTGTAATATTTAAAAAATAAGTTTGACTCGAGATATATTGAGATTGTTGCTGATTTTGTTTTTCTAGTATTCAGAACTCTTTATATCGAAATTTTCTATCTATTTTATATTGTCGAAATAGTTCGATTCGAGAATTTTATCAAAATCTAGAAATATTTTAGACAATTCTACTACAAAAACTATAATTTCGAAAACAAAAAAGACTTCTTTATATAATTCTAACTTTAAACAGAATTTTATCGATAATTATATCTATTCTAATTATTATAATTTTCTCGATAATCGAGTCTCTCCAAAATTAAACAACTGGAAGAATATCAATAAAAAATTAAAAAAGTCGAAATTATCTCTTTTTTTGTCTCGATTTTCTGACAAAACGTTTGATATATTTGTGCAAATCAATTTGCGAGTTTTAAACAAGAATACTGTAATAGATAATATTTTTTCAGTAATTCAGAGTACTGTCTGCATATTATTTGCAAAAAATCTTGTATTTAACAATCTCGAGTCTCTTATTTATAGCAACTTGATCGACACTAAATCCGACTTCTATAATAGAGTATATTCTGCACAAATAGATCTACAAATTTGCAAAAAGCTAGAATTATATATTATATCAGTTATACAAAAACAGACTTCAGCGTTGTCTAACATTTTTTTAAAGACAAAGAGTTTCAACAGAAGTACAACTGTAATCAAACAACAAGCTTGTTTCGATAGTATATTGAATATTTGTAGTATTTATAAGTTTCGATTGTTTAAAGCAGATTATACTCTAGTATACAACAACAATATCTATATTATTATCTCAATTTATTACAATAGTCAGCTAAAAATATATACAATTTATTCTACTCAATTAACCGATTATAAGAAATTATTCGAATTTTATATAACTCAATTTGATAATTGAATCTTAACTAACTCTTATAAACAATTTTGACAAAAAGCAAATATATTCAGAAATGCAAAAGACTGAACAAAATTACAACAAAACAAACTGATAGCAGTTACTAATAGTAGAATTACAGATATATTTAAAGAGATATCTATTTTAGAATTTTCTATCTATTGTATATTTTAATTCAGTATCGAGTCGATTACACTAGAATCTGAAATATCGATTAATAAACTATTTCAAGAAATAAATCAAGATTTCAGACTTTTTTACAAACGTCAAAAAAAAGAATCAGAAAAACATTTCTCGAATTTTAATTTAAAAAAAAAATTTGTTCTGAAGTCTACAGCAGATCTCGAAGCAGAGATCGATATTCTTAAATAAAATAATATTAATCGAAATATATTATATATCTCTACTTTTGTAATATCGACAAAAATAGTTAACAGCTATATTGCAACAGACAGATGCGAAAATTAGCTGAGATTAAAATAAAATATATAGAGAATTTGAATTTGAAACAAAAAGTATCAGACAATAGAACAAAAATTCTAGAGTTAATACAATACAGATAAGTTTTATACAGTAAAATAGATTTTTGTACTTCTTGTATTAATATCTCGAGATATCGAGTATTCGAAAAGCAAAAAAGAAAAATACAAAAATACAGATAATTATATTTATAAATCAAAATTGTACTAGCAAGTTTACAACTTATTTATTTTTTGAGATACAGTTACTAAGAGTAAAATGTCTGTTGAAGTACTGATTATCAAAACAGCAATACTGTTGTTACTATATAGTTTTATTTTACTTGCAATTTATTTTTGTAGAATCAATTCAAAAATAATATTGATTCGCATATTTGTGGAATCTCCGAGTTGAAAAATTGATAGCTGCAAAAAAATCGGCAGATTTAGAGCTGGAAATGTCGCCAGAGATAATATATAGATTTGAAAAAGCAAAAACAAGATTTTATTTTTAGATTTCAAATGTACAGCTTTAAGATCGATATTTCTAGCAACACAATATATTTTCAGACATTACTATACAGATCTCTGAAAACTAAAAATTTGAAATAAATAAGAATAATTTTAATACACTATATTTACTCTAATTATTTTCTATTCTATATCTATCGCTACTAGAAATCGAATTCTCTACTTATACAATTTATTGAATATCTAGTACAGAGAATCAGTGTTAATATTCTGCTTTTTTAAAAAAAAATCTAGCTCTTGTAAAATATTGTTTTGATTTCGCTAGTTTATCAAATTTGATTTTGATATTACTAATAGAATAGAGAATAATTTATTTAACAAATTTTTTTTTTATTTATATTTTTTTGCAGTTTTCAAGACATTCTTTTATTAAAAAAAAACAGTATTTTAACAATACTCAGAATAATAGATTCTGACTAATATTGTTAAAACACGCAAATAGTCTATTCGGGCAACTTTATCGAGTTCAGAGATAGATTTATACAATTCTTTGAGCTTTTAACAAATATTTTTAGCAATTCTGAAAGATTTCTGATATAGATATATCTCTGTTAATAAAATCTGTAAATATCTATCTTGATTGTAATTCTTCGAATTATTCAGTATTATAACTATAATTCTTTCTGTCTCGGCTGGATTATCTAACTCGCAATAGATATTAACAAGATAGACTATTAGATTGCGATTAGTTCTATTATACAGTTTTTGATTGTTCCGCAGTAGTCTCTGAAAGAGCTCTTGTGTTTTTGCAGAATTATTTTGAAGACAAAATACTTTTGCAATTACAATATCTCTTTTATATATTACAATCGCTTTCAAGACCGATAGAATTTTCTTTAACAAATTGAATTTGGCCAACTCGGACAAGACACAGAGAAAATTGTTGCTCTCGATCAAATTCTGTACGTTAAACAAAATAAGTTGTTTTAATTGAATATTTAATCTTTTATTGATTGAAACTTGTTATACAAAAGAGTCAAATTGATTATCAGTAGTATTAGATATATTGCGAGACAGAACTTTTCTTTGTTGTATTGCTTATATTTGCAAATAATTTTTCGGTTCGGCTGCTATAATTTGTTTTGCAAAATCAAGTGTTTTGAATATTCAGAATCGATCAGAAAATACAGATATTGTCAGAAAAGTTTCTGTTATTTGAATTTTTAAATAAGAAAACAGAATTTTTTTAATATTTAGTTCAGAAAAGTATTCTAGAGTATATTAAAGTTGTTGCAGTTGTAATTTTTCTAAGACTTTGTATCTGATAGTTAATAATCAGAATATTGTAGCAGAAAATCGACAACAGTAGTTTACAAAAATTCTAGATCTCGATTTCTCGGAAATATATAGTATATAAAAATTAAAATATTATATTTCTATTTGTTCGAATTCGATATCGATTGCACAATATACAACTGCAACTTCTTATCAACTGAGAAATTTTGTTTTTGAAAAAAGCTCTCTGTTGTAGTAATAAATATATAAAAAGCAAGAAAATAGATTATATTGTTCAATTCAGCTGTATAAACAAGTAGATCGATATAAAGTTCTGTTTCGAACACAATTAATGTTTCGATTTTATCAGTAATATTTCAGAATTTGTAAAATAAGTTGACATGTAAAAATATAATCTCTGAAATATCAACTTTATTCAAAAAGCAGAGTATTCTCAGAAATATTATTATATTATTCGATCTGATTTTTTTCTTTTAAAACAAGATTTTGTATTTTGAAACCGGATCTAGCAAATCTTGCAAGACAACTGAGCTGTAAAAACAAATTATAATTAAAATATTCAGTTGATTAAATAGAACTGATATAGAGCAGATTCTTGTAAAATTTATAAACAATACAAATTTGTCTCTCTTTTTTTGAGAGAGATATACAATGTTGCAAAAATAAAATATTTGATTTTCTGTTTTGTTGCATGCGTGTTGTGTTTTTATAGATTGTATATCTATTTCAGAATTTTTAGTTTTTGTTTTTAAGTTCGGAAACAAGACGGTTATCTGATTGTCAAAACTGACTTATACTGTTGCACTTTGAAAATCGACTGTCAGATAGTAGAAATATTTGCTGTTGAAAAAATTGCAGTTCTGATATTGTCAGATTGTTATACAAACTTCTTTGTTGTAGTTTTCTAGATTGAAGAATTGAGAAATTTGACAGCAACAAATACAAGAAATTTAATTTTTCAGTAATTGCCGATAAACTCTTGTATTCTTTTCTTATATATTGTTTTTAATTATATAATCTTTTAAAATTCTTTTGACAAAAATCGCAGAATCTTTTGTTCAAAATTATTGCAAACTTCTTATATAAGATATTATTTTTCTGTCGATAGTACTTGTATAAAACTTTGAAATCTATATATCGACAATTGCAGCTCTCGATCGAACAGAGTAGTCTATCAGACTTAGATTGAACAAAATCTATTTAATTTAGCTGATAATTTGTACAATTCGATACAGTACTCTGATTAACTACATTTACAAAAGCGATATAAACTTGTTACAGTTTTGACAACTTTTGTATTTTATATATTCTGTTTTATAATTGCAATATAAAAGATTAGTATTCGATATAATTAGTAGTAGTTAAATTCTACTAGTAAAATGCAAAACATTCTGATAAATACGCTGACTCAGAAAATCAGTAGAAATTTTAACCGACTCAGCCGAGTCAGAATTCTCTCGAGTCTTTGTATTTAATATAGTACTATATAAGATACAGAAGATACTAGAGATATAGAAAAAGAAAAAAAAGTATAATAAAAAAGTTTTGTAAAAGCGATAGCGCTTATTTGCCAATATACTAAGAAGAAGTTGAGAAATATTTAAAGCCAGAAACAGACAATTTAATCTATTACAGATTTGTACTCTGCAGATTCAATAATATTTGTATATTATTCTATAAATCTTGAGAGATAAATCTAACAAACTAACAATAGAATCTTCGATTTTAACTAATATAAATCTATCTGTATATAATCAAACTGGAATTCAGAATCTGAAAACACTAGAAATTATATATAAACTCGAATATTATTTCAAAGCAGATCAGACTTGATTTCTGAAAAAGAGCTAATTATTATTATTTTCTAGTACTATATATATAACTTGATTTCAGACAAGTTCAGCGCAAATATATATATTACAAAAACTTGTCAGCACTATCTTATATTTTTCAAAGTGTTTCAAAGATCTTTATACTCGAAACAGCTTATTGAATTTTTATATTTTTATCTGATTACAATTTTTTTTTATCGAGATTTGCAATATCTGCAGTATTTATCTGTCGGATATTCTTACTAATTAATTAAGAAAACTCTACTATACAATAGTTTTTCGAGATGTTGTCGATACTTTGCGATAAAAAGCTGACATTTATACTATGCTCGAATATCTGCTTTATTTAACAGTAATTCTTTATCTCTTTGTATACACTTAGATAAGAGAGTTTTTTCTTGATTCTCTCTACTATATACTGCGTTAATCTGTCGAAAAACTTCAGAAAAAATAGATTTTTGTCAAATATAATAGCAAAAAGCTGAATTATATTTTTATATCTATTTTCGAGAGTAACAAAGACTTGCAGAAACTAAAAATTCAATATTTCGAAAACTGTTTATTAATTGTTTAAGAGTTTGCTGCTTAATAGTATATCTAGATCGGCTAAATAGCAATTACTGATAAATTAAATAGTATTATTCGAAATATAGAAAAGAAAACGTTTATAATATAGCAAAACAGCAAAAATTAATACAAGCTGCTCCGATTTCTGAGAATTCTGAAAATCTTCTACAAATTGTCAATATAGTTTCAAAGTTCTTTCTGAGCTTGTCTATTTACTAAAAATTCGAAAAGATCGACTGTAAACAATTAAATTTTAAATAAAAAGTAATAGTAAATTGTTCTCTGACTTTCGAAAAAATAGATATCGATAATAGATTTGTTTGCTTTTTCTATTAGTTTTACTTTTTTGTTTTTACAAATAAAAATTACAAGTATATATTAATAAGATCTATTTTTTCTGAACTCAATTCGCTTAATATCTGAGATAAAAAACTCTACTAATATTAACTATAGTTGAGTTTGTTACTTGCAATAAAGTATTAAGTATCTCTCTGAAAAATCGATAAATAGAAATTCTATTATTTGTATACTTTATTTTATTGTATTCAGCGTGTCGATATCTGAATCTTCAACAAAAATTTTGAATTTTAACAGTGTTTTCGAAATTTTTTTCGAATTAAAATCTTTAAATTGTTTTGTACCGACTATATCGATCAGAATTATATATAAGTTAAAATTATTGCTGACTGTATATTTTTAATCAAATATATATTATTAACAGTTTACTATACTGTCCGAAAATTCGAACAGATCTCGAATTAAAAAAATTATTTAAAATTCTGAATTCTGTAATTTTTTGATTAATATTTTGTATTCTGATAAAATCTTAAACAGATCTGTGTAACACTTCTGAATAGATTAAAACAAATCGATTTGATTTTTTGCAAAGAGCTCGAGCATTTTGTAAGAGTTGTAACTCTATTGCTGACTGAAATCAAAAAACACAAAATATTGTGTAAAAAGCTTGCGAACAGATATTTCAGATTGCTGAAAATTGTTAATAGAATTTAAGAGCCGAATAGTAAAAAGCTTATCAGAATATTGTATATTAGTAGCACTCTTTCGAGCAGTATTCTAAGACCGTTTGATTCAGCAAAATTACAGCAATATTCTTTGTATATTCGACAGTATTCGGAGCGAATTCTATTTACAGTGTTGCAAAAAAAATAAGCACAATCTCTTTTTGTTGTTTTTTAACTACTGTAATTCAAGATATCTTCTCTTGTTAATACTGTCGAATTGTATTTAAAGTTTATTTTGTTTTTCAAAAAGAAGAGTTATTGAAATCAGAATATATATATTACAATTTTATAAATTTTGTTGTTTTCAGTTTTTCTAGCAACAACAATTTCCGGCTTCGAGTTAAGTTACTTGAAATTGTTTGTTTCGACTTAATCGATTAAAATACAAATAAATTTTTATAATAGACTGAACAAATCCGAATAAAAATTCGATTTCAGAAACTACAAAAATATATAAACTGTAATTTGTTAACAAAAATTAGAACAACTTATCTAAATATTAATTTGTAATACAATTTCTGTTACAGATATAAAATAAGACGTCAGAATCGAAATTGTATATATTTCGAATTATTAGACAAGACAAATTTTTAAAAAAGAAAACAAATAATTTTTCTGAATCTATATAAGCAAACGTAGATTTTATAGCTCGCAGATATTGTTAGATTACTAAAGAGAGAATAGCTTTTTTTTATTGTAAATTTGCTTTTATCTACACTGAGAATAATTTACTAGTTGCAGAGCAAATAAAGAAATTCTGACTTTACAAATCTAGTTGTAATAAACTTAATCTATAGCTTCAATTTTCACTTCAAGTTTAGAAATCGGATAGAATTCTATAGTTTCAATTTCTTTTTTAAATTTAGAGAGAGAATCTTCAGAACTGATTAATATTTTGAAAACAGACAAATTGCGTTATCAGACGCAGAGATATTGTATACTAAAAGTCGAGAATCTGCAGAAATCTTGTCAAAAAAAGTATTGCATAAAACTAAAAGTTGCAGATCTGCAGATTTCTTGTCAAAGAGAGTATTGTATAGAACTAAAAGTCGCGAATCTGCAGATCTCTTGTTAAAAAAAGTATTGTATAAAACTAAATTTCGCGAATCTGCAAACTCTATATCAAAAAAAGCTATATAGAACTAAAAATCGCAAATATAGTTTTTTTCTATATTTGTTCTCTCTATTCCGTTCTATATTCAATCGAGAACTGGACAAGACTGCGTTGAGATCTTAATATTCAGTTCTCGATATTTTATTTTGTTTTATTTTCTGTATTCTCTGTAACTTTTTTGTTCTGTTTTAATTAATATTTTTGAAGACTGCTCTCTATCAGATATCAAGAAGCACAAAGAAATAGAGAATATAGATTCTATCTTTGTTATCTCTTGCTTTATATATATGCTTGAGTCTGTTGAGATTTACAGCTCTGACAGTAGTAAATTGATAGAATTTCTTAACAAATAGTCTAGCTATCTGTTTGTATAATAGATTGTTTTTATATTTCTATTTCAAAGAGATTTTTTTTTTGCGATCAAATTGTTCAAAAAGTATTTCCCGAGATTCAATAGATCTTGATTGTTCGACTTAGATATGCTCGAAATCAATAAAATTCTAGATTTTGGAAAATGTTGAATATATAAAGAGTTCTCGACGTTACATTTTATCAGAAGTATTAGATGTTTGCAACAGATATTCGATATCGGTATTGCGTTTCTCTTATCAATTTTCCAGTATTTTTTTTCAGTTTACAGAGCAGATCTCTATCTTCTGTACGCACGCTACTCTGTTCCAGATTATTCAAGAATAATTCTAGTTCTGCAAAATAAAACTAGACCGGAATAACATTCTCTAGTTCTATTTAACAACGCTGAGATTATTCTGTTCTACAGATAGTGATAATAATAGACCGCCAACTGGAAAATTATAATATATATAAGTAAACGAAGATTCTTTGTTATCTGTGTTTTCGAAATTGCGCAGTGTATTCTATTCTAGCAGAACAAAAGACAATATTCAATAAGCAGAACAAAGATCTCGAATATAACAATAAGCAGAGCAATTAAGACTCCAAAATTTATTGAATTCTGTATAGAGACTATATTACACGAAACTAAGCGAGAGCTCAAATTTGAGTTCTCGAAGTTACAACAAATAAATTCGCAGACATTTAGTTTGTAGATCTATTAAAGACAACTCTTTTTGTCTCTTCTGGATCAATGCAATCTCTGATATGCTATATTGTAGTTTCGGCGCTTCTATGTTGTGGAAACTGAAATTACCAGTCAATATATCAGACGCCGACCGATCTCCGTTTTATCTGCTCAGAAGTCTCTTTCAATTTTGTGTAGATATTCGATAAAAGAATTCAATTTGTTTTTATCTATTGTTTTCTTGTAACGTAAACTTTCGAGTAGAATTAAGTACTCTTTTTTTGTTATATTTCGGAAATCTTGCGTCGAAAACTCAATTGTCAGATATATATACAATCTATTTCAAAAACTTGTAAAATAAGAATTCAGCTTTCTACAAAAGCAATTTCTAACAAAATTATAGATTTCTAACTTTTTGTTAAATCTTCTTATCGATTAATTTGTCAAATAATATATAATATACTGTCTGAAAAATTGTCTGAGCTTTGTCTATATAAGATATTTTCCGGATCGAAGACTATAGAAATTATATTAAGATAGAGAGAAACAAGCAGTTCTCAGCTATATACGAGTCTTTAGACTAGACAAGCTGGCGTTAATTGTTGACACGTAATAATAGATTAAATTCTGCTGGTCAAAGACTATAGAAATTATGTCAAGTTCGGAGAGAAACAAGCGGTTGCCGGTTACGTACAAGTTATTGAACTAGACTTATTGGTATTATTGACTAACTCTCTATAATCTTTTGATAATAGACTAACTGAACAGCTGTCTGTTGATTATTAGCAGTTGCAAGTTCTTTGAATATTTCGATCTGACTTGCTATTATAAGACACTTCTTTGCTATTATGCAATGCGTCTATAGAAAGCTTCGGACGTAAATGTTGAGCTCGCTGAACTATTGTTAATAATATATCTCAAGCTCTTTTCTGGCCAGATATAGCGCAGCAGTCAAATTTTAAAAACAGAGTAATTAAATCTTGGTTTAAAGAGAAAAAACAATTGTTTCTTTATATATATCGGATTTATAATAAATAGAGCAGATTGTTGTCTATTTCGATTATATTCGGATTGAAAACTTCAGAGATAGTATATATTGCTGCGTTTGCTAATTTACAGATAGAATTTTCTCTACTACAAAATTGACAAATTGTATCAGCAACAGTAAAAACAAGTCTGAAACGCAAATACTGAGTTTAATATCGATATTGCGAAACTGAATTTTTCTTATATAAGAGAATTTCTACGTTTCAATATTACTATTTATGCCGGGATTGCCAAGAAATTTCTTTTTGAAAAATATTTATTCTTTCTCGATAAACAGTGTCGAAAACACTTGTAGAGACTGTATACGCAGTCCGACAATATTTTACAAATTCCGAGTTTCAGCAGAAATCAAAAACGAAACTTGCAAGTAACTGTTAACAATTTTTTTTGTCAGTCAAGTCTACAATCTATAATATTTCTGATTTCTGTTTTGTTTCGCTCTATCTACTATAGTAAAAAAAACGATATAAAGTTTTACAAACAGTTAAGCTGTCTCGAAGAAATTTCTGTCAAGATCTTCTTTAACAAGTCTGATAAATCTTACTGTCTTTATCGCGTTATAATCAATAACTATTTGTATTAATATCGGAGAAAAAAGTTTGTCTCAGTTATATCTTCTGATCGACTCCGAAACTGATAAATAAAAACTTCTCTGCAATATATAAGTAAATCTAGATAAAATTGATACAAATCTTAAATACAAAACAATCTGTGCTCGAACATTGTAGAAAACAATTATATATAGAATCTCGATCTATGCGCAATAAATTATCAAGTCGAATTTCAGATTTTCAGCACTGACTAATATAGATATATTAATAACAATTCTTGTAAAAAACAAATATATATATATAAAAAACGTCTGTCTGAAAAACTATTGTTAAGTACAGAATTATACAAAAAAGATATACAGAATATCTGTCAGAACCGAATCTTTGAATATATATTTTTCAATATTGATAAAACAGAAGAATATAGATAGCTGTAATTACAGCTATAACAGTGTACACAAATACTCTGTTATTACTATAGTACTAGTTAGTTGTTAATAAAGTGTCTGAATAAAAATAAGCACTATTAATAAATAATAGTGACCGATATTATAGAGAACAGCGCTAACAATTTTAGAAATTTCTATAAAATATTTCGAGTAATTTTGATTTCTATTCGATTTACAGTCTATCTCTATAACAATATATTAGTATTAAAATTTCTAAAAATAATACACAAATAATATTTTCTGTATTACCGATACTGTAATCGACAAAATAGTAAAAATATTAATAGCTGCTTTTTCTGAATTGAACTGTTAGCATGTTATCAGCTTCAGTACTTGCAAATATATATTTTCTGAGAGTGCAACAATCTTTTTCAGAATCAATAGAATGCAGATCAGAAGAAAAATATTAATTATTAGTTTTTCGAAACAGATAGACAGTATTAATATTTTAATATATAGAGTCTGACAGATATCTATCTTTCTGTTAAAGACTGCATTTATTATACGGAGTGGAAGTGCTGATTCGCAGATAGCTACAATAACAATAACAAGAATTAGAGAAGAAAGTGTTATAATAGAATACATAAAATAAAACAAATAAGACAACAATATAACTCCGACAAACAGATACAAGTGTAGAAACAATTTTGGCGAGATAAAGAGTACTCTTGACAAGAGTACTTATTTTAATTGTAGTTTGTTAAACTAGTATTGTTCAAGATATATTCGACTATTCAAAATAGTCTTGATTCTTGTTGTATTCTCAGTATTGTTAATTGATTTAATATCAGTTATTACTATTAACTGTTATATTCGAAAATATACTACAACAAATCAAGAAGCACCAGTATATTATATATAGCTTAGATCTTTACACAAACTATTTATTGAAAAAACAGTTTTCAAGTTTGTTTCTAGTATATAGACTGATCGATAAAAGCAAAAGTACTAACTCGGATATATCAGAATGCGTTCTACTCAAAATTATAAAATAGTTACGTCAGAGCTAGAAGAAAAGAAATACAGTTTTAGTATCAGAATTGTATCGAAACAAAGCTAGAGCGAATCAGTATAGACAAAAATATAAAGTTGCTCAGTCTTATTAATGCAATCCGTTATTACAATCTGCATAATAATAGTAAACTGAAATATTATTTGTTGCAGCTGCTTTGCCGACAAAACAGCTCGTTATTAGTATATTCAATCTTTATTTCGGTTTTACTTATTTATCAAATAGACAATTACAGCTTCGCGAGATTATCTCTGATTAGAAAACTGAATACATTGATATTTTCAAATATGCTGCTATCAGATATAAGAATGTTTTACTCTACAAAAATCAGCTTTAATAAAATTTAGAAATTGTGTTTATTTTTTGCAAATTTTTTTTTCTGTAACTTAATTGCTGAACAAATAAAATTGTATACTTTGTCGAAGTCTTGCGCGTACTACAGATTAATCAAACAGTTCTATAAATCTGACAAGATTTTCTGCCGAAAGTTCTGCAATACAGATTTGAAGTTAATATTTCAATTGTCAGATCAGCAGTCTTCTTTATATACTACTGAAATCGATATTTTAATTTTGAAGTTTTTGTTTCAGTTGTCTGAAACAAGCAATAATAAAAATATTACGTCGATTAAGAGATCTTCAGATTAATAGCTGTTGTCGACTGTCGATAATATCAATGCTCCGATTTTAGAATTTTCGTTTTCAGTCAGTTCAATAATTGCTAACAAGAAAGTTACAACAATTTCAAGTCTCTGATTTTCGATATATTTGTCGATTGTTAAGCTCGGAATAGATTACTTGCTGTCGGATCTCTTCTTAATTAATTTTTCTGATACTACAATTTTTTTTTTTTTTTTTTACAAACTGCCGCGCAATTCTATTACAATACGTTTTCTCTTAAATATTACAAGCGAGTTTCAGATCTAGTTTTTGTTTTCAGATTTGTAACAAATTCCGATTTTCGATAACTTAAAAATATAAATATTTAATCGACAACAGTAAAACTTTCAGATATTAAAGAAAATCAGTTTTGTATTCAGCAACTGTATCAGATCTACAATAATATATTGAAATTCGACAAGTATCTCAAATATACTGTTCGACTTTGTTTGCTTTTTTTTTCTCAGAGCGTCAAAAATACTTTTGTTACAGTATTCGATAATATCAGCGAACAGTACAGAATAAAAACTATATATAAAAGAATAGCGAGCGAGATTAATATATCTTTTGACAGAATAAAGAGAGACATTATACTAAATTGTTAATATATATTTGTTTTTAGAGAATATAGATCAGAAAACTTATTTGATTTTGACAACAAAATAGCAGCTGAATAAGTTTTTGTAGTTAAATACTGTATCAGAGCTAACTTGTTGCAATTAGTTTGAAAAGCAGAAAACTTATATAGCAAAAAGTAAGACTTATTATTTGTTTTTGCAGAGAAAAGTATTCTCAGTACAAGAGTTATATTTGTCGATATAATATGCGAGCTGCGCGAATTATCTTGAAAAATCTAAAAGTATATAGATAAAACTACAATCAGTTCTTAAAATATTAAAAAGTTTTTATAGTCGAGATTTTCAAATATATAAATAGAGAGCAGCTAAATTATAGTTAAATTCGATATTGTTTACAGACTTCAAGAAAACAACACTATATCGAAAACAACAGTATTGAGTATTGCAGATTACGCGTTATCAGTATTGATACTAAAGAATTTTTATATAAGTCTGACTCTATCGCAGTAGTCGAGCGCAAATTATTGGAAACTGATATAGTGTCAGTATCAAGTAGAGCTGAAACAATCGAATATTGACTATATTGTTAAGATTTCAACAGATCAAGCAACAGACTAGAAACAATTCAAGTTAGCTATTAAAACAAAATATATACTGTTATATTTAATAGTTAAGAACAGTATTGTAAAGACAGTCAGTAGCTTCAATCTTATTTGTAGAACAACAACTAATACAAAATATAGCAGAAAATCTATTAAATACTCTCAATTCTGATTATTGTTTTCTATCTACAATTTCAGATTAATATAATAGTTCTGCTACTAAAAATTCGAGCAATTTTTACAAATACTACTCTGAATATTTATATTTATCTCTGAATCAAGCTGGACTGATCGATATAGACAATACTAGAATAACAGATACTAGTTAACTAGATTAATTTTATCAATATATAATAAATAGCAATATTGAGAAAATCGATTCTTTCAATCGTCAGAAACAAGATTTTGAAAATAATTTTTACTGAATTTTACTTCTAGTGTCTGTTCTACAAGATAAAGCTCTATACTGACAATAAATATTATTGTGCGTTTTCTTCTATTGTCCGCAATATAATAAAGAGAATATTAAGAGCCGATAAAATCTGAATTTTCTCTTTTATAAATGTTGTTTTTTCAATTTCTAATAGCAGTAAATACTTATATTCTGTAATATCGATTCTTATTACAGTTGAAGTGCTGTTGTCTAAAATATATATAAATATTATAGAATACAAAGACTTCGCGCTTTAATTATTGTTTGAATTCGAATTTATATTTTTGAAAACATCAGAAGATATCCGATATATCTGAAAACAAAAATATCGGAACTAAACAACAGTTAGTAGATATATTTTCAGAGCAGAATCAGTTTTCGAATTTTTTTAATAAGATCTATTTTACAAAAATAGTTGCAATACTAATTTAATTTTTTATCGATATATAACTACAGATCTGAATCGAACTGTGCAAAACAAATCTAGTTTTCGAGAGTTATCAATATATCTAGATTCTTGTTGCTAAGTAATCTCTGTTTCAGATATTGCGACTTTGTATTATTCTCAGATATTATTCAATTGTGCTTTGTATAATAAGAGAGCATTTTACAAGTATTTAAGTAAAAAAGATTGCTCGCGGGATTTATCCGATACTTAGATAGATACTTAGCTGCATACTTAATAAACTAAAACTGTTAATTATTTTGAGATTTTAAGATATCTTAAACTGATTTTGTAACTGAACTAATTTTATTCTATATTAATCGATAACAAATCTGATTATTCGAAATGTTTGCTAAAAAATCTCTATCGATTTGTTAGTAAATATTTTTCGATACAGCAATTCAACTAACAGTAGCAAAATCTTAAAAAGATTTTTGACTATCGGAATCAAGATCGATTATAAAATTTAAAACAACAAATATATTTAACTTTTAGCAATATCTTACTCAGTGTCGACTATTCTCTCAAAATATAAAAAACATTTTATACTGTTGTAAAAAATCTTGTTTTAATATTATATTCAGTATTAACTGTATTGCTTGTCTATTCAGACTTTGTTTAATTTTGCTAATCTTTTGCAATTATTATATTGTCTGTGCAAACAGAAATTGTTGTTTTTTCGAAATATATACAGCTCTGTGTCAAACATTGTAGTATTCTGAAAAGTGCAGTATTATTTTACAACTTTTTGCTTAAATCTATCTGCTTTGAGTTTCTGAAGTTGTTTGAATTTTTAACTGCAAAAAAAAGACTTCGTTAAATCTGGAATCTCGGCGCGTTAATTACTATTACTAAAAAATAGTATAATATTTCCAATTGCTGTCTTTGAATAAATGCGACAAAGATTGTTTAGCTTGTATCTTAAAAATTATTTATTAACTGCTTTGTTTTATTTGTTCTGTATATTAATTGCGTCGCTATCTTTCAAGTCTGCTATTTTAATCTCAAATAAGTATTAGTCGGAGAAATCTTTTAAGCCGAGCGAAACAATAGAGAGACGCAAGATATAATTCGATCAGTCAAGTTTGTACAAAAAAACAAAAAAAGCAACAGCAGAAATTAGCAACTTTGCTACACTGTATAGTAACTGCATAAAATAGAAGCGAAAAACAATTTTTTTTTATAGTTTTTCTGTATTTTGTAACTGTTCAATCTTCTTCTTTTTTTCGATAAAACTGATCAGAAACTGTATTACTAGATTGTATATAGTTCGAGTCTGTTTTTGTACAGTTTTTTTTCAATCTTCTGTCGATACTATCGATCAATTTTTAGAACGTTTTCTAGAAATTATATTATATACGGAACAAATACTCTATCAAATTTTTGTTTCTCGAAAAATAGATACAATTTTTTTTAATTTAATATTTTCGAGATTATCTATAAACAAGATAAATTAAAACTCTCTGAAATCTCGCGCAATTTCTTGCAGATTGTACAAAATCAGCAATATATTTTCTCGATCTTTTTATTGCTACAAAATTAAAAATACTATCTGAATCGGAATTGTTGTAAAAACAATTAGATTATTATAGATACAGATTTGTATTAAAACTGCAGTAGTAGTATCAATTTTTCTAATCAGAAAATCAAATTAAGCTCAAGAAAATATTCTGTTCTATTGCTCTATCTATTTTTGCAATTTATCGATTTCAGCAACAACAACAAATTTCTTTTCAGCTACAATTCTCTCAATTCTCTCGACAATTATTTTTTCAACTATTTTTTCGACAATTTTTTTCTCAATTATTTTTTCGACAGTTATTCTTCCAACTATTCTCTCGACAATTTTTCTCGCAACTATTGAATTCAAGACTTCCGAGAGATATCGATTAATAGTTTTATACAACACAGTTATCAAGATTCCGAAGAAGATAGAAATATTTAATAGTTTTTTGTTGTAAATAACAGTCTATCTTTATATAGATTGCCGACAGTTCTATATTTTGATTACTCGAACTTGAGTTTTCTGCAGTCGATTCAATTTATAATCTTGAATCAGACTTTTCGTTTTTTATATACTGTTTGTATTATATTCAGATTTAAATTTTAAAAATTACTCTCTGATATTGAAACAGTTATCTCGAGATTTAAAACTGAATTTATATTTTGTTACAATGCAGAGTAATACAACTTTTACAATTTTAGAAAAAATATAGACAACGTTACTCTATCTAAGATAGTCTACTATCTTTAATATATATAGTATTTAATCAGATATTGCGATTACAAAATTTAACTGCTGAATAAAAACAAAATAGTACAACTGAATATTGTCGAAGAAAATTCTATTTTGTTGAGAATTATTATATTTTATTACTATTATTTTAATTAAGAAACACAATATCTTCAGAACTTACGCAAAGACTTCAGATATATCGATTATACTATCGACTATAATCAAGAATATAAATTATACTGCAATATCGATATATGCAACTGCAGCAACTGTTTTTAAAATATATATTTACTTTTTCCAAAAATAATATTGCTGCTGAATATTAAATTTACAGCAGAAACAAAAGAACTCGGACTCTCTACTAATCGAGACTGAAAGTCCGACTTCTGATTCGAGATTATTTGCGAGTATTATATAGTCGATATCTACTAAAGAATATATATATTTGCAATACAGCAGACAGTATATTCTCTCTATTTGAAAATCAAGAGTTGATAGTCGATTACAAATAAAAAAAACTATTAATATTTTCAGCTCTAAATCTGTCGATTTTTTCGATCTATCAACTTTTCGATCTGAAGATTTCACAAATATATAGAGCAAGTCGTTTTTGAACTGATTCTGCAAAAGAAAGTTACAAGTAAAGTAAACAAATCTTTATTTGCTGAAATAACCAGTTGCATCAGAGTGTTGCTGTATATAGATATTTGGTATTTTAGATTATCTGTCAGTTTATAACTGATAATATATTCTGTACTGACTGAAATAAATGTATTCGGTTATTCTGTTATAAGTTTTTTACTTTCTACAAAAGTATTACTGTAACGCAGTATCGATTTCTCCGCAATATCTCAATATTTATTCAAATAACAGTAAGTATTTGTAGTGTCCAAAAATTATCTAATATAGTAACAGATTTAGATATTAGATATCGAACAGAGAACTGAAAGTATTACTGATCTGATTTGTAAAACTACAGCGAAAATAGTTACACGTATTCAAAAGAGAAACGCCCGAGACTTAGAGAAACATATTTTTATTTCAAAATTCTTTTATTTATCAACACAGCGTTTCTGATTGCTATCAGACAAAGTAAGAGTAAAAAAGATAATCAGTTATAAAAAACCGAAAAAGATTATATTGTTGTATCAGAAGACGCTTCTTACAACAATTGCTATTTATATAGAGAGTTATATTTATGTTGTAGTTAAGACTAGAGATAATATCAGCAGCAATATTTGCGTAAAAAAGAAATCGATTTTGCTATATCGACTGTCGAGATTTTTTGATTCTATTAACTATTTCTATATGCAGAAATATCGATATCAACTCCGAATTATCAAAAAGAAGCTATTGTAACAATAATTCTGAATACTCTTTTTATAGTATTTTTAATTACTTGATATAAAGTAGCAAAACAAGTAATCGGACTAGTCTTCGGACTTCTACAATTTTATAATATAGTATATTGAAATATCTTGAAGTAAAATAGATAATACAAGTATTCTCGATTAAATTTTTTCGAATCAATTAAATAAAAATTGTTATAACTTTTGTACAGAGTCTATATCTTGACAATATTTTAATAATATTTTTACTCAGACTCTGTACTAGATTTATATATTATATCTGTAATTGCGTGTCTATTTCGAAATTCTTCAATCAATTCTTGTATTATATATCTATCAATTTGATTGTTTGTTTAGATATTGTAAACAGCTTGTACAGATTCTATAATACTGTCTATTATATTTGTCAGCAATTTGACAGCATTTTTATATTTTTCTGCAATCTGATATTTTATATTTTCGACATTTGTATTTGTTGTTAGAATATTGACAATCGGAGTTTGTATAAAAGCTACTGTTTTTCGAACTAATAATTATATCGATAATAAGACTTTTGAAACAGCTAATTTGTTGATACAAACGCTCGACAGCTTGATATATAAATTAGCGGAGAATATTAATCTGATAAATATATTTAATTTATTTTTATACTGATATAAATAGTTGTCTTTCTAATTGAAAAGAATATTCTGTATTTATCAGACTGTAGAGTCGAAAAGAAACGTAAATATAGTTTGCAAGACTACTATTGTTGTAATATATTCGATTTAAGTTTTTACAAGTAAATCTCTACTGCACAAATTAATTTTCGAACAATTTCTAGAATTCTGCTGCTGATAAAATATAATTCGAGACAAACAACAAACAAATATATATAGTACTTATACAGATTGTTTACAGAAGCGATTGCATCTTTTTTCTGCAGAATTACAGCAGCTCAAAATATTCTATAGAACGGCAAATCCGAGACAGTATTGGTCGATACATTAAGTGGAACGTCGGCATCCAACATTCAGTCTATTTGCTACGTGGCAGAATAATCTTTACCGTCTATAAGATTCTTTTTCAGAAGCTTGTTCTATTTTTTCTTTTTATTTTTTCTTTTGGAATCTCTCGAGATTACAATACGTATTTTTATTTTAAGCAAGCATTTTATCTCTTAAAGTTCTATCTTCTTATCTATCGATCTGACGTTCTTTTTGCCAAAATCTATATAGTTTTTTATTATATTTTTATTCTTCTATACAAGTCTGATTCTATTGTACTTTCAACTCTTATATATCAGTATTACTATCTTCTCAAATAAATCTCTTATCTCTTAATTTCTTATAATACTTGCTTCGATTTCTCTGATTAATATTTTTAACTTCTGGCAAAACATCTGATAAAATTTTCAAATCTTACTTGTTGTATCGTCTTCTGCTAATTAAAAATATATATATATTTTCCAATAACTTCTATTACTAACGTCGCGATTACTTGTTTAATGCAAAAATCAAATTTTATATTTGCAATCAAAAATATCGAAACTGTTGTATTCAACTAAGATACGTTCGAGTCTGTAAACAGTACAATTCTTTCAGCAGAAAATTTTGTTCTGTTCGAAATTCAGATAGAAAATTCGGAAAACATAGTTTTAATTCGAATTATAGCTGCAGAAATCGAGATAGCAAAATAGTTGTTGACTGAAAAATAGAGAAGTGTTACAGAGTAGTATAGAGATAGAATAAATAATAAAAAGAATATAGATAACTTTGCGAAAAATCTTGTAATAGAATTTCTCGACATATCTGCGAAAATAAAATAGAGAGATTCAGCGCGTATCAGATATTAAATATAAATTTTCTTAATCTCAAATAGTGCAAAATATTGCAATTCTTATATCAGTATTGCGTTAATTTTTGAGAACGTTTGAATAAATTTAATCTGTAATTGACAAAAAAGAATTTAAACAGATATAACAAACTATTCGATTTCGAATCTGTTACTTGAAATCGACTGTCTGAGCTGTCAAGTCGATATTAGTTAGTATATCGATTTACTTAATATAGTGTTAAAAATATCAAACTATATTGTAACGCAAATATATCTGAGAACTGAAACAAATATTCGAAAATTGAGATATATTAATCTATTTTTATATTAGCTGAAAACTGAAATTTAATATTCAAAAAAATAGTTTATATCGAAATCTAGCAGTTCGATCTTACGCTGCATAAACTTACAGTAGTATTAATATTTACAAAACATACTTTCTAAAATCTATAGTACAGATAAGTTATATAGTTCTATTACAGAAATAAGATAGCTGAAACTCGGATAAAACTCGAATAGTCGACAATAGATTTTAAGCTATATTTTAAGAAGCAATTAACACAACTATTTTTATTTCAATTTGTTCTTCTGGTATCCCGTCTATTATATCCAGAATTTGTAACTTTATAAACGTCCGCAGAACTTACGTCTTCACCGGCTCGCAGCCTGGTTGTTTGGTGGCCAGGATTTGAAGAATGTCTGGTTGTTTAATGGTCAGAGTTTGAAGAATGTCTGATATGCTGACTCTGTTTTCGAATTCCACAATCAACACTGACAGTATAATAACACCAGTAACTCGCGCTAAGAGCTGTATAGCTCGGCATTATCAAATTCGATTTACTGTTCGAAGCGTACTCAATACTCTGTTTGATTTGTCAAACAAACTCTTAAACGCGATATTCGAAATAGTCTGTACAGAGAATAGAAAAGCAATATATATAAGCGATTCAGTTATTCAGATAAAAGATCAAGAACAGTTTACAAAAAATAAATACTATTGTAAAGCGCATCTCAAGAATATAGCTATATAATTAGAGATCTCGAAGACTAAAAAAGCAAATATATTCTTGAATTCAAAAATACATATTATACTCGATAACTTCTTATAGAATTGTTTCAATAATATCAGACTATTAAGCTACAAATAGTTGACGGTATCGACTGCTATATATTCTACTATTTGTCAGCTGTAAAGCAGCATATTGTTTACTCTTAACAAATAGAAATTCGATATTACAATAGCTGTAAATCTCTTTCTGAAGAAATTTAAATTAAACAGACAACTGTATTTGCAAAATATTACTGTCGATATATATAACAAAAATAACACAATATTGCTACAATCTCTGCTGGTCTGTCAAGATCTCCGCGATATTTATATTCGATTGTTATATAAAATATCTGCTTGAATCTCGAAGTACAAACTCTGATCAGATTTACAATATTTTAAAACAATTTGTTAATTATCGAATCTACAAATTTTTACTGTCAGCTGTTTTTGTGCTTGTATACTGTTTTTGTTAAATAGAGATCAGTTGTTCGATAGAGACAAGCACGCGTTATATTGTCTGTAGATATAAAAAGTCAGTATCTGTTATACAGAATATATAGATAAAACTGACAGATATTATTATTGTCTTTTGCAGTAAATTGCTATATTTCAAAATCTCTGAAAAATAAATAACTGTTCAGAAGTTACAGAGATGCGTTTGTATTTTGTATAATTTAACTGATTATAAGTCCGAGTTTGCGTGTTGTAGCTTCCGCATTATTATTTAGCGCAGAAGACGCTAACTAGAAAGCTCGATTAGAGATTAAGAAGATTGCGAGTTCGATTTCAAGAAGAAATACGATTTGAGCAAGAAGTTCAAACTAAAAATTTACAAGTTCAACAGATTCTGCCCGCTTACGAGAAAGTGTTGAAGTATAAGTAACCGCTCAGAAGTTATAGAGATGCGTCCGCATTATATAACTTAACTACTACTATTCAGCTATCGACTGCACAAAAGAGTCGCACAGATTGCTGAATAATAGTAAATTCTGTATTTAACAGTTAGTCGAAAACAAAACACTCGATTTCTATCTTGTTAGTTGTCGATATTTTATCTTTTATTGTTTTAATCTGATTCTCGAGCTCTTTGAATCTGGAAAATCTTATTCTGATTTACTGTCGAACTTTATATCTGATATCAAATTCAAACATAATAGTTGTTTCTGCTATTACAATAAAAGCAAAACAAATATCTATTATAGATCTAGATACAATCAGAAGAAAGCAACAAGCAATATTTGTTTATATTTACAAATTTTCTTGCTATATTGTTATTTTTACAGATTTCAGTTCTCTGTTAACAATATTTTTTTTAAAAATCTCGAATCAGTCTGTCTGACTGTAAAATTATTAAAAAACTGTTGTACAAAAAATTCCGAGCTCTTGTTTCGATAGCGGTTACTAGTGTATATTTCAGAAATCAAGCAAAAGAACTCAACTGAGAGTACCGACAAAAAGCGAGCGACAAAGCAGAGCAAAAGCGATATAATATATATACTTCGGCAAGCTTCTACAAGCGAATTGACAGAAAGTGATGCTTCGCCAAACACGATAGAAATCTAGATGGGCAGACTACTATTATTGAAGACTTCGTCTCGCTGTGCAACCGCCAGAAGTGACGTTCTCGAAAACCCCGTCGAACGTGGGAGAATAATACTGCGACAAGCTTGTCGGATAACGACACGTCTGATGTTGATATCAAATCGGAATGCTCGGAATCCGATACGCCACTTCAATATCAATTCCCGCTCCTATGGAATCTAGAGAAATGTTAGTCTTCTTACTTGCTGTTCCAGCGGATCGATTTGTCTGAGCAATAAAAAGCTGTCAGCACCAAAACGTCTGTAATTATTTTTCAGTTATAACAATTTGAGACAGCATTTCTATCGAAGATATCTCCACTATTATCGAAATAGACAGTCTATTGCATACTTGTGCAATATTGATTTTAAAAATAAGATGTTTTTTTCAAAACTATATAGAAATAATCTATAGAATCTCTATATAATCGAGAAAACTTTCTTTCGCAAATTACTATTTTTTGAGACTTATTGAGAGAAGACCAGCAAAATATTGACAGAAATATATCTACCGCAGTTGTTCAGTCTAATATCGAATCTTTGACTATATAGAATGTTATTACTTTTTTCGACTTCACAAGATTTGTCTTTGCAAAACAATATCTTCACTTTCAAATTTGATTACATTCTTTGATTTAACGAGCAGGTCGCTTCCCTTCCTCCTGTTCCTATATTCTCTGTAATAACGGGAGCTGTCTGTTTCCAGAAGAAGAAATAAATTGGCTACTCAGCTTGGCTGATTATCTCTGATATATATAATGCGTAATTGAATTAGATCTATAGAGACAATAACGAAGACATAAAATTCGATGTTATGTCTCAACTGGCTTGACTCGATCTTTCTTGTTCAAAGACATCTTTTGCACGGGATCTATTGAAGACGGCGACAGCAATCTTCTTGAAGAGCTTCTTTATTTTGGCAGACTTGTTTATGGCGGCGGCGACGGGGCACTAGAGAGACCATCGATAGCGGGACAAAGATAGATAGAAATGCTGCTATTATCTTATTATTCTATTATCCCATTATTTTATCTCGTCACCCTATTATTCTATTATCTATTATTCCATTCCATTTTATTATCTTCTTGTTATTCTATTATTTACTATTCTACCATCCCACTTATTCTATTTATTATTCTATTATCTTCTAACTTACTCTTATTCTTCTATTCTTCTATCTCTTATCCAGCTTTACTATTTAATATCTTCAGATTACAATTACGATCTATCTATTTTTCACTCTGCACGTACTTCTCTACTTCTTTCGGAAAGCTGTTCAAACGGGAAAATTCTTTATTGAATAAGCTGTTATATCAGATTTTCAAAATCAATAACAAACTCAACAGTTTGTCTAGAATAAAGAGCTGCTCCAATCTAGTCGACAAACGTAATTTATTTTAAATTGTAATAAACTTTTGTCGTTTACTACTATTAAACTCGGTAATATTGCTGCTTTTTTCTGCAGCATCAGACTTGTTAATCGAAATAAATTTGCTGCTCTTTTTTGCAATATCAGATTTGTTAATCGAAATAAACTTGCTGCTCTTTTTTGCAATATCAGATTTGTTGATCGAAATAAACTTGCTACTCTTTTCTGCAGTATCAGACTTGTTAATCGAAATAAACTTGCTGCTTTTTTCTGCAGTATCAGACTTGTTGATCGGAATAAATTTGCTGCTCTTTTTTGCAGTATCAGACTTGTTAATCGAGATAAACTTGCTGCTCTCTTCTGCAGTATTAGATTTGTTGATCGGAATAAACTTGCTGTTCTCTTTTGCAGTATCAGACTTGTTGATCGTAATACTGTTTTCTGCTTGATTGCAATATAACAGACAACGGCGGTAGACTTCCGTTCGACTACAAATATTCTAGAAATACTTAAGCGGAGTTAATTGAAGAAAAAAATGCTAATAGTTATCAAAATTCAATATTACAGAACAAAATATCTCAAAAACAGATACTGCAGTTGCAGATATCGATGTTGCAGTATAATTTGTATTCTTAATTTTAATTGATAATATAATCGATATATCTGAAATCTTAGCGCAAGCTCTGAAAAAACTCCGCTTCTTAATTAACGTAAAAGTAATAATATATAATAATTTTTAACAAAAAAGAATTTTTATCGACTGTGTCCAGTTGTATTTCGTAAAAAATCTTATTGTTTGTAGCAAAATACTGTATATTATTATTGTTAAAGAAGTTCAGAAGCGTTCAGAAGAGATTGATATTAATAATTTTATAATTTTTGAAAACTTTGTTAAAAATAGCAACAATACTAAGATTATTAATATTTTGTTAAAAGAGAATCTTCAGAATCTATTATTTCCGAAAATATCGATCGATAGTCTGAAATATCTGTATTTGTATACTGTTAGACTAATTTACTTAATACTGAACAGAATATATAGATTCGATTTTCGAAATATAACTGTATAACTAAATAGAGTTTTCTGAAAAATAAGTTCTGACTCGATACTATAATAGAAAATATATATAATCGATAATAAAATCGGATATTTCAGTAAAACTCTATACTAAGTCAGCGCAGCCGATTTCAAAAATATATTTTATCTATAGCTGATTATACAGTAGCAGCAGATAATAGCTGAGATCAGATAGAAAATCTGTTTTGTTCGATAATTAATATTAACTATATATGCAAATCAAGTGCTGATATATAATCTCTAGTATAGCAGCAAATAGTTGCAGCTATCTTCTGAATAGTTTAAATCGAAAAATCGAAATATTTTCTTCCGAACTGCAATATAGAGCTTTCTTTAGCTTGCGTATTAATACGCTATTTGTTTTAAATAATTATTTTTTTGACCAGACAATACAACACGCAAGTCAGTACAACAGTAATCGAGTTTTATACTATATTTGAGATAGCGTTTATCTAGATGCTATCTAGACACTTATTTAGATAGATTCTGACTCGATTATAAATATTAATATCGAAATCGATTTCGATTTTCAAATTGTTTCTGTCTGAACTTTTACAATTTTTTGTGTTTTCGACTCTGTTCTTGTACTATTGTTTGTTTATATATCGATTTCGATATCGCTTCAAGCCGTTTATAAATTGAAGTACGTTTGTGCTAATTATAGATAGCTTATTATTTCGAAAATATACTAAATATCCGCAAAAAAAGAGCCACAACAGCGTTATATCTATTTATATATTATATGTACAAGATTACTACAACATGTTGTATCTCTATCTAAATAATAGAACAATTGATTCGATTTTACAGAAATTGATACTAATTGTTAAATTTTTTGTTTCTAGATTCAGAATATCAAATCTTCAGCTTCTATAATTTTTTTTTGATATTATTTTATTTCCGATTCAACTAACAGAGTCTTCTCTACTTTATCTACTATATAAAAAATTATTTAAGTTGATTGTGTAAAAAACCGTATCAGATAAATTCTAGAAATCAGCAATCTGTTGTTGTTGTTTTTTAGACAAAATCTACTATTACTCAAAAACATTTATTTCAGTTATTTTTAGTTTTGTTATCGATTGCTGCTGCTGTCTTTTTTGTCGAAATTTCGATTTTTTTATCTTAAGAGTCCGATTTCCGGAAATTTAGTAAATTTGTATCAGTCTTTCTATATTGAAATATCGAGAACTAAAAAAACAATTTTGTCAGTCGATATCAGTTCTATTAATACGCAATTTGCAATAAAACTATATATTTCAAATTCAGCGATACTGAAATTATTACAAAATACAAAATGAATATTTATCTATTTCTGCGCTATTTTTGTCTGTTGCTGACTCTTTTTGTATTTCTGATATTTGTAATTCTCTCTGTTCTAATTTCTGTCAATCTTATCAGCGAAAACAATTGTAACAGAGTTACAAATTTTAATCGATTTTCTTGAATTAATATAGCTTCTGATTATACAACAAAATACTGAATTTATATACTGATAGTCTTGCTTGTTGTTCTATAAATAAGCTATATATTTGTCAAAAAGATAAAATTCTACTTCAAACTGCAACAGCACAATTTAAAGATTTTCTGTCGATCGGAAGTTCTTGAAAGCACTGTATTAATTATTAATATACTGCTGTATTTTTGCGACGTAGCAAAATTAAAAGTTTTATATAATATCTATTCCGGCGGTATTAGTAGTGTTACTATTAATCGAAATTACGATCTTTTGTTTAATAATATCGACAAACACAATTGTTTAAGCAGCAAATTAAAAGATACCGAGATTACACTTATCTGCAAAACTAATCTTCGATAGAAGAAAAACAAACTGAGAAACAGTAATCAGAGCAAAGTATCAAGCTCTTTTGTCGATCTATAAAAAAAAATAGTTTTCGAGAGAATTTCAGTTAATACAAAATCGAAAAAAAGCTTAGAGTCTTTCGAAAAGTCTACAAAAACACTATACTCGATACTATCAGATTGTAAAACTCTTCGCGTTTTCGATTTCTTATAGATATCTTTTGTATTACTATTTATTAAATCCGAAAACTTAATCGAGTATTGTTGCAGAAAACTGTATATTCTCAATTTTTGTATTGTTAAAGCTCGAGAACAATCAGAGATATCTAATATTATCGATTTTGTTTTTGTATAATTATTCAATAAGTCTTGTAATATTTATATAATTTCTTAGTGTATTATATATTTACGGCCGCGCATTATAATTGTATACTCTGTTCAGAATATAACTGATCAAATTGTATAGAAATATATTGCTCTAAATTGATAGAAATATTACGTACAATTTTTTGTTACTAAGTTTTTTATTTTTTTATTTACTGTAGACTGTATATTTTCTGTTGTTTTTACGAAACTCTTGTTCCAGTTTATATATTTTTTCTTATTTTTTTTCTGACTGCATTAAGTAGTGTATCTGCTATATTGATTGATAGCTCTGATACAAGACGTATTTTCTTCTTTGTTTCTGACTGTTGTAATAATTCTAGCTCTCTTAATTCTTCGATATTTAGTTAAAAAACAGAACAAGTTTACAAGAGTAGCCGAGAAACTATCTATACAATATTACTATTTTATATTTTTGTTTGTTCAGCTATTTATAATTGTATCGATTTTCTCAAACACAGTAGTCTTCTTAAACAGACTTATACAAAATATCAAATCGATTGCTGTTCTAATTGCAAGCAATCTGCTCAAAGTCAGCAATTACTTTTTCTTCTATATGCTTTTTCAGAGACTTTCTGTCAGTACTGTTATATTTCTGCAATTAAATTGTATTCTGACGCAACTTATAATTAACTTGTATAATAATACAACAAAACAAAAGTAAATAAGAAATGTAGAGACAGAGATTAGCTGGAGATTCTTTTTTTCTGTATATACAAATCTTGCAGTTATTGGTTTATAAAATGCAAAAAATTTGATATATTTTGCTGATATTCTCTTAGATATTATCTATTCTGTAATTTTGTTTTTAATACTAGTATTCGATATTTTTACATTTGTCTTATTTTATGCTGTGCAACAATATAATATTCTCTATATTTCGAAAAGCAATCTTGACACAGAAGATCTAATTTATTCGAAAATTCTCAATCAGCTATTTCTGAAACTATATATTATAGAGATTTATTTTATAGAATTGTTTTGTCTTGTTAGAGACAATTACAATCAATTTGTTTGTTTTAAACAGATTGTAATTATAATTCTTATAGCGATCTTTATTCTACTATATCAAAGAACTGTTAATCAGAATTATCAATTATATTTCGAATATCTGTCTGTATACAACAAAAAAGAAGTAAATAATAAAAATACTATTAAATTTCTTAAATTGCAGAAACAATTGTTCAATATAATCGACACTTGCTGCAAAATAGCGTTTCTCAGATTTTTCGATATAAATCGGAATCTCGAAATAGTCGAGTCTGAAAACAAGATAGAAACTATCGCAAAATCAGAAACTGAGTCTCGATCAGACAATTTGTTTAAATTTCTATTAACAACTATATAGATTCTTGTATCGACTGTATAGTTTTCTAAAAACAATCTAGATATCAGCATATATAAGATTGATAAAATATATCGAATCAGTATATCAATTTCTATTAGTAACGAGAACGTCTCTCTGAACTCGAAGACAAGAATTGTATATATTGACGGACTATCTTCTGCAAAGTTGCTGAATATATTAGTATAGTTACAAAAAAAGTAATGCTGATAATTATATATCGATACAGATTATATATAGTTTCTGACTATTTGATAAATTACAGTTCTGAAAAATATATTATAGTCGGAGCTTTCTGATAATCTGCGGACGCTATCAGCTGATTTTTCTTTATCTTCTTTGTTTTCTGAATTAAAACACAATATATGCAACAGCAAGATACTAACAAATCCGAGAACTTGTTTTCTTTAATGCGATATTTTTTTCTCGTGTTTTCTCGACTAATATACTGCAGTATACTATTGATATAGCAACCGAAGAGCACAAATCAGTCAAGATACTGTATTAAGTTTTAGTACAATCTCTGTCGCATTCTTATTACTTGCTGCCAGTTTTATTACTTGCTGTCAGAAACAGTTCTGAAAAGATATCTATACTATTATTGCAGTTACTGGAATTGTAATTTTCCGAATCTTTTTTGCGCGTCTGGATCTTTCTATACAGTATACAAAAACAGTATAATTTCTGACAATCTGAGATTGATTATTTAGCACTTCTCTCAAGATACGTCAGAACAGATAGATATATATATATTGTACAGATTGAAACAAATAAAGAGCGAGTAACTTCAAAATATATAATATAGTTTGATAAAAGTAAAGCGAAGTTTTTGAAATACTTAAGCAGCAAATAACTAGAAAAACAGTCAAGACTCTATATTATTATATATTAATGCGGAAATCTGCAATTGGAGAAGCCAATATTATCTATTATATTATAACAATAGATTGTTAGAAACAACGCAATTTTATACAGTTTCAGCTATCAATTGAAATCTATTATTTCTGTGTTGTTTAAATTATAGCTCTCGAACCAGCTAAAAACTACCAATCTCGAGTCTTTTCTGCAGATCGAAATAATAAATTATATCTCGAATACAATTTTTGACGTCAGCTGAAAATTATAATTTGTATATTGTTTCTGCAGACTGAAAACACTAATTTTGTTACAAAATATATCAAATATCAAATCGCTATAGACAATTCCGTTAACTGTCTTTTTTTAGTCAATTTTGATTGTCAATCTATTTTTTATACTAGTCTTTTTTGTCTCTGAGTTCCGTAAATTTTGACTAAAAAACGATATTTCAAATATCGACACAAATTTTGCAAGAAGACGTTGTCTCCAAACTAGAATAAAAAATAGAACATATACTAGCAACAAAATAGAGAAAGTTACGAAGCAAAGCAGATCCAGCTTGTATACTTTTTGATATCTCGATAACATAGTTGTGTCTATCGGCGGATAGATAGACGCAGCATATATAACAATATAATAAGTTTTAATTTTGAATATTCTTATTAGACTTTGGCGAACAGTCCGAATAGCTGTAGAAGAAGAGCGCTGTCTGTAAAAGTATTGATTAAAAAGCAGAATATATAGATATCTGATTAAATTATTATATAGCTAGTCTATAATATATCAAGTATCAATATTGGCTGGCTTTACTACAAAAAACAACAAAATATACAACTGACTGCAACTGTTCTATTTGTTGTTTAATTTATAGAAATCTTATACTTCTATAACAAGACAAGCAAAGTTTGCTGCAAGAGCTAACAATAACAAAATATATAACTAAGCTATCTACCGAGCTCTTGACAAAAGTATTTGTCGGCGTACTATTGCAATAGAGAAATTGTAATAATTGCAATACAGCAGTCTACTATAAATTGCGTAGCTATCGAAATATTTGCTGTAAATATAAATCTGAGATTTGAATATTCTTACGTTTACTTATATGTTCTAGACTGATAAAAAATCGTTATCGATTATCAAATAATTGCTGTTATAAAGATATAAAACAGACCGAAATATTTGATCAGATTTGTAACAGTTGCCGAATATAAGTATATATTGACTGTTCGATTTACTCTAGCTATAGAAGTATTAACGTTCTGAATAATCGAACTGCAATATATATTTTTAACAGCTATTCGACAAGATTTTCTGAATATTGTACAAAATACTCTACAATATGCTGTCCGAAAAGAATCTCTAAATTTTATCAGACTGCTTTGTAACTATTGTATTAATATTAAAGCTCGATTTTATAGATTTATTTGCAATCTATTGTTTTTTACTGATTGTACAAAAGATAAAGAGATAATATAATAACTTTCCGGATCGGAGTTAATATTGACACTATAGTATATACATATAATCTGTGGAAAAGAAGAGATAGTAGATCTGTAAATCTCGGATATCAAAATAGAGCAATTAGTATTAAAGCGTATCAATTATATCTATAGTCCAGAGATTATAACTTTGAATTACAAGACGTTTGCGTTGCTAGATTATTAAAGTATTGTATCTATTAATTGCTTATCCAAATTTTGATTAAATATAATTAGTAGAAGATATAGTCTTAAGAGAATCTTGTACTAGTGTCAAAAAATATAGTTAATTCGAGAAGATAATTGATTCGAGATAAAATATACTTATCTTTCAGTACTAGCTTGTGTAAAAATAATAGATTTAACAATAAATATAAGCTCTATTGCTCGATATCTTTTGTTCTAGCAAAAACTAGTCGAACATAAAGAATATCTGTAACTAACGTTGTATTACGCATTTTCGAACGTTGTTATTAGATCGACTGGTACTGAAAAGCTATTAATATTTGTGTTGTGCGTTAGATTACCGACTCTCTTGAATAGCTATTGCAGAATTGCAGATATTGCGCTATTGAATTTCTGTATCGAATCAAGTATCGCGCCAATATCTGTTTTCAGTTAATATATTTCTTGCTTATTTCAAGTAACTTCGCTATACAGTTTTTCAAAACTAAAATTCGATTAAATATATCGTGTACTGTACTGAGCACAGTTCTGTAAACAATTATCGAAAGAAAAAGCTCTATTGATCGATACATTCAAGACGTATTTATTCAAAATTAAATCTTGAGATATATTGATTTTACAGAATATAATAAAAAACAATATCGAGCTATCTATTCTGAACAAATCTATATTATTTAAACAACTTAATATTATAGAAGTTCAAGAGATTCTGTAATATCTGAGATATCAATCGAAAAGTCCAGCAAAAGAAATAGATTGAGAGTCTAGTATTGTTTAATAATACAAAAATAGTTCAGTCTCAGTTGATATCCAGACTGTCGATAAACTTAATAATCAGCTATAGTTTTCAGATTTACAATAGAAAAGTTATAACTATCTTGCACTCGCGATTGTTGTAGTAGTAGAGCTAGTTAAGATTGTAATAGTAGTAGAGCTAGTTAAGATTGTAACAGTAGTAAAACTAGTTAAGATTGTAATAGTAGTAGAGCTAGACAAAACTGTAATAGAGAGTTGTGCAACAGCTGCTACTCTATAAAAGACAACTAGTATCAATCTGTATAAAATCAGCAAATACAGTTGTACAATCAGTGTAGACAATATAGTTGCTGTACTGAAGTAATTCGATATTAATCTGAAGCAGATGCGCTGAATAATACAATAGAGAGATTTGTATATTTATTGTTGAAATAAATTTCTGATTTTAAAAAGTCTAGAATCTAATATATATTTCGAGTCTCGAGAGTATTTTCTGTAATCCAAGATCTGTCGAAACAATTTATTTGTCAATTTGCTGTTTACAAATTCAAATCTTGTACTAAATTGAAATAAAGATAAACAAAAAGTCGTTTGATATCGATACAGCTTGAAGTATATTACAGCAATATTAGATATCGACATATTGTCTTTTGCTGCTAGCTTAGTTATCTATTTGAGCAAACAGAAAGCAGTATCAGATAAATACAAAAGTTATATCTGATTTTAGACAATCTCCGCATTCCACCAAAATTTATAGAATACTGAATTACGAAACAACACTTTGATATATTAATATAAAGTACTTCTCTAATATTTTTTATAACATTTGCTGACTAATATCTGAGAAACAGACTCTATTAGAGATTAAATTTAATAAGCTTTCTTTTGTTCTTTGCGACGCACTTGTATTGTATAGATATTTTGTCAAAGTGTTTTTGTATCTTCTATTGTAGTATTGCTTATTGTTTTTGCTGCATAATTTCTATTAATTGCTCTTGCAACATTTATAAATAATAATATATATATTGTTTAAATATATTCTATATAGTTTCTTGCAAATTAAGATCTAATAATTGTAAGAGATAATGTAGTCAATCAGACTGCCGAATATAGAAAATCAGACTGTCCGAAGTAAATCTGCTGATTCGGCAGAAATAACAACATTGAAACGCAAGAAAAAGAAGATAGAAAAATTAAGTAAAAAATCAAAAGCAAGAAATAAGACGTCTAGAAAGAGCAAGAGAATTACGAAAAAAATATATATAAGATAAAGAGAAAGTCTGCGACTGCGCAATTTTTATTTCGAACTATCTATTTGAGAAATAATTGTAATCTGTTTTTAATATTCAAGTTTTCAGCTATCTATACAATCTGCTATACATTATCGGAAAAGCAGATTATTGCTATTCTGTAGCGTACGCTGATCTTAAGTTATATCTGTTTTGAGATAGATTGGAGTACATATTGATACAGTTAATTTTCAAACAAAAAGTTAAAATAAACGTATTGCTATTTCTATATCCGTGCGTCGCATAATTATCGCTAGAGATTGTATAGACTGCAAAATATATAGAGTTGTTGATAGAACAGACTATCTGTTAACAATTTTTAGTTATTTTGTCGAGTTCAAGACTGTAGACTACAAAAGAATATAGAATTTTTCTATCGATATTAAATATATTGTAGAAAAAATCAGATAGAATATAAAAAATATATATATATTTAAATTGAGTAATATAACTCTGATCAAAAGCTGTCGCAATATCTGCTGTTGTATCAATACTTTGATTTGAAGTTAGCTTTATTGATACTCCGCCGCTATCTGAATTTAATCGATACATTTTTCGATAAATATATTTTGCTTTAAGTATCTGTAACAAAGAATTATTATTAATACAGAATTTAAAAAAGATAGAAAAACTGCATCTATTAATTACAACAGTTTGATCTCTTTGCAAGCTCGGATAGAAAGATAGAGAATCTATAGTTTAAAGTAATAGACTGACTAGTCAGCTAGTCTTAACAATTTTTGACAATATAGTTTGTAGAATATCTTAATAAATTGAAGATAGATACTGTGTTCGGAAAAGTCTCGGAATTCGAGATATTTAAAAAATAAAATATCTGTTATTAACAAAAATTCTGACAATTATAGACAATAATCGAGAGAGCATTATTGAGACAACTTACAATTGATTTTTCTATATCGGAAAAGCCGTTTTTATACAGAAACAATCTTGTTTTAGACTCTCTTACAAAAGCAACAAAAAAAAAAAGATAAAAGTCGACAGAATCTTTTGCTGATCGATATAATCTAACAGTTACAGTATTTGTTGTTTTCAATTTTGATTAATCAAATTCAATAAAACTATCAATTAACTTCTCCGACTTCGACTCCAGCATTCTATTGTCTTATTCAACAAAACTTTATTATATATTATATATATAGTTTTGACTTCGGTCGACACAAAATCCAAAGTCAGATCTTCTACTAAATGTCCGGATCAAGCAAAAATCTCTCTCGATATACAATACAAGCTTTACTTACAGAAAATTGACTACAGTATTTTCTCGACAGCATTCAGAAACACTTTTTGCGATATCGAAATTCGCGAGTTCGGAAAATCGAATATATTATATTGTTTGTCTACAGCAAACTTCCGTCTGATAATAAGTTGAACACAGATAAAGAATCTCAGCTATCTGCAATATCGGAAAACAAAACTCTTAGTATTAACTAATCCGATATTAAATGTTATAGCTAGTTGCGGAGTTTTGCTAGCAATCTTTATATTTATTCTATTTAGATATTTTAGTGTTCAGCAACTTCTTTTATTTATTATAGCGTCTAGCTATAGATTGCCAGCAACTTTGATTAGATCCGAATATATATCGCTATTTTCGAAAATACTGTACTAGTATAACTAAAACTATAGAAAGTACAAAATAGCAATAAAACAAAGCACCAAATCTTGAACTGTATTCTTTAAATATGTTTGGAGCCGCTGTTAGCTTCGTTTAATAAATAGAACTAGATAACAAATTGAGCAACAATAATTAATTCGAGTTGTATAATTTCAGCGCCGACGCAGTATACGGTCAGTCCGAAAAAAAAAATAGATCTATAGATTAATATTACAAACTGATAGATAAATTTATAAAAATACTTATCTGATCAGTAATTGATTCGGAAGTTTCGGTCAATATTAATACAGAAAAAAAATAACACTTAATAGAGATTGAATAGACTTTTTCAAAAAAAATATTAATATTAACAACAATTCCGGCAGATAGAGATATTTCGGTAGATTCAGATACTAATTTTGTATACAGAATCAGCAAAATATTAATTGTTTTCGAGAATTCTTATTGTAGAGTCTGACTTAACAAAACAAGACTAAAGAATTTTATCGAAATCGATACAATTGAAAATATATTTTTAAAATAGCAATTTAGTTGTTGTTTCAATTTTCTGAATAAATTTTTTTATCAAAAGTTTTAGTATCGATATCAACTTATATTGTAGAAATGCTTGACAGTTGTTAAAAATATAAATATTAATTTAGAAATTGACAGATATGTTTTGCAATCGAATTAATATTTAAATATTTTCGAAATCGAAGTTAAATCAGTTTCGATTAATTGTCAATTCTAATATACAAAACAAAAGAGATTTTGTATCTCTCTTAATACTATAAAAAATTGTCTTTCGTATAGCTTTCTGAGCAAAAATTCAAATCTTGAGTAAGTATTTGTACATTTATATATAAATATTGATATTGACACTCTTTTGAATTTCTATCAAACCGCATCTCCAGACTCGCAACTAGCTATAAGCAACAAAGATGCTTCCGGTAAAAATACAGCAAATAGACAAGCAACTGAGCCGCTTGCGATTTCTACAAGCAATACGTCCGATACAAGTAAGAAGACTGCAAATAAACAGTTATTGCAAACAACTGAGTCGCTTGCGATTTTCTCGGAGAGAAGAGTTTATCAAACCAGAAATATAATATCGAAGAACAAGAATACTATCTTTGAATTACTTTCTGTTAGTGCAATCGAAGAGATTCAGAAACACAACAAAATAGAACAAATTCTGAAAACTACAGAAACAGAGATACTAGAACACTATTTTCTGTCAAATATAGAAAATAAGAAATCTATATTTCGAGCATTTTGCGCGCTTGTGTATTTCGACAAATAGCAGCAGCTATAAGTAAAAAAAACTACAGATACTACAGCAAGTATATCAGAGTGTCTACTGAGCGTAAAAATACTAAAATTGTAGCAGAATTAAATAATATTTACAAAAATTTTAAAATTGCTGATCTGTTACAGCAGAACACAAGAACTGTAGATAATAGAAAATTGCAGAATTATCAAAATATAACTACTTTTACAACAGCAGTAGTCAAATTACAACACAACTTCAGCAATACTATCTCTAGATAGATACTTTCTAAATAGAATTTAGATCAGCAAAAGAGAAATAGAAAAAAAAAATAGATACAGATATATTCTCTGAATATTTCTTGAACATATATAAACAAGCGCACAATTTTCGATATCAGCACGGGAAGTCGACAGACAAAACAAAAAAGAGTAAACTATTTTAACAATTCAAAAATATCAGTGTCGAGACTACAAGATTTTGTAAAAAGTATAAAATCTCTAGCAGCTAAATCTGACAGAATCAGAAAATAGATCAGAAATACAATTTTCTGTTTACTATTGCTGATTTTAAGAGAATCGAGATAACTCAGATAATTAATACTGATTTTAAGAAATTCGAAACACTTAGAAATAATCCAACAAATAATCAGAATTCAAATAACAGAGAAAGTTTCTTATTTTAAACAAATAAAAATCGAGAAAAATTCTTATTTCTGTTAAGCAAGAATAATTCAAATACCAATCGAGATAGCAAAAGTAGCAGAAATCTGATACAAGTAGATTCAAAAAACAAAAAAGAAACAGATATTAAGAATAAAAGTCCAGAAAGCAACAAAGTCTCAAAAAGCAGAAAAAAAACAAATATCGACAAAAGTAATTCAATTAATGTAGATTTCAGAAGTCCGAAAGAAGCAGATATAAAGAAGATTCCGAAAAACAACAATATCGGAGACGTAAATTTATCGAATTTCTGAACTTTTACTGACAATAGTTAACAAATTTACAAATAGCGCAGATATAGCGCAAAAGAATATCAATTTATTGTACAAACAAAGAAAAACAAGTACAAAATTCTTTCTGAAAAAACAATAGAATATAAGTGCGCCGAGACATTTGTGCAGCGTGCAGACAAAACAGCTCAGATCGACTATAACAACACTAAATATACAAAAGCAAATACAGAAATATTTTCTATATTTATAAATATAGCTTATCGAGAATTACAAATACAAAGCAATAAGTGCAAGAAGCTGCCGATTACGTTTGTCTGAAATTTCTTCAAGAACAGTACAAACAAATAGCTGAATAAATCAGTCTATCGATATATACTCGATTATAAGTACGCCGATAATTGTATAACGGCTTGCTGTATAAACAGAGAATAGACACTGTCAGAAAAAATATCTTCAAAACAATAGATTTTTAAAAATATAGAAAAAAATATCTTGACTGATAAAATACAATCAGTTATTAAAACCGAGTTTAAAAATCTTGTCTCAAATACGCAGAAGTCTGGAACAATCAAATCGCTCTTGCTATCAAAAAATAACAAAATCAATAAGTCTACAGATCAATCGAAACCAATTCCGAACGAAATCGAATCGAATAATTAGCGTATTAAGAAGTTTGAGACAACAATTAGTCAGATAAGTAATCAATTGCACAGTATAATAATAAGTATAAGTTATCTAATAACTGCATTGGGAAAGAATACACAGATATCAGGCGTTTAAATAGCTGCACAACAAAAAAAATATAATTGTAGAATAGATATCTAGAAGTAATATTGCAGCCGATACTGTCGATTACTAATTGTTCAGCGCTACGTTATATGTTCGGTTACATAAGTTGTTCTTGCTTACGTAATTCCTTCGACATGTAACAGTATTTATAATAACTGCTCTTCTTTCTGTCTTTCTGCGTCTAAGATATGTCCAGAACAATATCTACCGGAAACTTCAACAACGCTTTCTCTTTACCCGGGACTTCCTCTTTATCCGGGACTTTCTCTTTATCCGGGAATAGAATTTGTTTCAGTGTTGTCCAACAAGACAAAGTAGTAAAACATAATTACAAAAAGTAGACAGAACTGCTCTCAGAAGCGAGTCAGAGTACAAATAATTTCTGTATTGCTAATAATCTTCTGCAGTTTTTTCAGCAAATCTCTTTACTTTATATATTATATTTATCAGATCTTATAATTTTCGATCAAATCTACTATCGACTCAAATTTGTTTTTGAATAGAAGACAATTACGAATTCGCTCTGCAATCTGTTAATCAAATATATATATTACTATTTGATATTGAAAGCTTTTAGATTACTGATATACGAATATTTTGTTGTTTTTGCGAATACTGTTTTGTAATCAGATAATTAAAATATATCTATAAAATATCTCTTCTGTCTGATCTAAGTATAAGTATATATACTCTCTGCTCGATAGATAGAGATTCTTGGCAACTGAAAAAAAAAAACTATATATCAGACTAAATATATCAAAAAGAAAAACTTCTGAAAGATTATTGTAAATTAGTCTTGACTTGCTACTATAAATTGTAACAAAACAATCTTCTACGCATTATAGTGTATACAACAGAATGCTGTAACTTATAAATACGTGCATCAATATCAGCAGTATTACTATATATTTATTTCTAGACTTAGTGTAAAAATATCTAAACGCTTGTCAGATATGCTGCGTACTTTTTGTCTGATAGAAGATTTCTGTTTTACAAAGCGCATTACAAAAAATTGTATTGCGATAGCGCTAGCTGTAGTCTTAATGTTCCCCGAGCACAGACTTAAACCGACAAGATTTGTGTCTCTGATTATATTACTGGCTATGTTACTGGATTGTCTAGATTTACTATTCGAAAAGCAGTATTTCGCAAGTCTATTCGAATATCTGAATCAGTATATTACGCTGAGCTGTTGCAAGAAAAAAATTACTTTGTTGCTGTACAATACAGTTTTCGAGTCAAATATATTTTGTAATCTGATAAAAGTTTATCTATTCGGAATTCGAAAAATTTTGAAATTAATTGCATATAATTCGAGCACTTTTGTTTGTTTAATAACTGCGCAAAACTTAATAATCTCTGTTTTGTAATTTGCAGCAATCTGAACAGATCAGACAAACAAGCTTTTTATATTTGTTCTGAAAAATATACTATCTATCAATTTTTCGATTGTATTCTGAACTGAAAATTTACAGTTTTTTTTACAAATAGACTATAATTCTATTTTATCTAGAGATAGCTACATTTTACGCGCTCAAGAATTTAATACTATCTACTTGTTTTACTCGAACACTATTATGTTTTTTGTTCTGTCGCTGCTATTCGGGGAAGTTGCGGCATTACAGCTTGATCTGAAGATTAGAAAATATCTATATTATAATTACAAGCCGATTAGAGCGAGCACGTACTAGATATCTCGGTCAGAACTTTTAATACTGACGCAGAACTTATCTAAAATAATAGACTATTCTGTTAAATATCTACTATCAATTGCTGCCACTACAGACAAAGACAACTGCAGTATTAAATAAGTCGATTGTACTGTCTTTCAGAATCTAATACTAATAATATAGTGTCGATAACAATATTAAAAGAATCTTCAGTAATACTACTCTCAATCTCTTTATCTGATACAGAAATCTCGAAGACAATCTCTGACTCAAAAAAAATCAGAGTTAATATATATAGATTATTTACAACTCGAATAAAAGTAATAGTTTGTCGAACAAGCAATCAGAATTATTGCAGAACAACTTTTATATTTAAAACTAATAAAAAAAAACAATAACCGACGTTATCTGAGTGGCGATAGCGGAAGCGGACTGAATATTAAAAATTAAGATATATTACAATTAATTCGATTTTTACTTTAAAGATCGGAGATTAACCGATTTGTCTTCGGTCTTTAATAGTAGCAGAAAAATTAAAACAGATAAAAAGAGAAAACAATTCGAACCGAAAAACAATTTTGTTTTCGCTTTCGAAATTAATAGCTCTGGTTTCTAAATCTCTTTAAATAAAATTGACTTGCTGCCGTTCTCGCGTATATATTCTATTATTTGATAAAGAATAAATTCTGAAATCGATTGTTCGAAAACGCCAATTTCGTATTGTTATATTATATAATACTCTTATTATATTATTCGGATTATCTCTTTGTTAACAATAAATATCAATTAATTATTTCTTTCGCAGATAGAAACAGAGTGCAGTCGATTTCAACAGATATATTAAATTTAATTTCGAGATACTGCTCGAATTCGACTCTTTTTCTTGCAAACAAATCAGACTCGAACAACACAAAAATAGTTTTTACAATTAAAGAATATAAAAAAATTATATAGAATTTTTGCTACAGAGAGCTGTCGACATTTTGCCGCGAAAAACTATATTTCGATATTAATATCTCGAGAGAATTTAGAAGCTGCAATCTATTGCTCGAGTACTATTTAAAATGTGTTGTTTTACAGCACAGACAAGAAATCTTCAGAACTGCAGTTATTATTTGAACTACTTGTCTATTTCTACAATTGCTATTGTATTCAGACTGTCTGTAAATTTTTCGCTGAAAATAATATCTGATAAACGATAAACTTGTATCTAGATAGTTAGTCTACAGTTTCAGTTTGTTATTATTTAGAATATCTCTAATATCTACAACAGATATTGATATCAAGTTTCGCGAGAGTTTTTGCAAAAAATATTTTAACGCAGCAAATTTTTTTAATAAAGAGATTTTCAGACACATCCGACTTTACAAAAGAGACAGAAATATACTTCAAGAAAAAAAGTAATAGATACGTTTTACTAAAAACAAATTTAAAAATCTTAAACACATTCTTGATATACAAAGTCTTAGAGAGATCTTTAATCGACTTTTAGAAATTACAGAACTTTAATCTGCGTTCTATATAGATACAATACAATATTATCTTCTATTAAAATATTATAAGATTTGTCTGCTTTTCGTTATTTGTATTACTATACTGACTTGTTAAGAAACTAGTTAATTATCTGAATCTTATCTACAAAGTTTGGTCGGAGATCGCTAACAATAATCTTACTGTTATAAAATTGATAGACAAGATTACTGTCAAATATCTAGAGCTACGCGCTCCGGGCAATTCAGATAAAAATGCACAAACTGTTAGCGCTTGTGTAGACAACAAATCGATTTTTGACACAATTATTAATTTATCAGTGCAAAAAAGTTTTTTGATTAATATTCTGAAGCAACAGCAACTGATATTATTCTTGCATATTTTTTGTAAAAATATCAAATATCTTGAATTCTGCATCAATACTATAAAACAATTTCTTGAATCGGATCTGAAAGATATCGTGCGTAGTATTATACGCACTCTTTTTGATCAATCTTTGCAAAAATATACAAATAACTGTTTTGAGTATTGCTACAGACAGTTTTAAATATTTGCGTATCGATATTTCTCAGAGCTAGTAAATGTTGTATCTAGAAAAGAACTGAACAGAAACAAATTTACTATTAAGAAATTAAATTTTATTATCTAGTATCGCTTCGCGCAGCTTGTGCTAGATCTGAACTTTATATCAGATCTACTCTTGCAACTGAGATTCAAAAAAAAGATTAAAAACTTGCTTCGAAACTTTATAGTATCTATTACAGAATATATTCTTGATCGGAAGCTGATAGAGCAATTAATACAACAGCTTCGATATACAATTGTAACAAAGCGGAATACAGAATCCGGCAACAAGAAACTACTAATTGTCAATAATAAGATTGATATTAATCTCTGTTATAGATATAGATATCTCTACAAAGTTTTTCAGAACAAGATTTGCAGATCTCTCTATATTCAGTAGATCTATAATAACTACTCAGCCAATAAACTATATATAATCTATTACTATATCTACCGTATTATATTTTGTATCTTTTTTGATGCTAGCTTAATCCCGAAAGTAAGAATCGCAGTTTCAGGCCCGGAGCGTAGTGTAGACAGACAAACAGACAACAATATTTAGCAGCAGAATTCTGTACAAGATTTTAGTAGTTTTATTCGAGACTGAAACTTATATTTAACAGTAGATCAAAATATCAGATCCGCAAACAAAACACTTAACAATACTATATTAATCGACAAGTTATCGAACAGTTATCTCAGTCTATCTGATATTTTTGAAATATTACAGCAGTCTCGATTAACTACAGTATTTCAAAAACAGTCTACAAACAAAGAAAGAGATTTATTGTTGATTGCAAATTGAAACTTGTTTAACAACAGCTCTAGTTTGTTCGAGTCTTGTCTCAATTTCCCGAATTCTGTACCGATAACAATAGATTGTCAAATATTAAAGACTACCGATTTTTTGCTATTTCCGGATAGTGTAGAAAACGTAGTTACAGCAGCTAAACTCTCAAGCAATATATTGTTGTCGAACTTTTGACAGACAAAAGAGATATCGTTACTTCTGTATTTTAGTAAAAAAAGCGTAATTACGGTAGCTGAATTCTCGAACAACATATTATTGTCGAACATATAGCAGATTAATAGATTACCGAACAACGTAAGTCTCTTTATATTTTTGTCAGAAACACTGTTTGTCGTAACTGAAGAGTCCGAGAAGAATATAAAGCAGACACAGTGTGCAAAAAAAACGCACGTAGAATTTGAGCAAGTGGAAGTACAACTTACGATTTTACAAGTCGAATCAATATTGTACAACTATTAGCAACGACTCGCGGAATCGTTAATAGCCAAAGAGTTATCAATCAACATAAATTGTTTTATACTTTTGCAAAAAATGTTATTCGCCGTAACTAAAAGATTCAAGAAAAAAAAGATCAAGCAAACAAAAAGTAAAAAGAAGACGCACGTAGAATCTGAGCAAGCAAAAATACAACTCGCACTTTTACAAGTCGAATCAATACTGCACAGCTGTCAGCAACAACTTGCAGATTTGTTGATAGTTAAATTGAGTTCTGTTGCAAAGACTTCAGATTCTCAGTCTTATATAAAAAAAATAATAAGAAGAAGAGAGACTGAGATAATCGAGCGACGCAAATTTCGTAACATTTTCGATAAAACAATTTCAGTGCCGCTAATAGAACTAAGCTTTTATATAAATCAGAAGATTCTCGACAATAATTCCGAATCTGAAACTATTAATTAAATCTCGAAAATATCGAAAACTATCTATTCTGTTTTGTCTGCCGCATTCTGCTTGTTGCGCTTCAATTTTTGCACTTGTTTTACAAAATTGTAAAATAAAAACAAAATATATCTGTCTTCGAATTTATCTACAAAACCAAATAACACGCAAGTACTAGAGCGGCAGTCGAAAGCAGTTGAGACAGCAGCAGCAGCAGAAAAAGAAGAAAAAGTTAAATTGTAATTAAGGCAGAAAAAACAACATCTAGACAATAGCAATATTTCGATAACTCAGTCTCAATCTTTGTAGCTCTTGTTTTGTACAGATTAAAATTCTTTGTATCTCTGTCAGTCTCTAATCTCTAATTTTGATATTTTGCACAAATTTTGTCTGTTGTTTGTCTTTAGTCTGCAGCGCGTTGTCGAGTTTACTATATAATATGTTTTAATTTTTCAATATTCTTATCAGTATCTTTTGAACTTTTCTAAAAAACACTATATCTTTTTATATCTGTTCTAGCCGCTCAGTGTCTTTCAAGAGAATAATCTGAAAATAATTGAGCTGTTGTTGCAACTGCTTTTTTTTCAGTATCAGAGTTCCGATATCGATTCTAATATCTTTCTCGGAAAATCGATTGTCAGCAATATATACTCGAAATATTTGATAAAACTTGATAAAATTTGCAAAAACTTGCTATTAATATCTGATTTGTCTCTCGAGATCTGCTCGATTTTGTTCAGATATCTGCAAGATCTGATATAACAAAAAATAAACAATATTTAATTTTTAATTCTTGACTTGCAATATTGTCTAATGCTGTCGACAACAATAATAGTCCGCGACTTGTTAACAAACAATTGCGCGAAACTGCTGGCTGTATATTTGTTTCTGCTGATTAAACACATTTAATATCTGTAGTATATTCTGATATTGTAAGAGTTGAGTTTTTATTGTTCGAGTCCGAGTTTATGTCGCTTTACTCTGAACAGAAATATTTGAAAAAAGAATTTTCGTGCTTTTCTAGTATTCGATTAGTCAATTCCGTAACTATAATAAGAATTATATACGTTTGACAAAAGTTTATCGACATATAGAATATTTGCGCAGTCGGTTTGCTTGTCAGTAAAACTAGTTGAAGAGATTTGAGATCTGCTATCAGTAAGACTGCTGGAAACGCTGACATTGTAGATTTGAAAAAAATTGCTGCTGATAGATATTTTGCTTGATTCTGGGAAAATATTTCGATAAATAATAATAAAAAGATAAGATAGCGGGATTACATCTGCTATAATTACGTTTAAATACAATTGCTGATATTATAAATAAACAACCGAGACAGTCCAAAGAAGCGGATAAATGTGCCAGTGCATAGTGCAGTGCGTAATTGTGCCAAACTACAGCAATCTAGACACTTATTGGTGGCCGCTTCAGTGCGTACATGTGTCAGTTTGAAACTCGCAATTGCGGACCGCAGTCGAACTCTCTAGCGCGTAGATATATCAGTTTGAAACTTGTCAATTGCGGACTGCAGTCGAACTCCGCTAGCTGAAGCTGCTGTTATTCAATTGCAGCAGCAGACTTTGCTGCAACTGCATTCGATACTCGAGTATAAAATAAATATATATTTCTTTTTGTAGTAATCTATTTCAAATATTTTAATTGTCTATATCAAACTCAGATCTTCTAAGTGTATTCTGCAATACTGATAACAAACTAATAGTTATAATTTTAGATTAAGTCTTGAAAAGTAACAATTCTGTCTCGGATATTTCGGACAGCTGTTGTATTTTGTTTAATCGAATTTTTTTACTGTAAAAATCTGTTTTCTGCTGTCCGATCTCTTCTATAAACAAAATATCAGAGAAATATCTATCAATTCCGAACTATAACTATAGTAGAGCTTTACTGAATAATATATAAATTTCGAACAATATTGTTGTATCTTAAATACTATTTCTTTTATTCTTGTTTTTTTCTTTTCGATTCGATATAATTTCTGTCTGCTGCGTTGTATATATACTATATTTAAGCTGTCTGATAATCTGCAGATTTTTTCTTGTATTTATAGTGTAAACGTTCTGAAAGCTCGAAAACTGTCAGAACTCAGAAAAAGAATAAAAATGCTGCTGAATAATACTATCAGTTTTGAGATTCTATAAGATATTAAAAGTTTACTATATCTTCTTTTAACAACAGTTACGCAGATTCAACACTCGAGATATATTGATAGAATTTGTTGTCGCGCTGAAGCAAACAATAGACTTTTGCAATATATTTATTTGCTAGCTGATCGACTTTGTAAAAGACTATTTTGCTTTGTTTTCGAAATATTTCTGAATTCTTTATTTTGTTTTTTGTATCGCTTAAATCTATAAAAATCAAAAAAGTCTGATATGCAGACAGCTGACAGTCTTGCGCAGAATACAAAATAAGAAAAAGACTCTGAAAACTGAATTGATCGATATCTAGCGAACAAGAAAGAAAAAATACAGTAGAAAAAAACAATAGATACAAAGTCGAATCAGAAAAATACTGTTAATTTTTAAATAGTACTGTTAGTCGATTCTTGTTCTGTATTTCAAGACTATAGTAATTTCTGAACAGATATATCAAAAGCGCTTTGTCTCTGAAACTGAGTTAATTCAGTTATAATAGATTATAAGTCTTGCAGAAGATTTATCTTGATTCTATACTATTGCTAATCAATACAAATTTTTCAGATCTACGCTGCCGCTGCAGACGGTCTGCTTGCACTTATTATTATTTTGTAATTTCTTTCTGTCTTGCAAGATTGACTACAGAAGCAGTTAATTTTATTTGTTCTACAAATTTTTATCTTTTTTTTTTTTCTTGATCGGTATCTAATCTTGAATCTATATATTAGATTCAGCGTAGTTGTATATATTCTTTACTGAACAGTTACAATTTTCTGTATACTGTACAAAATTTCAACAGCGTCGGAAATCAGTATCTGCGTAGAAAATCTATTTTTGATCAATATTATTTCTTTGTATACAGCAGTTTATCTCAGTATATTTGCCGACACTCTTAGAATATCTCTATCAAATCTGCGCTATATTTATAACTCAGTAAAACTTATAACTGAGACACTTGCTACAGTATATGTCGGTTTGAGCGCAACAATAGAGACAAAAGAGCTGATAGATTTATCGATTCAGATTTTCGGACTAACAATAAGTTTTTTGCTATATATAATATAACAGCAACTTATTTTAATGCAGACAATTGTCGCTCTAGTATTATTGTTGTTTCTCTCTATTCGATCGCTGTATCGTTCTTTGTACAAGTTATTTTTGCAATTTTATCAAGATCTTGCAATCTTCTTTCAGTATGCTGTCTGACATTATATACAGAATACAAAGTTTTCAATATATATCTGGATTTATCTGTCTGTAACAGTTTTTGCTAACTCAGTATTGTTGCAGATTCTGCAATTTCTCTATTGCAATCTTTTTATATTTTAATACAACAAAAGAATCAGTCTAACAAAACTCCGACCAAAAAGAAGCAAAAACAATTATAGTAGCAAGAATACTCTGTTTATCGATATAACTGTTTCTTGTGCTTAAAATATGCAAACTGAACAATACGTCAATTTCTGAATACTATTTTTCAGTCTTCGCTCGATATTTCAAAATTATCTGTATATAATTGTCTACTGAACAAAAAATATTTTTTTGTTATTTTGTTTTCTGATTGAAGCACAGAGCGATCTAACTCGAAAATTTTTTGAAAAAATTTACAAAATTGATTTCTTTCAGATAAAGTCTGATAAAAAATATTAAATTTTGCTAAAATATTTCTATCGAGCTTGACTGAGTAGTCTCTATAGATATAAGATTTCTGTAAATAAATTTGGCAGTATCTTGATAATTGTTACAGATATTGATATTGCCGCACAGCTTTCTTATCTAAAGAAGTTGATATCCGATTTCAACTATTGCCAGATTCGCACGCATCGCATTCACTTGATATAGTAAGTTGGTTGTATAGATATATAACAATATTTATAGATCGACTGATTTACTAAGCTATGCAGACGACAAATTTGGCGCGATAGATATAATTAATAGAATATTTGATAATAATCTGATTGATCAAGACTATATAAGTCTGACTGCAATTATTATAGATTAACTGCTGATTTAAACAAGATTCTTTGTATTTCTATCTATTTCGAACACGAGAATCTATCTAAAGAAGAGACAAGTAAAAAAGCGAGCAACCGAGTCAAGTATTACAAGAGATTTATAGTTCTCGATCAGCTTCTCAGATTACAAATAGTTGATACTGATTATATCAATAATAAGTTTGTAGCAACTGTAAGTTTGCTCAAAAGCAGAGAGAAGTTATTTGTTACTGATAAATACTGCAACTATTATTTGTTTTTTATCTCTAACAGAGAGATAGTATCTGCTAACAACAAAGTTCGAGATCGAATCAGATTACTGATTATTCAGAATGTTCGAGAGAATATAAAATTTATAAAATTGAAATTTCAATTTTTAGCTCAGTGTCTGAATTGAAATTTAGTCTGAAAAAGAATCTAGATTGTATATATCTAATTTGAGATAGCAAAACAGATTAAGCAGTGTATACTATATATATTACTGCCAATTAAAAGATCGCAGCTTTCTTACTTGCACTATCGATATTAATATTTCAGTAATTTAACAAACATTTTTCCGACCGAGCTAGTCTTCGAGACAGATCTTGAAATATATAATACAATATCTGATATGTCTGCTTAGATCTCTCTTGTAGATCTCGAAATATTATATATGTGTTTTTGTATATCGCGAGTTCTTTGCGAAAATAACTATTTTCTTGTATAAAATTATAAATTCTTTTTATCGAAGTAAATACAATCTGCTGCTTGCTTATATATAGACAGTATAGAAAATAATTCAAGTTTAAAATAGTACTGTAATTTTGTTGAATAAAATAATTTAACAACATAAGTTCTACTGGAGAACCGGGCAGTAGCTTTTGATATTCGAATTTTAACAGTTTTGTACTGTATTGTAAAAATACAAACTGTAACTGTTTATAGCTGCAAAATAATATATCTCTGACTTCGAGTTTACTGCAATATTCTCTTCTTGTATTGTAGTCAGATTGTTATATTGTATATTTGTTGTATCAATTCTGTTCTAGAAAAATTGAAACAAGATTTATTTTTACTGAATTCTACTGTCTGTAATTTTTGACTGACAGAAATAGAGAAAAAAATATTTTGCTCTATAATAGTAAAATCTGTCTACTATCGAAGAGATCTGATAATTATGTATTGCAAATAAGAAACTGACTTTTTTATATCGATTCTGTAAGTTGCCGATATATTTAACGCAAAACAGCTTTTCAAAGAAAAACAGACTTGCAACTAAAATAAAAAGACTTTTAATCGAGTTTAAATCTCAATATTGCAATGTAGCACAACAGCTGTTGGAAAGCAACTATAAACAATATCGATATACAACAAAAAAAAACTCAAATTAAAGATATTCGATTTGATAATTTTTAAACAACTGATTCTCTCTCTGCACACTGCAGATTACTGAAGCGTTATATACTAGCAAACGCATTTTCTACTTGCAATATATCAATAAGTAAAGAAAGACTTTTATTTGTTGCAACAAAATTATCAGAATCGAATCTCAAAAAAGCAAAGCGCAAAAAATCTGTTGAGTTGCAGATTCTCTATTATAAGTTTATATCTCTGAATCAGACAGAATCTGCTATTATAGTATTTAACAGTATATCGAAACTTTTTGCAATCAAAAAATACAAAAGTGTTGCAAGCAATAAAATAAAGAATATTTTCTCAACTCAGTACTTCGAGACTGTCAGCGTAATATTTGTTATCGAAGTATTTCAGACTATTACAGAAATTTATATAGTGTACAAAAGAATAGATATATTATTGAGATATATTTTGACAATATTAAGAGATCAGCTTGTTTTGTACAAGATCGAAACAATCTGCAGAAAAATAAATTCTGCTGTACTAATAATTCTTCTGTTAATATTCTAGTTCTAGATAATTCAAGAACTTCTCTATTTACACAAAAATCTGCATCTCTTTTATAAAGCAATAGATTGTAGACAAATACTAGTTAATTGACTGAACTACGTCAAGATCGATAAGATTAGAGTTTAATATTATAAAGCTTGACTTATTTTGACAGTCAATATAGATAAAAGTATGTTTCGCAGTTGCCAAACAAATAAAACATATAAGCGCAAGAATATCAGAGATCTGGAACTAATAATAGTCGAGATAATAAAGTCAGAGACAAACTTGATAAATATGCAAATATTAGATCTACAATTCTCAGAGAGATAGAAAAAAATTACAAATATTAAAAGTTTTCTGAATACTACAAAAATATTCAGTTTTCAGAATCTTCGAAATGTAGATAGCCAATTACTCAGATATAACGAGTAAACTATTAACAAATATTAGTATCTATTTCTATTATCAGAGTCAACTAGTATATATCTCAAGACTTATATTTTTATAACTCAAGTCTCGGTTCAGATAAATTGGACAATATTTAGTCAAATATTGTAATATAGTTACGCATATTTATGTTATAGTCAAGTCAATTATAATAAATACTAGAGATATGTATGCTGTATCAAGTTTGTAATCTTTTTGCTGTTTGTTTGACGTTTGTCTCTACTATATATTTGATCTGAAAACAAGTTTAACAGTAATACTGACTTTGTACATTCTGTTTATCTCTATTAATATCAGACGTAGTGCTTGTCTGACCGACATCTCTCGATATTCCAATATTTGCTTAAAGACTTTGTTTATTCCGATCTTGATAATAGCAATATATCTGCGTTAATTAACTATTGTTTATTGACTGCTTATCTATTGCTAAAGATTTATCAGTTTTGTCGACTGTATATATCGGTATATATAGCAATTCTCGAAAAATTAATTTAATTGTCTTCGAATTGTCTGATTTTTTCTGTTGATAAGTGTCTCTACTTGCTGTCTTGCATATATAATAGAGATGTTTTTGATTTTCAGCAAATAGCAATAAATAATTAGAGTAAGTCGGATAAGCAGTTTTTGTCAGATCTATCTCAGATATCGAAATTCAATATTAAGTACTGTTATCTGATAGATTGTTGTTCAGAGATTATAATTAAAAGAATCTTTTTTAATATCTGTTTAGCGCAATTGTAGAACAGAGTAATACTAGTCTATCTCGATCAGTTTTAATTTTCTCTTATTCGAGAGTTTTGAATTCTGAGTATTGCAACTAGAATACTTGTAGTATTGCAATAGTTGCAAATTAATGTTCTGCTGTATTACAGACTTTCGAGCAGAGTTAATATTCTCTTTTAATAAATTTTTGTATTGAGATTTGTAGATCGAATCTATATTTTGTAACTATACAACAATATCTTTTACGGTCTCAGTCAGAACAATACTGAAATCAGAAATAATACTGATACAATTGTACAATATTACAATATTATATTCTATAGTTTTCCGACTGTAAGCAAGATCAGCGTTGCAATTGATATCCGACACAGTTCGAATAGTAATATTATTTGATACAATTGTAAATAGATATATATTGCTACTGTACAAGTTGTTTCAGCTAACAGTCTCTTAACTCTGTATAAGATCGACGTCAGAATCAATATTTGTTCGAATTTGAAATTCTGTAGAATTCGAGAAAGTGTCGGATTGCAAATTGTTACAGCAGTATAAAAAAAAATTATTATAATTTGTAAACGCTGGAAGTTGAGCAAAATTAATATAGAAATTTGCATAAAATTGCAAATAATCTGAAACGCTGTTGCACTGTTATAAATCAGTATCGAACAAATTGTTTGTTCTGATTTAACTATCAAGAGAGAACAGTATTCTAGATTTTAATAAATCTTAATTGTTTAAAATTATAAAATTTTCTGTACTGAATGTCGAATACCGATTTCGATATTTTTCGACATATAAAAAACTCAAAAATCGAAAAAAAATATTCAGCAGATATCTGCTTCTATCTGCTTGCTTAATTACTATCAGTAAAAGACTCTTTGCTATTACTGTACAAATTAACTGTATCTTCAGCGTAAATTATGTTTTTCTGTAATTTTTGTTGTATGCAATAATTTGAAATCTATAACTAAGAAAAACTATTATATCAGCTTCAGAGAGAACTGCAAGCTGATAAGTTTTTTTCAAAACTGTTTTTTTGCGTTTGCAAAAGAACTTATTGCGCTTTACAATATCTGATAGCATAATAAAACACTATATTAATACTAGAGTGTGCAGAAGTTTGGTACAATTCGAAAGAAGATAGATAGATATTATATATTATCAGCGGTATAAAACTAATTTTTTCGAACTTGACTTTATATCAACTAACAAAAACAATTTCGAACGCAGATATCTTTTCTATATAGTACAATTGTTATTTATTTTCGGTACAGTCTGAAACTAACTTTTTTTTCAGAAATAATTGATTCTGCAGTTTCTACTTCTAGTGTCGAATCAATTTCTTTTTTGAATCGATAGAATTGTTATTTGTTTTGCTGAATTTGCGCTTTTGTTCTCGACACTCGATTTTTGAACTATATATTCTGTACTTTGAATATTTAATTCTGTTATAATAGAATATATTAAAATCAGTTTTCAAACTCTGTTGCAAAACAAATTATTCTATTATCTGCAAAAAATTACTGATTTTCTGTCTGACTTTTGTAATATTTTGAAAATAGATTGTTGTTGTATCTGCTAAATATCGAATTATAACTTTTACAGATATTTTGTAGTATCTGCACAATTTATATATATAACGTTTCGACTCGAGATATTCTAAAATTTCTGTTTCTGTAACAACTGTTTAATAGAACTGCTGCAATCTATTTAAAATTTCAAATATATAGATTCTATCGAGTCTGCATTGTATTGTACTATAACAATAATATATTTTGTTTACAAATAACAGCATGTAATTCAGCTCGAAAAACAATAATAATAGAAGTATTGCGTGCACAATTTCTGTACAGTTGTTTTTGAAATTCGATTTTGTATAAATACAGTCGCGAAACTTCGCTATACAATTTATATTATCGATTGTAAATTGTTTTTTTGTCAAAATAATATTTAGTTAAAAATAGTTTTGTCGCGACTTGTTGTCTAGACAGTTTTGCAGATTCTGTTAAATAATTTAATTATCTAGTAATAAAATAAATAAGCAATAGAGTCGCGGAATAAATCTGTCAAGAAATATATAACAAAAGTTGAGAGCGCTAGAGAAAACAGAAGCTTTAATTGTGTCCGTATTCAGTAAAAGAACTATATCGATATTGATTAATAGCTATATATAACAGTTTTTTCACAACACTAGATTTATCGAATTATTGTGCTTTAGATCTTCGTTTTGAAACGTTCTCAGCGCCAATAGATATGCTGATTTGAAAAGTCTGAAATTATTTAGCAATACTCTCAGATATAGAGATAAGTATCTATACAGATACTGCGAAAATAACTCGTTTACTAGTATATTATAAGTAAAAAAACAATATAGACGTATCGACAGATTACTAATGCTTCTTATATATAAAACTTATTTTCGATTCTCGATAATCGAACGTGCTTGTACTCTACTAGATTAGACTACTGTATATTATTGTTTCTGTAAAATAGTTTTATTGCAGTCTCTCTATTTTTAATCAGTTTTGTTGTAGTTTGAAAAGATATAAGATATAATATCCGAAATAGTTGTAGCAGTTACTGCAATTTTGATATCGCTTTTAATCTGACAATAATCGAATATTTGCTAATTTAGATCGAAATTATTCTTGAGTAAAATCTCAAGTCTGCGTATATTGTAATAGCTATCCGAAAATTAATATTTGAGCAGATAACAAAGATATTGTAGAATATTCTGTTCAGCAATCTGCTCAGAGCGAAAAAATTGTCAATTTAAGATTTTAAAAACTTTGTTGTATCGAGAAATATTCTATTTGCAATTAAAGAGACCGAGAACAATAAGATTTTCTAAATAAGAGTGTCAAATAAGTATAAGAAATAAACTATAAGTTCGCTTATCTGAACTAGTCTTAAACGCGAAATCAAACAGATTTTAAAGTTGCAGTTAAAAGTCGATATTTATCTGCAAAAGCTCGAGAAATGTCAGAGAAACAATATTTCGAATACTATTTTTATTAATTAACAGAATATATATATCTGTTGTAAATAATTTCAGATCTGCAGTAAATGTATCTGAACAACAAAAAATATATTTGCGAATAACAAATTGATAGCTGCAAGAAGTCGGTTGTCCAAATATACAAATATATATATTATATATTGTATATCTACAGAACAAAGTATATTTCGGTCTGCGATACAAACAAGTAAAACACGTAAAATTGTTTTTAAAAAATATCTACTTGAAAGAGTTTCTGTCAATATTCTTTCGATAAATCAGAGCTGTATCTGCTTTTTAATCGATAAAAACAGAATTTCAAATACAGAATTGATTTTGCACTTAACTGTACTGCTTAACAACTGCAGTTGTAAAAAAAAGATCGGCAATTGCTCTGAATACTGCAAACTTGTAGAAAAAATTGAAAACAAGTTTAGATTTAAAGTCTGTCTAATTGTTAATAAAAAGTATACTATTGTATAAGTAATATAATCTATTGTATATATTTGAAGAATAGATATCTATAAATATTTCTGAAACAATTAATAAAACAGTTTTTTTGCAGACAATTCTGTAAAAATCGACTAAACAGACAAATACAGCAAAATACTTGCTATATTTATTGCAAATAGAATTTGATATACAGCTGATCTGAATAAAGTTAAAAAATCTTTTTACAGTCTGAGAAACGTAACTTACTGCTTCGCGAAAAAAGCGATATAAATAAACAGCTGAATAAAGCTGACAAGCTTGTTGTTGTAGTTGTTGCATCTTATCTGTATAGTGCAGAAAAACTTTTTTCAATTGTTTGTAACAAGCTAGCGAAAAAATTGACGCTCTAATAAAATAGAAAACAATTATAGAGAAAAAAAAATTAATTAAGTTCTATTAATCGAGATCGAATTTAAAATCTTGAGCTTGTAGAATGTTAAAAATAATACTTGCTTTGTTCTTCGTAATAACAATTACAATATGCAGATATACAAGTCGAGACAGACAAGAAGCGCTGCCCGCCGCTATCTACAATTTCAAAAGAGCAACAATTTCTGTCGAACTATTGAAATTATTCGCAAATATACAGATAATATCTGTAATCAAGAAAAGCAGTCAAATATATAAAATATCGAATATATCAAGTTGTAATAGACATTTTCAATAAAAACGATAGAATCTAACTTTATAACAAATAAATTTAGACAATATTGTCGATATCTTCAATTTTAAATTGCTGTTTACAATAAATATAGAATAGTTAAATATAATTGTTGTTGTATCGAGTTATAGATCTATATTGTTAGTATTATTATTTTTTTGAAACTATTGAAAAAAAACAATTTGCAAAAAACAGTATTCTTGATTTGTCTTTCTATAAATAGAAGTAAGAATAGCTGTTGCGTTATTGTATTACTGAGATTATTTAACAGTCGAGCGAAACAATCTTTATTGTAAAAAGTAAGCTTATATATTTTAGAGAAGTATAGTCAAGTAGAGTAAGTATATAATGTTATTATATAAAATATAAAAGAAGAGTGTATACTATTTTTTAAATAAGAAAAAATTAGCTTGCTGAATTATTTCTAGAGAAAAGCTTGTTTCTTTTTCTTTTGTATCGAAACTCTTTTCGAAAACAATAATAACAATTTTGTTTAGTGCAAGAACACTTGTTTTTATATATTGTTGATTGTTGTTTTTTGCAGAGCGTTTGCTAAATATTTCTTATAAATCGAATTCTGAGATTATATTTCAATAAGAAGAATATCGAATCTGTAAAAAATCAAGCTTTTTGTAGCTCTGCAAAACTATAGATAAGACAATTTCGATCAGAAAATTCGATTACTAATTTTTAGCAATACAATTTAAAGAATATATCTCGATTAGTATATATTTTTGAGTTTAAAAACTGTTTACAATTTTATTCGAATTATTATATTTCTGTTATTGTATCTAGATAAAAACTTAACAATACTTTATATCTAGACAAAAACTCTATTAAAATTTTGCAATCTGTCAAAAAATTCAGTCTGCTGTTGTTTTACAAAAGTGTATTTTATCTGTATAGAACTTATCGACTTGAGACAGATAACAGATTTCTGTATTCGAATAATAGATAGTAGATTGCAGATCTGTATCTAGAAAAATATAAGAAATTTTTCTCTTTTTTGTATTTTCTCAGATATCTAATTGTTCTCAGTTCTCGACAAGTATATCAGATATACAATACAGAAAATATACTCAAACATATTTAATTTCTGCGACAGAAACATATATCGCTATATATATTAATACAACTTGACTGAAGATATTGCTTGTAAATATTTGTAGCTAATCAGATTTTCGAAAAACAAGAAAAAAAAAATTTTACAGCTACAATGTCTGACAGAAAAAGACAAGCAAATAAAAAAATTTCGAGATATACTCGATAGTCTTCTGCTCTTTGTTAAATTCTGATCGGCGTTAAAAATCGACATATTTTATAGACTATTAATATTTTGTTGTTCGAAGAAAATAATATACTATTTTGTACAAATATAAGAAAGTTGATACAGTATTCTCGATAAACAGATCAGTATCTTTCTCTATCTCGATAGTTATACTGTAACTGTTGTATAAAACAAGAATACGTTTTTGTTGTTAAAAAAATTTTATTTGATTAAACAGTTGCTGTTACAACAAAAGATATTTTTCTCTGACATTTTCGACAATAAACAATCTACAATTCTTTTATATTTGCAGTCTATTAAATATATTATACTCTTTTTTTATATTTTTTTAGAGAATACAAAGTATCTGAAATTCTGTATTAAAATTATAAAATCTATATTTCTACTTAATTTCAAAGATTTTGTCAGCAATAATTTTATATATCAGCACAATAGCTGTTTCGACTGATACAAACAACTCAGCAAGAATTATCGAGCGTATTGCAGAAATAGCAGCAGTCTTCAGACACAATAGTATTTTTATCGACAGTTATAGTTTTTTATTTAATATTATTTTTCTGTTATAATCGATTAAGTATCTTGCAAAAATAATAGAAAAGTTTAAGAAAAAGAGAAGAAATTTCAATACAGATAGTAATATAAATTGTTAAAGCTTGTATTAACTTGCAGCTACAGAAATATACACAATATATATTTCGATATCGACAAACTAATATTCAGAGACTTTTTTTGCAATATATATCTGTTTCAGTTCTATCGACTGAATAAAGAAAATATCAAAAATAAAATCAAATATTTTAAAAAATTACTTGCAGATATTTAACACTGTTTCTCAGAAATCGAGACGTCAGCGCTTTTCTCGAACTGCAAGATATATAACTCGAATATTATATTTTGCTGTAAAAAATCTTTTGAACAATTATTTGAAAATAATATTTCTTATCTTTTCTTGCAGTATATATATTATAATTGCAACTGCAAAACAGAATATTGTTGCAAACGATATCTAACTATTTTTGTCGTAAAATATAATATTTTCTGTACTTTCTTTAACAATGCAGCAACTTCGAATATTACAATTTAAGAGTCAGATATTAAATCTATTTTATTTTCTCAGTTTTTTGCAAACTTGTTTCAGTTATATTTAGATTCTGCAACTCCGAAATCAATAATTCTACTATTATCGATATCTGTTTAAATTTCAGATACTTTTATACTTGCGCACAAAAATCTAATCGAAAACTTTTCGAAATTAATTTACTCGATATTTGTATAATATCTGACTCAGCAATACTTATATTCTTCTTAAAACAATATTCTAACTATAATTTCTCTTGTATCTCTCTACAATAAGACTTCTTTCCGTGTGGAAAGATCGAGTATAGAAAGAATTTTGAATTTGACAAAAGTGCTAGATATATATAAGCAGAATATCGAATATATTTATATAAGTTATAGTACTACAGCAGAGTTTAAGTTTATTAATAGCAAAACTATTGTACAACAAGTCGATCAATTCAAGAATTATATTATTTTTAAGATTTCTGTAAATATTGTAAATAAGTTGAAATATTAGTACAAAGTTATAACCAGCGTATCTTGATTAATAGAAAAACAGAAAACTATACAAAAAATAAATGTCTCGAGTATAAAAAAATATTTTTAATATCTATTTTTTCTGAATATCTTGCAATCAAAACGCAGCTTTTTTTTAAACAACAATTTTTGTTTTGTCTCTGTTATCTTTTAATCTGTCTGATCTTGATTTTCAGTATTTTTGTTGTTTTCGAGTTTCGCGACAAACTAGTCTCTGTATTTTACAGTATTATTAAACTGACAATAATTATTTTTGTTCAGAATCTGCTTGTACAATCGGTATTTTTTTTTTAAGATTTAAATATATATTTTTTTGTTCTCAATATTTATTAACAGACTTTTGATATTATTGCTGCTTTTCGACAATAAGTCTGTTGTAACTATTGTTTTGTTTTTGCTAGATAAAATCTGAATTATAGTTAAAAATTTCGAGAATTTTTTAAGTATTAATCAGTATTACTCTAGATTCTTTTTTGCTGTTGCAAGTTTTTTTATTTCTATCTCGAGAATATTACAAATATTTTTGTAGTTCTGCTTTTTTTTCTGCAGTTTGTTCTTTAAGTTAATATAGAATTTTTAAAACTCTATATAGAGAGTCTCGAGCTCTTAACAACAATCTAGTATTGTATTTAGATTTATTTGAGTTTGCTGAAACTGAAAATCAGTCTGATATAGATTGAAGTTCTGTTTGTTAATTTGAAAAATAAAAGCTTGATTTTGTTAAATTTTTTTTTTTTTTAATATATATATTTTTTGAAGAACTTCTAAAAAAAACTGTTGTCTGTCGATAGCTGTTGCTTCGATTATCTCGATTGTACTAATAAAATAGACAACTTATCTGCAATATATATTTTATCTCAGACAGAATCGATTTTGAGATCGAGAGAAAAAAATTTGTTACAAAAGACTTAACAATTGCTGCAATAGAAGATTGAATAACAGTTGTAAAAATATATTAATAAAAGTATCAAAAACTCTATATTTTGTATAAAAGAAAAAATAGCAGAACAAACTTGCAAAAACTGTTTTCTTATAACAATAAATACTATAGCAGCGTTTGTAACAAGAGTTCAGATCTTTATTTCTATTTACAGATACAATAGATATATATTTATTGATTTTTTTAAGTTGTTTCTGCTTATTTTAATATAGCTCGACGTTTAGAGCTGCTCTTGTTGATTTTGTAGCAGTTATAATAATTAGATCGATTTTCTTTTCTCAGTATATTTTAAGCTAGATTTCTCTGTCTGACTCTGATAATACTTGTGTTATATACAATTTGACTCTGTATTAGTCAAATAGTTCGAGAATTGTTTATATCAATTTAGTATTACAATTCGAAAATATAGAGTAGCTCTATTTTATATTGTACAAAATATTATAATATTGAAACTTATTTCTCTGAGTATTTTGTGTATCGAATTATATAATATCCGAAAATAAAGAAATCTATATATCGATTTCAAAATTTCAATAGAAAATAGTATCTCTCGACAGATTTGTAAATAATAAAAATAATATCTGAGCGTTATTGTATTGTCAAATAAATGCAGAAAAATTTGCTATTTTTTTTAAATCGAGATAGATTTTATCTGTACAATTCTATTGTTTGTGCAAAATTATAGTTGTTCTGAACAAAAAATTTAATTTTGAAGCAACTTTTTAATATTGTTTTGCAAGAAAATTTCAATTAGATCTGTTTTTCTCAGCAAAAGTAATCTTGTATACTGCAACTAGCAGACTATATTAATCGAATATCTATTTATTGTTGCTGGAACTTTCTATAATTTCTTGTATTAACAGTTGTATCAAGAGAAGAGTTCTTATTTAAATTATTTTATATATTTTGAAATTTTCTATTAGATTTTGAGTCGAGCTAAAAGCAAAAAATAGACAGAAAATTTCGAGCACTATTAAGAATTTTTAGTTGTTTCTAGTTTTACTTTACAAATCGAGATCGATATATAGTTTTTTTCAGTTTTCAGTTTTTAAGTATTCTATAAAACAGTCGATCTATATATTTTCTCGATTTTATTCTCTACAGTATAATATTATTATTTAACAATCAAATTTTTTTCAATATAGCAAACAACAATAACTTCGATTTAAATATAATTTCTATAACAATAGATTCGAGCTACAATATTGAATTACAGCAACTCGAGCAGACAATAAGCACAGATTGAATTTTGCACAATTTATTCTATAACTATTTGCAGACAGTCAGTTATCAAAAGTATTTTGATTTTTTGCAGTAATTTGTAATACTCAGAGAGAAGTTCGTATAATCAGATTAATTTTGAAATACAACTAATATTGTACAGAGTAGCAGATCTTTCGGAATATATATTAAAAGTACAATTTATTGCTACAAACTGATCTCTTTGTTACAGAAACTTAAAGAATTTAAAAATTTACAACAAAGCAGTAACACTCTTTTTTAATAAGTTGCGCAATCTTGTCAAATATATTGTATGCAGAGACAATTTGTATATAACTATTCGAATTTTACAGCAAGAGAATTTCGAGAAGATCGAGATTGTAATTAATAATATCAGTCAGAAAAGACAGAAATAGACAGTATTCAATTAAACAAAATAAGATTCTGATAGTTCAAATTTTAGTATATCTTTTTCTTAAAAATATAAATTTTATTAATTTAATTGTTATTCTATTCTGTTCCGACAGTATAGTAACAAATATTTTCTGTTAAAAATGCTTAAATTGTTAGTCTGATATATATTGCTAAAAATTATCTGTATAAATATAAAGTCAGACAGATTTAAATTTATCTATTTCAGAATATATATTTTTAAACAAATATTTTTACAAAATTTTACAAGATATCTGTTAAACAAGAAAATTTGCAGAAATTATAATTTGTCTATTTTTGATATTTTTTTAGAAAATATAGATCTGTTAATACGTTTCTGCGTGTAATATATATCCGGTAATTTTTTATTTTGTAAAATCTTAGTGCTGTATATCTCTGCAATTTCTACAGAATTCAACAGAGTTATTTCTATAAGCTATATTAGTATATAAGATTCAGCTTATATTTCTACAGTATTAAAGCAGACAAATTGTTTTTGCTCGCAAGTCAAATCAATTTGTAAAAAAATATATTCTGTAAAATTCAGTTTACGTCTCTACAATATTGAAACAGACAAATTGTTTTTGTTTGCAAGTTAAATCAATTTGTAAAAAAATATATTTTGTACAATTCAGCTCTCTGTAAGCAAAAAACTACTATAATATAGTTAAACTGTACAAAATATACATTTTTACAAATTAAATTGACTTGTAGTTAAAACCGGACTTGTCTGCTTTAATTTCTGTAGAATCGAAAACTATATATTGTAAGAAACTGATACAGTTTTGCACAAACTCTGACTCTGTAAAAATTGTAGAGACGTACAGTACTAAGATTTTATAGAAATAAAAACTAAAAAATATATATTATATTACGCTAGCCGATTTCTGATCTAAAATTATTCTTGAAATCGATTTAGATTGCCAGTAACGCAATATCAGAGACACTAAAGTATAATATATAATTACTTATAGAAAACATATTGTTGCTGCTTCGATATTTTCAGAAATCTTCTATATCTCTATCTACTTATATAATTATACTGATACGCACTAATTGTCTACAGTTTCAAAAAAAACAATATTTATCGGTCAAACTTACTCCAGCTCGAAGAAATTTGATTGTATTTTGTACTCTATTTTATATTCTATTTTTGTTTTTTCTTAGTTTTTAAAGCAGCTATTATTCAGTAATAGAAACGCTAGTAATTTCGGCATAATTTATAATTGCAGTAAAAAAAAGTATATCTCTCAAAAGAGAGAATTTGACAAAATTAAAAAATCAATTTTGTTTTCAATCTCTGTACAGTCGTAATTGTTTCTAGATTGCAAAGCAGAAAATAGAAAAAACAAGCAATATAGAATAGACTCAACAGATATCTTAATTAAAAGAAAAAATTATATATTTTAAATCGATCAGAAAGAAGACAGATTTTCTTAAATCAAAAAATTATAAAAATTCTATTTATAGAACTGTTAATCAATATTTTCTCGAATATATATCAGTATTTAATTTTCAATTTATAGAAGAAAAACTTGATAAAGATTTTGTACAATTATATATATATTTGTTGTAAAATCTAGCACAACTTGTACTATTTATTAATAACAATTTGCAGACTTCTGAAAAACAATTGTACAAAAACAATTACTCTCTGAATTTCGCAAACGCGTTAACAAAAATAATAGCAGAAATCTAATTACACGAGTAAAGATCTGGAGTAAGTTGGATATTGTATTTGTTTTCAAAATTGCAATAAAGTTATATAAAACAAGCGCGTTGAATCTTGACAAGTTTTTCTATAAAAAAATAATAAATATCGTAAAGTCAGAAGAGATTTGTACTTTGAAACTGTTAATTGCGACTGATTTAAATATTTATCGATTGTTTTCAGAGAGATTATTGATAACAATAGCTATTATATACAAAAGATCCGAAGTAGTAAAATTGCTAATAAAAAAGTATAATATTACTTTAACAGCATACTCTATTTATACCGCTATATAAGAGCGAAAATCTTAACAATATTTGTTGAAGCTGAATGCCGATCTAAATAAGAAAAGACAAGAACAGATATTATTTATATATACTGTAAAAAACGAATTGAGCTATTTAATCGAGAAACTAGTCAGTACAACAGATATTAATATTAATAAAAGAAACAACAAGTTCGAAAGTCTGTTAGAGAGAACAGTATAAACAAAAGACTATCTCAATTTCGACAAACTACTGTTATATTATAAAGTCGACATTCAAGTAAATCTCTCTTTTTTAAATACTATTGCTAAAGATTGTTTAAAGCTTGTTTAACAACTTTTAAATCAAAAAGTTAACATTAATATATCAAGCAAGTATAGAGATACGCTGTTGCAACTATTATTTAAACAGAACTATTTCGATTCAGAGTTGAGTAATCTTATAATACAAATATTTATTGCTGCTAAAACAAATATCAACAAAACGTACAACAAAATATACAACAGAATATCTTTGTTGTATTTTCAAGTTCTCGAAGCCGAAGCGCGTAGATTCTCTGACAATTATTATAAAAAAAAATAGTAATTTATTATTCAATACTTGTTACAGAATAAAATCGATATTAACAAAATTATATTGAACAGCAACTCTGTATTAAATCTTATATACAGACTTTCTAACAAGTATTACAGAATTATACTAATCGAAACACTATTGCAAAAGAATGTCGATTTCAATATTTTAAATTGTAAAGATCAGACGACGTTGATATATAATTAATTTAATAATACTGAGATTTACAAACTTGTTGCTTAAGAGACCGATTTCGGAACTGTAGATACTTTTGAACGAAGTGTTTTATATATAGCAGTTAAAATATACAATTTCTCAATAATCGAAATATTTCTCGAGTATTATATTAATACTTCAATTCGAGATAAAGAGAACAACACAATATGCTCTTATTTGAATAAAACAAAGAGTTTCGCAAATATAAACTCAAAAATACAAATTTTGCAGTTGCTCGATAAATAGAAGAAGAAGAACAAATAGAAATCGAAAAACAATTGAAAGTTAAAAAAAATAATATAGAATATCAAATCTTGTATCGAGATAGACAACAATTTAATACTCTTTTTAATAGAAAATTGTTTCGGCACACTATAATAAAAATATAGTAAAATCAGCTATATTAATCAGCAAAAAAGAATAAGAAGTATTGTCGAAAAGCAAGAAACTAACAGTAGAAATAACAGCTGAAACTGTTATCTTATTACTTCTCTGTCTCTTCGTTTTTATTTCAGCAAAAAAATTATATTATCGCAGTTGTCTAACAAGATAATATCAAAGATTGACAGTAGATATGCAGATAGAGCTTTTTTGCTTATTCAGATAACAGAGTTTGCTGTCTGAAGTTTTGCTGTACAACTGAATTCTGTTATTAATTGTTTTATATTAAAAATTCTTAAAATTGTTCCGACTATTAAAACAGTATCGATTGATTTTTGCAGATCTATTTTTACAATCTGATCTATAATATTCTTGTCCGAATTGACTTCTTTATATAGAACAATACAGAAACAAAGTCTTTCGATATTTTTTAATTGTCGATTTTTGCTGATTCTTTTTGTTTTATTGTTGTCGCAAAACAAGCAAAACAATATACTAGTATTATTAAACAGCTCTGAAACGAAAGAGTTTTGACAACAGTACTGTTAATATACTATAGTATAAAAACAACTATAAAGCTGAACAGTCTTGATTTACTTCGTGTTCGAGAAATTTAGTTCAGTATTAGATATCAGATATCGCAGATTATTTTTAATACAATCAATATTCTGAATATAATGTCGAACAAGTTAATCAGAAATAGTAAACTTTTCTAGATATAAATAAAAGAGAGTAGAAACAATATATAGAGATTTTCTATACAATTTTTTAATCAGATTATAAAAATTCTTAATATTTTGATCGGAGTTGTATACAGAAATATTAAACAACTTTTTTTTGAATTGATAAAGACTATTTTTAGAACAAAAGTCAGAAACTAGAAAATACTTGTTAATTTATATAATCAGAGACAATTTATAAAACAATTTGTTTTCTGTATTTATCGAGATTTCAGTATTTGTAAAAACTATAATATAAGATTTCGAATACAACAGCTTTTTTGTATATTTCGAATATCTATATTTTTGTATCTTAACTATTTCTGAAACACTGATTGTATTGATTTTCTTGAATTTGCAACAATATATATTGTAATCAGTTTGCAGCTTGACTGATAGATTGTATTGTCGATAATATCTGTTTTTTTAATTTTGTTTTATTCTGAGTAATTTGAGACAAACAGCTAAATTGTATATTCAGAAAAAAGTCGAGATAGTAATTGCAGAAATAATTATTTTCTTGTATATACAAATAAATTTAGCGAAACGTTAACAATCTCAAGCACAAACAACAAAAACAAAAAAAAAATCAGATAGAAAAGAAAGAAGAAAACTTCTGCATTTTTTTAATCTTTTGAGTTGCAACTGATTTAATGCAGAAAACTGAGATCTTGAAAGAAAAAAAAATAAAATAAAATAAATAAATAAAAAAAAAAAAAAATTTTTTTGCTCTTTTATATTCTCTGACTGTAACTGAGTTTTGTAACTAGTAATACAGTGTCTGAGTTCTTGATTCGAGAAAAAATTTATAGTAAATAACTAGTTGTAATGCAGCGTCTGAACTCTTTTAAATAATTGATTTCAGCTGATTCTCGAAATAAAATATACTGTTTGCTCTGATAATTAGTTTTCTTCTTAGTGTCAAAAAAATCAGTTGTAATATACTAGAATTGTATTACAAATAATCGGTTCAGTCGACTCAGATCAGATTGTTAAACAGAATCAGTTTTCAGTTTTTTGACTACTAGATAAAATATTTTTACAATATTAATTTTCGAATTTAAAGAGATAATATAAAATTGCTGTTTTAAAAAAACTATATTCTAGAGTAAATCAAAAAAAAAAAAAATATTCTAAATAATCGAAAACTCGATATCGAGATCTATTCTATTCTATATATAGATTAATCTGAAAACTATAATACAGACAATAGCAATTTGTAAAATATATTCAGATCGATTAAGTTGGAATTTTGTGCATTACTAGTATATATTTTTAAAAATATATTTTGTTGTTCAGATTAATATTGTATCTTAAATAAGAATATATAACAAACTGTCTATCTGAATAATAGTGCAGATACTTTTAATAAAAATATTGTTTCAAATTGTTGTAACTCGAGAATAAGTATAGATATTTCAGCGCTGAAAATACTTTATTATTCAGACAGATAATATATTGCGTCGATAAATATTTAATCAGAAAAAAGACAAAAAGACTCGATTGCTGAAAAATAATTTGTATTGTTTTTTTTTGTTCAAACTTGATTGTCGAAAAATTCTTTTTTCGACAAAAATTATAGTTTTTCTGCAATCGACACAAAGTTGTTAAGATACTGACAGCTGTTTCTTTTTTTTAATATTTCTTTTCCGAAAAATTAATAACAAAAATAAAAAGAATTTCAATAACGCGAACGCGTTCTACAAAAATATAATCTTCAGTTCTTATTCTTTTCTCTTCTACTATAGACAGCTCTCTCAATTGACGTTAAATATCAATTATCGATTGTTTTATTTTGTATCTTGCTATAATCTCTTTCAAAAATACTTGCTTATATCGACAAATAGCGTTGCGATTAATTTGGTAGATCTCTTGATATATATAATAAAACAGCGTTTCTTTTATAATTTTAATAGATCTCTTGTAATCTCGAAAGATTTTTTGTAGCGTTTGTAATTTTTTATACAATAGATCTATCTCGAAATATTGTCAGATTTCTGTTTGTTAAACAATTATAAATTGTCTGAAATATCAAGAATCGATTGTTCGATTTAATTTACTAGCTGCTTGTATTAACACAATTTGAGACTTCAATTCGCGGTAGACAGCTTGAATATCAGATATATATTTTGAGATATAATTTTTCTGATAGATAACAGAGTTGTAATATTGCAAGACAAGATTTTGTTGCAATTCGATAATAAAAATTTGTATCAGTCAGTAATAATTAAAATACAAAATTTATATATTATCTACTGCTGTTGTCGAGAGTTTCTCTATTGTTATATCGAAAAATATATAGATTGATCGATAGCTCTATATCGATAATTGTGTCTAAATTAACTATCTGCAGACAAAAAGTAATATATACTAAGATTTTTGTTTCGAAGATTTGCATTTTGTAAATAGTACTTTTCTATCGACAGAAAACAGATATTGTTTGTATTTTCTGTTTAAACAGAAATTTAAACTGATTCTGTTCTGAGAGAATTCGAAAACAAAACAACTGTTTTGCTAATATTAATTCAGAAACAGCAAAAGCTTCGTCGACAAAGATTAATACCAGTATTGTAATATGCGGATAAAGCAAAAACTATAGTTTATTCGATATATCGAGAATGTCAAATTTGTTTCTGTCAGAATTGTCAACAATTCAGCGCATCTATTATTTAACAATATATAGAATATAACAGAAAATATAAATATCTTTTTCTGCTCGAGATAATTCTTGATATATTTGTATATAATCTCTAGAATTATTTGCAATTGTTCTTTTCAGTTAAAATTCGAGAACAAAGTAACTTTAATATACTGATAACAGACTGCAAGAAGAGCAGCAGATCGATTTTCAGTAATTTCGATTAATTGTATAATCAAAATCAATTGAATATAGTATCGCTTGTAATTAAATACTATCTCAGAGAAGAGAAAAAGAGTTTTGAGAAACTCGAATTTATTCTTTATATATATAATAGATTTTTTTTTCGACTTCGTGCGTAAATTATACTTAATAGCAAATTGCTGTCGCATTTTCAGTCGATCAGTAAAAAGCAAAATATAGCAAAACAAATATATTCTGTGTATTTAATTTTTTATAAACAAATCAAGTATATAACAGTCTGTCTTCTTTTTTAGTATTAAACAAAATATATTCCAGTATATTTGCAAAGTGCTAGCAGTATTCAAAGTATTTTTTCTTTTATCTATTAATCAATCGAAGAAAATATAGAGTATATTGATTGTAATAGTTTTGAGAATATTTACAGAATTTTTCTCTGTAAATGCGCAGTATCTGTAAGAATCAATTATTATAGTTAACTACTAATAGACAGAAATCGCTTTTTACTCGAATCAAAAATTCTTAATTCAGTTTTGCAAATTTTCGATGCTGTCTCTATAGACTTGTTAAGTCAAGATCAGAGTATCAAAATTGTTTTTCTTTTGTTTATAATATTTGATTGACTTTTTAACTGTCTGCTTGCTGTGTTTTCTAGAAGTTATAATTTTGTTCAGTGTACAAATTAGATAGTAGAAAGTTTGCAAAAAATAATAAAAAATAAAAAACAACTAAGAAAGAAGAGATAGATATTGATTATAACAGAAACATAACAACAAGAAAAAAACTAATAAGATATTGAAACAAAATAAGTTGTCGAGTAAGAGTAATATGCTCCAAATTTATAATTGCAGAACGCAGAAAGCAAATTAGGAGCCGGAAAATATCCGGCGAAAAAACTATCAAAAGCAGCATCCGCACTAGTCGAAAATAATAGCATTTTGGTCGTTCTCTTCTCTTATTTTATAATTAATTTTTTTCTAAATAGATTTATTTTTATTAATAACAAAAGTTAATGCAATTATTTTTTTATCTATATTAAAATTATACTAAGTTTATATTTAGCTAATATAGTTATTACAAAAACTATTATTATGTTTACAACTAAAAAAGACAAAAATTAGATTATTTTTTATTATATATATTAAATATATATTAAGTATTAATTAGAACAAATTAATAACAAAAAAATTTCGAAATTGTTTAATTAAGTTTTAGACTTAATATATACTATATATAATGTTTTAATTTATCTTAACTAATTGTATATTTTCGATTATATCTAGTATATATAATATAGACAATTAAATATTTGTTTTTTTGATTTCAATTTAACAAAATAGATTAATATCTATTATATACTTTGTTTCTATATAATTGCTACAACAACTATATTTTAATAAAAAAAATTCTTCTACAAATTAATTTAAAATAAAGTATAATTTATATTTAATATAAAATCTCTCTATATTTTTTTTAATTTTAAATTAAGATTTTTTTTTAATTATATTTAAATATATATTAAATCTATATTTTGTCTATGTTTGCTATATATTTATTTTATTTACTATTTTAATTTTGTATTTGTTTTTTCTATTCTAAATACTATTTTTTATAAAATAAAACTAAATAAACAATTATAATAATTTGTTGCATTGTTGTACTTGTTAGTTTTACAAATAATATAAATATTTTATATATAATTTTGTTTTTAATTGTTTTTTTTTTATTTTGAATCTTTTAATAAAGTAATAAATTTTTTTTCAAACTAATATATAATATAAACTTAATATATATTAAATTTATACATAGTCTTTTAAATCTAAATAAAAAAAATTGAATTATTAATATTATACAATATTTGTAAAACAAAAATATAAATTTATAAACTAATTTATCTTTGCTATTGTTTTAACTGTTTAATAGATATTATTAATTTGTTTGTAATAAAATTATATTTAAAATATTCTTTGTATTGTTAGTAATATCGAATTTTTTTAATTAAACAACTTTTTTTGTTAGTTTTTTCTTTTTTTTTGTAGAAATTTGTTACATTTTTAATATATATATTGTATATATTGTTTTTGCACTTAATTTTTAATTTAATATTTTAATAATATTGCTTTGTGTTTTTTGTTTAATTTTGATACATTGTTTATAAAGTTTAAATCTAATTTATATTTATTCGAGTTAAACAATAATATATATTGAATTAATATTTAATATCTATTTTTTCTAAATAATATCTCTATATATTGTTGTATTAAAAAAAATGTTTTAGAATTTTTTCTAAATATATATTGAGTCGATATTTAACGTTTATTTTTTTTTAGATAGTATCTCTATATATTATTGTATTAAAAAAATATTTTAGAATTTTTATTTAATATATATTAAATCGATACTCGATATTTGTTTTTTCTAGATAGTATTTTTGTATATTGTTGTATTAAAAAAGATATTTTAGAATCTTTATCTAATACATATTAAATTAATATTTGATATTTATTTTTTCTAGATAATATCTCTATATATTGTTATATTAATTTTTTTTTTTTAGAATCTTTATCTAATATATATCGAGTTAATACTTAATATTAATTTTTTATCAAATAAGTAGTTCTTAAATTGCAATTTTAAAATATATAAAAAAAATTGCTATTAAAATTTGCTATTATATTTGTATTAGATTTATACTTAGAATTAAGTCTATTAAAAAAAAGTATTATATAAGAATTTTCTAAATTGAAAAAAAAATATAAATACTTACAGGCCCATCTATAGGGTTATTTTCCCGGAATTAATCCGGAGACTATCCGGAATCTATCCGGAATATTCCTATTTTGGTTAATTTCCGGTTAACTTCCGGTTAAATTCCGGTTAGAAACCTGGTTGATAACCGGCAGTCAACCGCTATATAGCAGCTTTATAACCTATAGATGCGAATTTTGAAATTTTGAAAATTTATAATTTAGAAATTTTTAGAAAAACTTCTAAGTCCCAACGCTAGCCCGATCGAGGTTTCGAGTCTTGGCATAACGAATAGTAAACTATGCATATCGTTGATTCGTCAATACGTAAAGTCGTTAAAGCATTATTCTATTTTTAAATTAAAGTTTTAACCTTAAATTTAAAGTTTAAGAAACTCAGAAAGTCTCTAGCTTCGCGACTATCGACGCTAACAAATATTTAATTGCGAAATCACGTAATTTACGAAATTTATATACGCGCGTTAAATCTCCCCTACTAGCGTGTACGTACTATATTCAATTATATTGCTAATATTAGTTAATCTACTTAACTAAAAAAAAAAAAAAATTGAAAAAATTATTACTAGTAATATTTATGCCCGAAATTTACCCGGAATTTACCCGGAATATTGCTGTTTTGGTTATGAACCCGCGTGTGATTTATTTGAAGCAAACCCGGAATTGACCCGGAATTTATCCGGCACTTTCCGGTTAAATAACTAATTTTTGCCAGTTATCTATCCGTTATTCAATCGCAATATCCTGGCAATATTCTGGCAATATCCTGACAATATTCTGGCAATGTCCTGGCAATATTGCGGCAATATTCCGGATAAATATCGGGTAAATAACTATAGTCTTTGGCCGTACAGTATTGTTATTTTAAGTTTAAAATATAATATATTTATATTGTTTATATATTATAGTAATTTGTTAATAGTTTTAATCTTTTAATATTAATTAATAAAATAAATTGTTAAATAATTAAAATAATATTTTTGAAAATTATATTCAAAATATACTTAATAAAAAACTAATATATATTTAAAATATTTCTTAAATTTTAAACAAAATATTAATAATATCTATATAATTTTAATATATATTAAATATATTTTAAGCTTGTTTTTTGTTTATATTTATTATAAAAGTTTTCAATTTTTTGTTTTTATAATTAATATAAAAAATTTGAAAAATTTAACAAATAATTTCTTTTAATATTTTTAATATTTTAATAAATATTGTATAATAATTTTCGATAGTCTCTATATTAATTTATATATAATAGTAGATATTAATTTTTATTACAATTGAAGTATATATTTAATATATATTATATATATATTAAATTTACAATAATAATTTTTGTTTTAATTTAAAATACTATATAAAATTGTTTTGCTTTAAATTTGTTTAAATACAAGATTTATTTCGAAATATAATTAATTTATAAAAAATTTAGTTTAAATATAAATATAATATATAAGAATATATTGTTAAGAATTTTTGTTAAAATAAATAATATTTTTAATCTATTACTTCTCTAAAAACCTCAATTAATTAAAAATAATTTTTATTTAACTTTTATAAATTATAAACTAAATTTATACAATATTTAAACTAAATAAAAACCAATTTTTTAAAATTATTTTAATAAAAAAATTCTTAAATTTTTGTTTATAAATTAATATTATTATATATATAATATAAAGTAGTTTTGCTATATTTTATATATAGATCGAATATAATAGAAGAAATAACAACATGTTTTGCAAAATATTTAGCGCAAACAATATATATATTAAATATAAATTTAATTTACATATTATTAAAAACAATAAATCTTGTTATTTAATTGTTACAATTATATTATTAATAATTTTTCGAAATATTTTAATAAAATATAATAAATAATAAGTATAATTTTTGCGTATAATTAGTATAAAAAATAGAAATTGTTCTTAATTAATAAAAATAAAAATATTTAATTGCGTATTGTATATATTAATCTTAATTTTATTATTTTTTTAAAAATAATTAAATTTTATATATATTTAATATATATTAAATTTGTATTAAAACAAAATTAATTGCAAATAAAATTTTTAAAAATTAGATATTTAATAAAGATATAATTTTTTGTATATTATTATAATTTGTAATCTATTAAAATGCAAAAATAATTAAAATTAATATATATTAAGTTTGTGTTAGCAATTTAATTTGTATATTATAATTTTGTATTAAAAAATAAAAAATATTTAATTTAATAAATTTATAAAATTAGTTTACAAACAATATAGATAAAGTAAAAGTTTATTTTATAAAATTTTTATATAACAAACTTTTAATTCTTGTATATACAAGTTATAAATTTAAAATATATATAATATATATATTAATTCTGTTATTTTTTAACAAATTTAAAATATTAAATTTTTGTACAATATTTTAATTGCGTATTAATATTTATTATATATATTAATTAAATAAAATATTGTTAAAAATTATTAATATTTTTAAACTTAATTCTATTGTATACTAAATATATATATAGTATATTCGAATATACGTATTTGCAATACTTAATTTCGAAATATTTAAAACTTTAATATTAAATTTTGTTTATTTTGTCTCTTTTTTTTATTTTTAAATATAAAAAAACAATCTAAATATTTTCAAATTAATTGCAACAATAAAGAATTAAATCTAGTCTTAATATAAATTAAAATTATATTTTACTTAAATTAAATATATACTAAATATATATTTGTTAATTAATACTTTAATAAATATATTAATTAAAATCTTAACTAATATTGTACTTTTTTTGTATACAAAATAAAGAATTCTTTTTAAATATATATATAAATATATTAAAATATTGTAATAATTTTGCATTTTTAATACAATTATTTAATTGTGTTTTTCGAAAATAATTGCAATTCTATAAATATTAATAAAGCTCTATATATAATAAATATTAATTCAATATATAATAAATATAAAGTATAAAAGAGAATTAATTTTTTTGAATTTTATAAATAATAATTTGTTAAAACTATTAAAATTTTAACTGTTTAACATATTTTAATTTTTTTAATTATTTATAAAAGTATTTTTGTTAATATTTTAATTACTTAGTATTGTATTCGACTCAATAGTATTAATATTATTAAGATTCGAAATTAATTTATATATTTAGCAAATATTTAATATATAATAAGTATAAAATAAATCTTAATTTTATTTATTTATTGCAAAATTATTTGTTAATCTTAATTTGCAAGATTCTTAAATATCTCGATATTCAGAATGTGGTTCCCCCCCCGCAACTTTTGAAAACCAATTTTTTTTTTCGACCCGGGATTGCAAATACCACTAACCCCTCAACATCAACGCATCTAAATTACTAAAAAGCTAGTCTAACTACTGCCAATATTGTGTTTATCGAACGTCTTCAATTTTGAGCACTATAGATGCGATGTTGTTTAGCTATTGCTGTGCAAAGACTTTTTGATAAAACTTGATGGGGGCTTGGTAAAGACTTGGTAGAGACTTGATAAAGTCTTGAGAAGTGCCCAAAATATACCGAGGTAAAGTTTTGAAAAATGCAATTACACACATAACTTCTGACTTAAGTTTGATTAAGAAATAAAAATCTCGTAGACGTGTTCTTCTATATAGTGTTTGTATTAAGAATCATTTTTGTATAAAACAATAGCGTTGGTGTTGAGGAATTGATCATATTTGCAATCCGACGTCGAAAAAAAAAATTGATTTTCAAAAGTTGCTTGGGGGGAACCACATTCTGAATATCGAGATATAGAAATTTTTTTTTTGTCAAAAAATATAAAGATTTCGAAAACAAAAAAATTAATAATACTATTAAAAAATATATTGTTATTAAGATTTAAATTAAATATAGACTAAACTTAAATATAATATATATACAAAACAAATAATTAGATTGCGCAAATATAAAATTGTATTAAGCTTATACTATATTTAAAAGTAATTTATACTATAACAAAATTTAATCTTGCAATATATAAATTTTGTTTTTAAATTAATTAATTATGCGTTACAAATCTTATACAAATTTAAGAATATTATAGATATAAAAAATTTAATTTATGTTTAGTATATATTAGAAAAAAGCAAAATTTTAGAACTTGATTTTTAATTAATATTAAATAAAAAAGTTTATATTTTATATAAACTATATATATATTAAGCTTGTATCTTAATCGCGAACAAAGATTGCTATTAATTTCTATAATTCGATATAATTATACTAAATATAAGCTAAATATAAACAAAGCTTACTCTAGATAGGAATTTCTATCCAAGATAAGCTCGTCCCAAGTAGGAAATCTGCATCTAGGATAAGCTATAACCCGCGCAAATCTAATAAGAAAAATTATTTTAAATCTTTATTTTTTAGATCTATTGCGTTATTTAATATTTTAGATAAAATATTAAAAATTTATTATATCGAAGCGTCTTTGCTATATTGTAAAAATATATAGTACACTGCTAGATACTTAGATAAAAGCTAAAAAATATTTTTTAATTAATATAATACTATAACTAATTACAAAAAAGATATATACTATATAGAGCAAATAGAAAAAAAAAGTAATATTTTTATTAAATTTAAATATATTAGATACATTCGATAATATATTATATACTTAATTTCTATATAA
>JAABUL010000568.1_pt1 | contig 78656 bp, 81 predicted proteins | sample 5559151 | NCBI WGS metagenome assembly JAABUL01 (sample SAMN10711876, study PRJNA513368) | rock metagenome | isolation source: Antarctica rocks | place: Antarctica: Victoria Land, Pudding Butte sud
TTGAAGAGGGAGTGTGTGGGAAGTGGGGGGGTTGAAGAGGGATGTGAGGGGGGTTGGGAGAAGTTTGTTGGGGGAAGGGGTGCCGGGGGATTAAGATAGAGTGAGGGAGGTTGCGGTAACGGTGCCTTTGGCGAGGGGGTTGGAGATCCGAAGCTTCTTTTTTTCTTTCTTGTTTTTCTCAGACCTAAAATACAACCATCTCCTGAGCATACTCAGTCCTACGCTATGCATCTACCGCCCGATCCTCACTATATCTACAACCCTCCTCCACTTTCCCGCTATCTCAAACGACACAAGCTCGAACGCCCTCCAATGGACGCGCTCTTTGCATATACCTACACGGACACAGTACTCCGCCTCACCGATACCTCGCCCCATCCTTCTTCTTATACGGCAGCTTCTCGGGCTTCTTCCGTTCAAACACGACATCCCACCCCTCCACCCCAGCCCGCTTCATCACCTCCTCGGTACCCTCATCCCACCGGCTGCGGAACATGTGCACGCCGACCGCCTTCACGGCAAACCTATCCATGAACCCCCTGAGATTGAATTTCTCGCGGCGCGCCCACTCTTTGGTGGTTTTGTAGTCGAGCGCGCGGGGTTCGGGTTGCTGGAGCACGAAGACGCTGAGGCGATGGTAGGGGGTGCCTTGTTGCGCGTAGGGCGGGAGCCAGGGAAGGATTATTTGGGCGGTGGGAGAGAGGCGGGATAAGGGGACGGAGGGGCTGGAGGGGGAGACGGGGATGTTGACGGCGAGGAAGTGGCAGCGGGATTTGAAGGCGTCGGCTCGCAGATCCGGGACGTCGGGGTCTACGATCACGACCGTGACTAGTCTAGGCCCTTTGTCGAAGACTTGCACGCCCAGTCTTGCGGGGGGTTCGCTGACGAGGGAGTCGACGAATTCGCCGGGCGGGATGTTGCGTTTTCCGAAGGCTAGGGTGACTTCGGCGGTGGGGGAGAGAGCCGGGAGGAGGTCGGGGATGACCGACATTTGAGTTATCCGTTGAAGAAGGAGCGGGCGGCGGTAGGAGCGCCAGGCGATGTTGGCGAGGTGGCGGTAGACGGGGCGGTTCATGTCGCCTTGAGAGAGGTTTAGCTTCTTGTGAGATATGGAGGGGTGTAGTTAATGGGTAAAGTACCGTGGCCGTCTTCAAACCTCTTCTTTATCAGCGGATCATTGATATCGGCCAAGACCTTCAAATGCTCCAAGTGCATATGCATTGCGATCAATCTCCCCTTTTTCGAATTCTCCCCGCCTTGCTTCTCCGCAGGCTTGTCCGCGCACTTGGCAATGCGTTTTCGCTGCTCTTCAATTTGAGCGAGTTTCTCGGCCCGGTCCGTCGCAAGGATTTTGCGTGCTTCTTGGAAGCATTGGTAGGGGAGTTGCTCAAAGGGGATGTTGGACGAGGATTGGAGCGCGGCGCGGCGGCGACGAGAGCCGATAGGTTGGACGCCAGTGGAGAGAAGCTGCCATTCTTCTTTGCGAGTGGTGACAAGGTTGGGGTCAAGGGTATGGGAGGAGGGAGGGGGAGGGGGAATGGGAGTAGCAGTGGGTTCCGTAGGAGCTTCATTATATCTCGAGGTAGTTGTTGTGAGGCCTCGCGATGTAGGACAGAGAGCCGAGTCTCGTCTTGCTCCGCGTCGGAGACATCGTAACGCAGGCCGGACGATGTATATAGGGGTCGTCATGCCAGTTGTAGACCTGTCGTTGCGAGAATACGAAGAAATGGAAGTCTGCGCCTTGGCGCGAAATCTCGCCAAGCAAATTCGGCCGCCGCAAAATCATCTTCCGTCAGTGTTTGATCGTCAACCTATTCGCCCTCCAAGTACATTGTGAATCATCATGGCACTACAGAGCTTGAGAAACTCTGCGGTAACCCTCAAGACGGTGGCTTCTACCGCCATTTTGAGAGATCCGCTTATAGTATGTCAACACCCCCTAATTATCCAGCACCGTTAACATTGAGACAGCAATGCCTCGCGCCTCGCCTCTCACGGTCAATGGCCACAGAAGCTCCACTTCCACAATTTAATGGAGGTGCACTTGATGGCGCTGACCAGATGGTATCTTGGGCTTCTACGCCTCCTCGACGACCGGCTCCACCTATACCAGAGGTCCTAACAACAGTCTACAAATTCCCCACAATGGAGCCTCTACGCTTTGCATACTATCCCGCAACCCATCTCCACCTACCTCTGCGTCGTGATATTCTCCACAGAGCTGTGATCTTTGAGGGCGATGCTAAACGTCAGGGAACCGCAAGTACCAAGTGGAGGGACGACGTGCATGGCAGCGGAGCCAAAATTCGACCTCAAAAAGGCTCTGGCCGCGCGAGATTAGGTGATAAAAACAGTCCAATGCTGAGAGGAGGAGGTGTTGCGTTCGGACCTCATCCCAGAGACTTCTCGACAAAATTACCACGAAAGATCTATGACTTGGCTTGGCGGACCGCACTTAGCTATCGCTATAGGAAAGGGGAACTGATCGTCGTTGACAATCAATTTGACCTGGAGCAGAATTGGCGAGGATGGATTAATAAGATTATGAAGGTGAACCATTGGGGAAACCCCGACGGCAGATCTTTGATTGTGACTCGAGATAGGAGGCCGAATTTGGTCGGGGCTATGAGAAAAGCTGGTGAGCATGGGAGGGTCAAAGTTGAGGACGATGTCGATGTCAAGGATCTCTTGGAGTTGGGGAGGATTATCATTGAGAAAAGGGCACTGGATTCCATTATACGGGAGCACTCGAGTGATTTGAACAGGACTGTGGCTTCTGCTGTATGATAGTAATTTTTAGCGATACAATTCAAAATTCCACCATACAAATGTGACCCTAAAGTTTTTTCAATTGTATACCCCTATTTCACATTGACTGTTCCGGATTTTAGAATTTCCAAAATCGAGGGTTCACCCTCTGCAAATTTTGCACTGCAACCAACCAATTCGCTGGAGAAGCCTAACCACCACCCCACAGACCTTTAACTCCTTTCATTTGATATGTAATATGAGGTTATACAAAGACGGCCCCTTCATGTAAATCTGACGTGTTGCAGGATCAATTCCAGCGCGATTCCAGAGCTCTATGCCCCCCTCTCTTGCCTCCATCCAGAAGGATCGGATAGCAGTGCATCTACAGCAGGGACTGTCGCTTAAGGTCATTGCCGACGTCGAAGAGGTCACTGATAAAACTGTCAGAAAGATCAGAAGTAGATTAAAAACATACGGTCAGCACTCACCTTCTAAAATGAGTGCTATGAGGCAGGCGCTCTTGATTCATCCTGCTGTCAGGATTGATCTTCGGCATTTTCTAGAAGGTCAGCCATGATCATATCAGAATGAGATGCTATACTATCTCTTCAACGACTGAGACATCACCGTCGCTCTTTCCACTCTATTCAACGCTCTAAAGATCATGAAAATCAATCGAAAATGCCTTAAACGGGAGGCTTTGAAGCGCTCGCAGGAGTGTCGGAATCTATACTTTCTAGACGTCAGTCAGTTCACTCACGAAATGCTCGTGTTTCTGAATGAGAGTGCAGCCAACGAACATACGATGCATCGTAAACGTGGCTGAGCTCTCTATGACATATCGCCACGTATAATCCGGCCAGTCAAACGAAGCGAAAGATGAAGCATTCTATCGATCTACTGCTCTGACGGCATTCTGGTCAGACATATACATCAGGGGAGTATTTCTGAAGCTCGCTTTGAATGATTTCTGATCAACGAGATACTCCCGAGATGCAGTCGCTTTCCAGGGCCTAAATCGATGTTGATTCTCGACAACGCTTCTGTGCATCACACTCAGGTGAGTGACGTCGATGTCGACGTCGAGCTGAGCCCTGCTAACTATCAGTAGAAAGTCAAAGATCTATGCCGTCAGGTCGATGTGATCTTACTATATCTGTCACTCTACTTCTCTGACTTCAACCTCATTGAAGAGTTCTTTTCAGTGCTTAAGGCCTGGCTCAAAAGACATTACAAGCTGGCTGAAGACATGAGTTTTGAAGTCTATTTGCACATGACGGTGAAAGCTTGTAGCAAGAGTCATTTTGCAGCCGGTCACTTCAGGCATGCGAGCATAACAGTAAATATAGATACGGATTGATTTGTTTTCTTGTCAATACTTCGTATGTCTACTATTTTTGCTGATATGACAGGTACTTTCGAGTAAGTGTATACTTAATAAAATATATACTCTATATAGTCCACGATCACCAAATATACTACTTTTCTGCTCTGAAAGGCTTCGCATCTTCGCCGAATGCCTGCGTTTGTTTGCTGACTGTAGTCTAGCCATGACTAAATGGAATGAAGATTTATATATATGACTGTTTGGTTTGTGGGGTGGTGGTTAGGCTTCTCCAGCGAATTGGTTGGTTGCAGTGCAAAATTTGCAGAGGGTGAACCCTCGATTTTGGAAATTCTAAAATCCGGAACAGTCAATGTGAAATAGGGGTATAAAGTTGTGCAATCATAAAACAATTTATCCTGACCTCGTCAAGCTTCCACTTTGCAGCCGAGGTCCGTTCCGCAAATTCGTCACCTCCACCCATAGTCAAGTTTAGACGACACCCTAGACACTTCCATTGATGTTTTTACGACCTTGTTATCGATCAGCTGTTCCACCGCTGAGCTGGATCTCGCGGTCCCGATCAGCCTCCATGCCTCTCAAGGCAAAGATTCTCAACCCTGCTTTCTCAGGACATGCAGCAAAGGTATACACTGAATCTCATCACCGTCCCAAGGCTCTTAGCAGAACTGATATAGCATAGATGTCAACCTCATATCCGTTCCCTACAGAAGAGCCAGGTGACGATCCAGACGATGTTCTCTTCAATACCCTCTACGGCGTCCGGACCATTGAGCTCAACCGCCCTAACAAGCTAAATTCTCTCAATGGTTCCATGGCCAGGAAAATAATACCAAGATTAAAGGTATACAGGGGTTTCCATTCTCATATGCCTATGACAGGCTGTTAATCAAGCTTTCTAGGAATGGGAAAATTCCCAGCTAGCCAACATAATCATAATTGGCGGTGCAGGCCCCAAAGCTTTCTGCGCTGGCGGCGATGTGGCGGCACTTGCGAAACAGAATAAGACAGGTCCTGATGGCGAAGCTGCCTCAAAGGCCTACTTCGCCCTGGAATACACCCTGGACCATCTAATAGCAACATACCCCAAGCCCTACATAGCTTACATGGACGGAATCACAATGGGCGGAGGCGTTGGACTCAGCGCTCACGCCCCTATTCGAATCGCAACCGAACGCACTGTCTTTGCGATGCCTGAGACGACCATCGGCTTTTTCCCAGATGTTGGAGCTAGCTTTTTCCTGCCGCGGATGGATGGGAGCGTTGGAACTTATCTCGCGCTGACGTCGGAGCGACTTCAGGGGGTAAACGCATTCTACGCAGGCATAGCAACACATTATATCCACAGTAGTAGTTTGCCCACACTTACAGAACGCTTGAGTGAGCTGATATTCCGGGATTATGAGCCGCTCGCGACTAGACTGAGGGTGATTGATACAACAATCGAGGAGTTTGGAACAGGGCTGCCACATGACGTGCCGATGCTGATGGCAGGTCAATTAAGGAGAGCAGTCGATGAGTGTTTTCAACATGACACCATGGAGAGGATAATCGAAGCTCTGGAAGAGGAAAAGAGAGGCCCCATGCGTGAGTGGGCCGAGAAGACGTTGAAGACGTTGTCCGAGAGGAGCCCGACGAGTCTGAAGGTTGCTTTGAAAGAGATGAGGTTGGGCAGTGCTTGGAGCATTGGGGACGCCTTCCGAAGAGAATATCACATTGCGGAAAAGTTTATGGTGCACCCTGATTTTGTAGAGGGGGTGTCTGCAAGATTGATAAACAAGCCGCCTACCGTACCGAGATGGAATCCACCAACCCTGGAAGACGTAAGTGACCAAGACGTCAATGACATATTCACGGTCGCGGGTGCACAAATGCTGAAGCTGGCTGCCGAAGGCAACTACGTCGAGTATCCGTTTGGGAAAAGTATCGGACTACCGAGAGAGCGAGATGTGCAGCTGATGGTACAAGAAAAATCACTGAGCAGGGAAGATTTAATTAAGGAGTTGGTTGCAGCAAGGAACCAGAAGGTTGGGGTCAAAGAGAAGGTGGAGGAGATACTGGAGAGAATGTGTACAGAGAATGGCGATAGACAACTGGTCTGGGCAAGTCAATAGGAGATCTAGCGCTTGTAGAAATACTGTAGGCTTCGATGTATATTTGTTGAAGGCAAGCATAGCCTGGCAATACACTTCTTGTTATGGCCGTTGCTTAGTTTCACTTTACGTGATTAAGCCGTTGTCTCGTTGATTTATTCACTTCGAGCCTCCGAAAAAGCTTGCTTGTCACCTTCCGAGCTATTTCCTGATGCCTGCAAGAACGTCGACGAGGTTTGATATTCGCTAAAAAGCTTGGACCCTGGGCAGCGGGAACGCTAGGCTCAAACTGGGTTTGAGCGTAATAAGTGCACCTTCAAGCGGGCATGTGAGTTTCCAACAAGGCAGTTCTGGACCACGAGACTTCCTTCCTCCGTTGTGTCGACCAAGCTCAGACATTTTGCAGGATGCTCCTCCGTGAACATGCGTGAATACAACGCTTAGCAAGGCAACGATAGTCAAGCATCCTTGACTCGAGCTATCAGTGCCTTCAGGCACTCGCTCCTCGGCATGGGCAACTGCAGCTCTTGTTTCAAAGGTAATCCCCACAAGCTCTGATGGCTGTTCAGATGGGCTCTCGCTAATCTGAACGCATGAGGTCGCTCCGGAAATGGCCTGTATGAGCCTGCATTGGCAGACAGTGAGAGAGACGCAGTGGCACAACTGCTGCAGTATCTCGAGAATGTCTGTAGCCACAGCTGCCGCCCGAGTCTTTTTGTGCTGACGATGGCGATAGAGGGGCGAAACCGATTTCTTTACTGGCGACCCTTTGCGGTCTTTGAGTACGTTGGTATACTCTGAGAATGTCGATCTCCAACGGAGCGCGAGCTTGACGTTCGCCGAGATCACGGAGAGAGGTGGGAACGCAGTACACCTCATAATATCCGCCGTATTGACCAACTATGGGCAGATGTTAGAGAAGTCGATCAGTATACCCTTGAGCCAATACTATTCCTCCTCCAAAGCTCGGATATTGAAGTCCAGCGAGCTGCAAGCGCCGCGTTGGGCAACCTAGCTGTTAATAGTATGTTGGCAATCATTTGGAAGTCTTACTCTAACACCCAATAGCTGAGAACAAGGTCGCAATCGTCTCTCTCGGAGGCCTTCAACCACTTATAAAGCAGATGACCTCGCCAAATGTCGAGGTTCAATGCAACGCCGTTGGCTGCATTACGAATCTAGCAACACATGAGGATAACAAAGCAAAGATAGCCAGATCAGGAGCTTTAGTGCCACTGACGAGGTTAGCAAAATCGAAAGACATGCGGGTACAACGGAATGCGACGGGGGCGTTGTTGAACATGACACATTCAGGTCAGTCAGGACCATTACAAGATTTCTCCATACTATACGCTGACAGAGCCTCAGATGACAACCGCCAACAGCTTGTTAAAGCCGGTGCTATCCCCGTCCTAGTGCAGCTTCTATCGTCCCCGGACGTTGATGTCCAATACTACTGTACAACTGCGCTCAGCAACATTGCCGTTGATTCTGGCAATCGGAAGAAGCTTGCCCAGACAGAGTCACGCCTTGTTCAATCTTTAGTCCATCTTATGGATTCGTCTTCGCCCAAAGTGCAGTGTCAAGCTGCCCTGGCCCTACGAAACCTTGCGTCAGACGAGAAGTATCAGCTGGAAATTGTACGAGCTCGGGGCCTACCACCACTACTTCGTCTACTCCAATCATCATATCTCCCACTCATCCTATCTGCTGTTGCTTGTATACGAAACATCTCCATACATCCCCTCAACGAATCACCAATCATCGAAGCCGGCTTCCTGAAACCTTTGGTTGAGCTTCTGGGATCTACAGACAATGAGGAAATTCAATGTCACGCCATTTCTACTTTACGGAACCTAGCTGCCAGCTCTGATCGCAACAAGCAACTAGTGTTAGAAGCTGGCGCGGTACAGAAATGCAAGCAGCTAGTCCTTGAGGTGCCACTAAGTGTACAATCGGAAATGACCGCTGCGATCGCCGTCTTAGCACTGAGTGATGAGCTCAAATCTCATCTACTAAATCTTGGAGTATTTGATGTCCTTATCCCGCTGACTGACTCGGAGTCAATTGAGGTCCAAGGGAATAGTGCAGCAGCTCTGGGTAACCTCTCTTCGAAAGGTAATGTTCCAAATTAATGCTAAATTAAGTGCTAAGCCAAACTCTGCTAACATTACTTTAGTCGGAGATTACTCAATATTCATCCAAGACTGGACAGAACCGAATGGTGGTATTCATGGCTATCTCACCCGGTTCTTGGCCAGTGGGGATCCTACATTCCAGCATATAGCCATATGGACTTTGCTTCAGCTCCTCGAATCAGAGGACAAGAAGCTGATCAGTCTGATATCGAAAACTGAAGACGTGATACAGATGATTAAGACCATCTCTGATAAGAATATTGAATCTGACGACGAGGATGGCGAGGATGGCGAGGGTGAAGTAGTTGCATTGGCACGACGGTCTCTCGAACTGCTTGGCAAAGGTCCGAAGTCAACACTGGTAGAAGGTTGAAATCAGTACTCGATGCTTATAAATGAAGCGGGTGGGGGAACCCTGATCTACAATCTTCATTTGGTATGGCCTTGCTTCGTGCTGTTAGGCGTTCACGGCATTACCCACGATTCGGTATCATCCAGGTGCCAAATCCAGCGGGAGTTTGGAGGGTCAGCGAAAACCTTGATTATATCACTGGTGGTTGAGCGACTTACCTGTAGTGAAAGAGTTATTGTTTCTAGTAGTACTTAGATATGATTACTAGGATATGGCATATCTGTCATTTTTCTGTGTAACAGCCACAAATGAGCCGCGATAAAAATCAATAGAGCGTCATTCATTGTATATTTCACCGAATAACCGAGATTTCTCCATTTTTTCCAATGGCACCCCCAAACTTCGCCCTCCCTGGCCAACTGCTTGGCCCTTCATCCAAGTACTCACCTGGTCTTGGTACTCATCTCCATGACTCTCAACTCTATGCGTCCCTCGCAGGCGCTCCGCAAATCACCCGCAGTCCCACCTCCGCCCTCCCAATTCTGTCAATCCCGCGCCTCCTTCCTTCCCCAACTACCACCTTTATACCCTCGTCCACGATTTCAAATACAAACACCCTACCTGAAGTTGGAAGCGTAGTATTATGCCGCGTCACGAGACTCACGACTAAGCAGGCAAATGTGGCAATCTTGGTTGTAGGGGATGGGGAGGCAGGTAGAGTGTGTGCTGATGAGTGGGCGGGGGTGTTAAGGAGAGAGGACGTCAGGGCTACGGAAAAGGAGAAGGTGGTTATTGGGGAGAGTTTTCGGGTTGGGGATGTGGTTAGAGGTGTTGTGGTATGTCGTCTAGTCTTGAATGATATCTTTGGGTCCCTGGGGAGATGCAGAGGGGTTTCAAACCATTTACGGATGAGTGAGATGGCGACGCAGAGGGTTTGACTGACATGATACAGATCAGTCTGGGAGACCAGTCGAATTACTATCTTAGCACTGCTAGGAATGAGCTAGGAGTTATTATGGCGAAAAGCGAAGCCGGAAATACGATATTTCCAATCAGCTGGAAGGAGTTCAAAGATCCGGTTACAGGACAAATAGAGAGTAGGAAGGTTGCGAAGCCGTTCTAAGCAGACAGTAAGGAAGATTTGGATTTGGTAAGAGTCTTAGAGCAGTGCTCTCAAAATGATCAAAGGCTGTGCTCCAAGGTCTCGAATGACTGCGAAAGAGGTGGTTGACACAGTGGAGATCTACAAAATTTCGGAAGCTGATGTGCTGTAGGATATAGCGAAAATGCAGGACCATGCATCTTAAATTCTCAGACGAGCCTACTCGGGGCATCGCTCTTTTCAATCCTAAGTACTTCACCCTGAAGCCTCATTTCCTCGATCATCGTTAGTTGTGTCCCAGTAGGTTATGTTAGGAGAATCCGAGGCTGGCTTGAATTAATATGACCTTTAGGTATTTGATTTCTCTACAGTCTGAGAGACCGCATACCGCTGTTCGGGTCTATGCTTTGAAATGGCACAAGATGCTTACGCCCTAAGGTTGGCATCACGATCAAACAAGAGACAGCTCAAAAATTTGTCAATCATCGGCTCTACCTTGTCTCAATTCTCAGTCCTCTTGTAACGAGAAAGGGCCATCTCATTACAAAGATGTTACGAATACTTGCGTTACCTACAAACTCTATGATTTGCTAAGACGCATCAAAAGATAGTATGATAATCTCCAAAACGACCAATGAATAACATTTCACCGCCTCGGGGACAACCTTCATGTCATACAGAGGTTCCTATTTGCTCTACTATCCTCTTCCACTAAATAAATGAAGGTACCTGAGCAGCTTATCTAGTAGAAATTTATGACTAGCATACCTCATATCACCAATGTCTCAATCATCTCACGCATTTACAGATTCCCACGCAGTCACTCTATCTATTCTTCGAGTATGTCTTCCCAACCAGTGGTAGACCTAGGAACACCATTGTCGAAACCAAGTTCATCAAATTTCCGAACGATTGCCCGGCCACTATCAGGGCCCAATGACGTCACTGTCACCGTTCAATGAACGAACAAACTGCTCGTCAGTAGAAACATCTCGTGATCTTACGAAGAAGCTTTAGTATACTCAGAAAATGGCATTCGATGAGAAAGAGATAATCGACATGAAGAATAGATTGCTGGCAAAGGATATGCGTACAATTTCAAACAATTATAGGTGACAAGCATCTAAGACTGCTGTATAATATATTACTACTTACTATCGATAAATCCGCTTCTGAATGCCAAGGACGCACTGTAATCAATCAATTTGATGGCAAGAGCCAGAAACTAGCCTCGAGATGCCAAGATTTCCACAGAGGAACTCTGGACTAGGCATGCATAGGATACTTTGCGCTTCCTCAGAGTTGAGGCCTTTTTCCACCATCCACGTGGAATAATCCGGGATTATAGGCGATTGCTCCACGACCTCGCGCTCGGAGGATGGAAGTACGTCGTGGGTGATTACGTTGATTTCCTCTGGTTCCTCTGGTTCACGTTATCTTTCCCCCACACCATTGGGGTCGGCCAGGAACGCAATTGCGTCGCTTTCTCTATCCTCCTCAAGGGTATCCTCACATTCCTCGCTTTGTTCGTCCAGTGATATCCGCTCTGGGTTCTCCTTACAATTTTCGCACACGACATCTCTTCATAGGTACAGAGTACCGACGAGGTCGAAGGGCTGGAGCAGGTTTTTGTCAGAAGAGAAACCTGTACCCCGCTCGTCCATTGAGGCAAACATGAAAAAATGGCCGCAGCCAAAGTATACTTCTATGAGTTCTTGGCACATCCTTCGAGTGTTGATTAAGAACTAGAAGTTTTAGGATGTCTTGGTGAGGTGTTGATCAAAATCTTAGAAGTTGTTGGGGTGTCTTCGAATGGTGGTGATCAACTTTGATGGCTGTTACGAGAGTATTCACTGATAAGTACAGAGACTTTATTACTACGATTTTGGATCTTTTATATCAAGAGCTTGCTTTATCTCTCGCACTCCTCAAACAGCCGTAGTTCACGATCCTCTTTGATCGAGGAGAAATACATTGTGAGTATCTTGAAGCAGAATACTTTTGTTAATGACAATGTATTGTGCTGCAGCTGAGATCTTCTTATTCAACCCTAAGGAAATCGTTCTAATCAAGCAAAGAATCTGGACGCCGTTTGAAAACCTCAACGAATCCTTTATGACCAGGACATCAAATCTGGCCGAACCAGCAATTCCGCCTTTTTTCTGATAAGTAACCTGGCAATTTTCCTAAGTCACGTTTCTACTCGGAAGACTTTCGCTAAATACGTTGGTATCATCGTCTTGTACACATATTCCCTCTATCTACTCGGAATACTCTCGCTAAGTACGCACATATTTCGTCTATCAGATTTCGCTTGATATTGTGTTGATTTGCACAGGTTTTTACAGGTAAGAGGTAATCTCTGTATTTTCTATGGTATTATCACGTCGGATTACGCCGCATCATTAGGTCCCCACAAGGCAGCTGTGAATGCTCGAGAGAGATGTTCATCGCACCGTTCGTTTTCTAGTCGGTCTTCCTCAGAAGAGACTCCTTTCTAGCTTGATCCCGGAATCAACGACGTCTTTCCGCTTCGTTCAACTTCTGCGATGGGACTGATTTGTATTCTAGAACTTGCATGGGCTTGGCTATATTGCAAACGTCCCTTAAGGAGTTGAGTTCCTGCTCAAGCTCCATCTCTAGGTCCAAATGCGATCCTTGGATGTCGGCTTCGGTCCAGCCGACGTTGCGTGCGTCTTCCACGAGCTTGGCGCCCTTAAGAAGATAGTCGATTTCGATTTCGAGCTTCATTTTCTTGAAGCAGTAGTCGAAGCAGTATGGATACTCTGCTAGGGCTAAGGAGTCGACGATCTCTGTGTTCTGCCGTCCGCAGAGTATGCCGCCGGGTAAAAACCCAGCGTAGCATTCTTTGACAGGAGGGTAGCTATGGGGATGGCCACATCCGTATAAAAGTTCTACTGCTTTGCACATAGTGCAGGCTTCGAATCGATATTGGAGGGTTAGAGATGAACGAAAACTCTGTACGTAGGTTTTTCGCTTTTGAATAGACAAGCGCGTTCTACTTTTTTCGATAGAAGACTGGCTGAAAAGAGAAGACAAACTTTGATACGAAACAAGTGGATCTCATATAACCGTTAGATTCCAGGAATTCTTTGTCCTGCTCTCTGGATTTCAGAAACAAGTGGCATTGTTTATTTTGGAACACAAAGTCTTTATGTAGTATGACAGGATTTCTTTGCAATTCTTCCATCATCCCTTTGTTCTACCAACCCGTGCAGCTCTGGGTTTGACGAAGACGCTGGAATCATGTTTCTACCTACACCCTTTCAGTATGTCTCAGCAAGCGGACCTGGGCCACATTTTGTACGCAAGGCCAAGCGGACCGTTAGGCTGTGGCTAACGCCTCAACCCTCATCGTCAGACCTTGCCATGTCAGACTTGTCTGAGAATAGGGGCAGATCAAACCCATCACTTTATTGATAACTGATAATTGACCAAATGCATGGTTGCTCTTGGTCTCCAGTCTAGAGCAACGGCCATGGTGATGGGAATTTTTTTTTTTTTATCTATCAGATATGACGAACCTGTCTGCCCTCAAGCTATGGGTTCTCTATTTCAATTATTTGAGCTATGCTTTTACGCTTGTTCAAAATTCGTCCAATGGAACATGTGAGCGCACGATACCAAACAGCAAAGGCTCTCTACAGCTCTTCTCTCCCATGGGCCCTGAGACACGCTGAGACAAGTTTCTAGAACTTGTCTTGTTCTTCTGGCACGTTCTGCTTAGACAGCATTAGCTCAAACAAGAGACAATCCCACAACCAGTTTCCGCAGTCTTCAAACCCATGAATAACCGGTGATGGTTTACTATTTCCACAAAGAAATCCGATTTCGCACTGTCAAGCACAACCCCATGGTCCATCTCTCTTTATCCCCCACAAACGCCACAACCCACACCCTCTACACCATCCTTGCACAAAGAGCACAATGCCATTCAACCATGACCCCCTCGAAGATATATACCCTCAAACCCACCCTCAAACCCCAAAACCCCCCCCCCCCCCCCCCCCCCCCAAAAAAACACCACCAACAACCCCCGTAAGCACCAACTCCACACCCACCATGTCCACCACAATCACACCCACCACCCTCCTCTACCCCCGCTGCGGCCACACCCGCCCCCTCACCACCACCACTATCAGCCCCCTCCCTTCCTCCACCACCACCACCACCACCTCCCCGAAACCCCTCTGCCCCCCTTGCTACCTGCGCGAAGAATCCCGCATCCTGGCGCAGTACTCGGCCGACCTGACCAACACGGTCGTGCGCGCGAAAAAGGAACTGTGGAGTCCGGATGCGACGGAGCGCGCGTGCGAGGAGTTGTATGCGGAGTTTACGGAGCGGTTTTGGGGGTTTGAGGGGGAGTGTGGGGGGTTGGATTGAGGTGGGGGGTTCCTTGTTTTGTGTTTTTTATAAAATATTGGAAGTAGAGATGGAGAGAGAGGGTTATGAGTTGGTAATTTATAATGTGCTGATTACTTCGGATATCGCGAGCAAGGAGCTTTGCCGTTGTGAGATATTCATTGTGCAAGAGGGGGCTTTGGATAGTATGGCTTATCTTTGATGTAGTCAAACATCGCTCTTGTAAAGTAAAACTGAAATTTTTCTGAGATGAGAAAGTTTTGGTTCTGTATCACGCTGAGAGGGGTATCAGAATTGGTAGAACTTTTTTCGCATTCCGGAAAGTGCAGGATCGCCCGCTTGCCTCTTGGGGAAAGAATGAGCAATAGCCCCCGTCGACGTAGAAAAATGAAGCTTAGCAAGGTTGTTCTTATGTATTCCAGACCGTGGATTTTGTTGGTAAAGAGCTGATGAACGATATCGATGTCTAGCATCTGTACCGTCTATTGAAAAACGACTCTCCACAGAAGGGAAAAATATGCGTATATTACAACTCAAAGCTCCGTTAGAAACGGAGCCTTAACTCTACAGAACACAAGAAGAAATACAAGACGAACAAGACTATTTTGCAATTTTCGTAAAAGCGGAATCTCGCTTGCTGTAGATCATATATGAGACTTATAGCTTGTCGTAGCTTCGCAAGGCTATCCGGGCCTCATGCTAGGCTGTCTTATGTACGGTGAATGATATCAGCATCTGGCATCCTTACTACTAGACTATGTTGATATGCTTTTTTACAGGATGACTTACTTGTAGGCTTTGCAAACTGGATAAGGTTGGTGACATACGAATCTCGAGACTGAGAATGTGGATAGACTGCTTCTTCCGCAGAGAATGTGCTTGATCAATCGGTGTGGCGGTCGCTGTGATAATCGGGAGATAGGTGGATTGGGCGGTGTTTGGACTCGGGCCTGATTTTCTTGCACCGGTGAATTGGTTGTTCGTTTGAGGAGCTCCATCAGAGAACGCATTGGTTGATTGGCTGGACAACCGGAAGTGCCCAGGATTGAGAGGTCATTCGGCCTGATCATAATGCCGTACCTATGAAATGCGATATTCGTTCATGGAAGGTCACCCAATCCGTGGGACATTCTCGGAATTGACGGTAATTTTCAGATATTGCAAAACTTTGTGTCACTCGAGTGTTCGACTTTGAAGGCCACTGCCGCTTGGGTGTTTTTTATAAGTGCGCCTCAAGCGTTATATAATACTTTGACTTCATGATCTCAAATCTACCGGTTTTTCAGATTGGAAGTCATACATTATACTTATCAAGATGCGCTCTCGGAAGTTTCACGCATGCCATGTTTCCCATTTCACCGAATTCGAAGTTCCCATGGTGGCTTCTTCGAAGGTCCGCCCGATTATGCAGGAGACGCCTGGTTCGGGATGGCATGGTTGTTGTGAAGATCGAGGTTTGCCCTGAAACATTGTGATCAGGTTGAACAAGCGCCTTTCTGCTCGGGTAGTAAAATGTCTTGTTCGCTCAAGCCTGGTGTTTTTTTAACAGTAATGATATATGTTCCGGGGAATTTTGATCTTTCGCGGTGATCTGTTCTTGCACCATTCTTATTGGCTACGAGATGTTCCTTTCCCGCGCCAAACCCCTAGCTTTCCTGGCTGTATTGACTTTTGCACTTGCTGCTTCATCAACAATTATGCAAGACAATATATCGAACAGAAGCTCAAATGAGAAGATGAGACTGCGTAAGATATGTTATCAACACGTACTCAAACAAGAAGTCAGTGCGGATAAAGCCCTGGGCTTCAACTTTCGGTTACCGACATGGCCGGCCACGACGCCCCTAATCGTCTCACTGTGCTCCATTATCACTTATCAAAGAGCACCCAAGACCAAAGACGCAGTAGCCCCTCTACTCAGAAACGCTATATGTCTAGACCTGTCAATGCCTGCCCTGACTCTACCGCAGAATTTTTGAAATAGAGCTGCGATCGCTCAAGAGGTCCTCAAGCATACAACATATAGTACTACCATGATGCACCTACTAGGTGTCATGAATTTTCACCTCCATTTAATCGCAGCGGCAGTGGCAGTCCAGAAGAGATATGCATGGATAATGTGATTCAAAATCATGCCTGGTGCGTCGGTCATCCCAACTTCGTGCCTTTAGCGCAGATAGCGCAGGAGCACGGCTTCCAAGAACAATCTAATGTGCTGCTTGTGGCAGTCGAAAATGGTGTCAGTGCTAATGCGGTGATGACGGGCCCTCGTAGCAACGGCTCTTTGAGCCGAGAGCATACGTATTCAGTCTTGCACCTGCGACATCCTTATAATAGGCATCGATAGTGGAATGCTTTGCATGAGGGGTTAGCCAAAAGTTTTAACTGTTACGAAGTCAACATTCCTCGGGTGCCTATCGAGACGAAAGCTGAGTGCATCAGCTACGCTGGATGCCGGCACCGAAGGGTTGCTGTACTGGCCACAGTTGGCGAACGATCCTCCACCCAAGCCAGTAGCACAACAGGTACTTGGCGCAGTACCATTTTGGTATCCAATCCAGCCTAACTGAGGAAACCAATGTGAGGATCCTGTCTGTTGAAAGACCTATTTCCATTTGCGGTCAACTCTACCCGGTTAGCATGACTGATCTCCATTCATCCTAGACCATCACTTATCCGAGAAGATTTGTATCTTTCTAAACGGCCATCGTCACCAATATACGCGTTCAAACCATGGGTTGCAGAGACGGTAATCAGGCCGACCTTTTTCTTGAATTGATCAAGCCACCTTGGGAGGTCAGCCTCAGTCTGGTTCCAAGGATCATCGTATTCAAACACGAGGACACGAGCATGACTTTGAATCTCTTTGTCTGTTGGCACATGACCCTGAGACACTTGCGTCTTCACAAAAGAGCCCAGTTTCTCCTCCAGGTATTGAATGCAGTATGTCGTCGAAGTAAGTCCAGATTGATTTGGCGCTTGAGTGACATGGCTGGCATTGCTGGCCGAGAAGGGGTCAAGGGTATTCTTCTCCATCACAATTAACCATGGAGGAATGGAATTCTGCACAAACTGCTCCACATATGGTTCAAATTCATGCTCTCCTACCCAATCATCCATAGTCTTTGCTTGCTTGAAGTGGGCTGCTAGATGCTCCACACGCTCTGTCCAACTCATCAATCTCGCATCACAAAAACCGCACCGAGATTGGATTTCATGGTCGAAGCTGATCCAGCTTTCCATGGTTGGAGCATGAAACTTGCAATCATTGTGGGCAAGACGGAGGTGCTGACTCAGGTGGTCTTTACGGTAGAATGTACGCTCTTGAGCAGGTTGTTCGGCGCAAAACATGTAGTTGTGGCTTTCTAGATGCTGAGAATCAGGCTGTAGATGGCCACAAAACGCACAGGAAGCGCCTCCGTTCTGGGTTGGCCCATGTGGAGTGCATCTGTTAGATCTTAGTAGGAGCAACGCTTGATCTGATGTACCGAACACGAGAAACATACTGCCAGCTTTCTAGACTTAGGTGGAGGGACTTCTCATGGCGTTGCCAGTCGTATTTCGTCTTGAAAGAATCGGTACAAAATGTACACTCATACGGTCGTTTATCGTTCTCCCGCCGTAAATTCTTCCTTGCCAAGGCAGGCTTTCGCCGTCTTCGGCGAGTTTCTTTAGCATGGGAGGCGCCTGATTGACCTGAAACAACAGAGTGATCGGTTGAAGATTGCCGTGATAGCATAGAACTGAATGAGAACTCGGAGCCGCTGGATCTCGCCGTCTCTAAAGAGGACACCGAAGGGGCTCTGGATGCTGAGCCACAGCTGTTACTGTAGTGTGGTTGCTCGTGAGGGCTAGCCGACGAAGAAGCGATAGCATTTGATATGGCTGATGCGGAGGCAGATTCTTGCTCTGGAGGGGATAATCGCCAACTTCGCGGGAAAAGTCAAATCGGCCCGGCTAACTTCACGCATATTGTGGAGAGCAGTGGTGACATACCGATTCAATGGATCCGAGTCTTGATAAGAACCAAATTCACGACCTGGGATCTGCATGGGTACGGTAACGGAGAAGTCCGTAGGACTGTTATAGGAGTTTGGAGATGTAAGCGGAGGTGATAGGAGGACCCCCCGCTGCGCCTTGCCTCTGCGGCGTGCATTGGCAAGCCAATTGGAAACCTGGTCTTTTCTCAAGCCCGTCTTCATCTGGAGAACTTCTTTCTCCTTCGGGTCAGGGTACGGGTGTTCCACATGGTCCTCTAGCCAGCATCTCAAGATCTTCACAGCCTCTCGGGAGAAGCTTCGTCTGCAAGTTTTATTGATCTTTGCATTCAAAATACCTGAAACAATCAGGCCGTCACCTTGGATCACAGTTTCAGAGGCCGGCACAATTCGGGTTCCTATCCAGGTAATTAGCGAGATCCCATTTTACATTCTGGATTTTCGTGAGATACCTAAAATATTAGTTCCGGTACGAGCAGGTGAAGGTGAATCTGGACTGGGGCCGTCTAGAGAACCTTGGGCACGGATTTCGTCACTGAAGAAATCCATCTCATGTGCTGATGGAGACATTGAAGCGAACAAATTAGCAAGCTCGCTATCGTGGTCGGCATCAGGTAATTGGTACGTAGTGTCCGCTTGCTCAAAGTCCAAGAACTCCATATTGGCAGGGCGTGGAATTCGAAATTCAGTAGCAATGCGCCGGTTGAGTGAGTACACCTTAAGAGACAGGTAGTTGAGTCATATGTCACAAAGGGCGCGATACCAGGATACGGTACGGTAAAGTAAAGTACTTCCCACCACCGCTTACTTAAGCTCCCCGTGATCTCAGATCCACCGGTACAATAGCTGCAACACTGCCAAGAGTCAAGACATGGCGACATTAGTATTTCTTCTACTACACAATGACAATCGTGGCCAATCAAGAGTGCATTGGTCGTAACGGTGACAGTCTTTGCTCACTTCCCTCTACCTAGGTCAAGACCGAGGGAAAAGGTAACAAGCCTAAAGTGGTAGCCGTTTGTTCCTGTCGAGGTGTCTACCCTGGGGTTTTGACGTAGCGCATGATATGTTTGTCCATAGCTATGTTGATTAGCGGTGAGATGGAGACAGGAACTTAGACCAAGAGTCGGAGAAGGCCATGCTGGGGAGAGGTGCACGGCTCTAGTAGGTCTCTGAAGCACTCAAGATTTGACGCCTTCATAACCGACCGTACGGCATAGATCTCCCATTGCTCTTACACGCACCTAGAGGGGACCGAAGAGTTTTCAAACCAATGGCTGTCCGCGCGCGCCGCGCGGTACGCCTTGTCACCAAGTCGTAGTAGAACGCCGAGGGTACAGAGAAGCAGTAGGAGAAGAGACAGTATAATGGAATACTACAAGTAATCAGAATCCAGAAAATAGCCTGCGCTTATATGAAAACATAGAGCCGTTACAACCATGAAACAAGTCAGGTTGAAGACTGGATTCCCCAGCCTGGCAAATTTGATGCTACTGTAACATACTCGTACCAGAGTACTACGAAGTTGCTGGACTGCACAATTATGTAGCCCCACGGGTAGGGTATGAGATTCCCTTTTGGATGACATATTGACAAGTCGAGTTGGAGGAACATGAAGCAATGATTGGATTTTAGTGACTTGAGTGGAGTTGGACAGGCTGGAATGTTAGAATCAAAACACGCCTCAGCCCTACGAGGATGACATTCAAAATTCCCGATTCCCCACTCCCTCTACCTTATCCCCATACCCCCGCATCCAACCATTGCCACCTAAGGTACTAGACTATCACAACTACGTGCTAAGTACTGACAGTTGCTTCTTCCACGGCCCTCGTCCGGGGGTTCATGATGATGTCATCACCTTTCACATTTTATTCTAGAGGCTTAGTCGCATCTGGTGGCGGCATTAGCTATCAATCCATAATGCCCTGTTCATACAACGCTCAAGTCTGGCACTCGCAAGGGCTGGACGCACAAGAGCAACGCAATGGCGGCTTCAACAAAGGGTGAGAAGCCTCTGGACCTCAACTGCCTCACAATCGCCGAGCTTGAAAAACATGCAGAAGTGCGCATGAACAAGCAGACTCGAGACTACTACAATGAGGGCGCTGACTCGGGCTCGACACTGCTCGAGAACATCCAAGCATACGCCAAATACCGTATCAGACCTCGGGTCCTCCGCGATATCTCCCAGATCGACACCTCCGTCGACCTCTTCGGAGCACGTCAATCGATCCCTCTCGGAGTCGCCCCAACTGCTATGCAATGCCTAGCTCATCCAGATGGCGAGATCGCTACTGCTCGAGCATGCAAAATAGCGCGTGTGCCCATGGGCTTATCCTCCTTCTCAACCTCGACCCTCGAAGAGGTCGCCTCGGCACAAGGGAACAACACACACGTCCTCCAGCTCTACCTCTTCGAAGAGCGCGAATACTCCCGAAAACTGATCGCGCGTGCCAAAGCAGCAGGGTACAAAGCCGTCTTCCTGACCGTCGACACTCCCATGCTCGGCCGCCGCAACCTCGAGATCCGCAATGAGTTCAAGCTGCCCAAACCATACATAATCGCCAACTTCCCCCAAGACCCGAGCTCCGATGCCAGCCAGACAGTAATGGATGGCTCCATCCCAACCAAAAGCTCACAAAAACAAACCAGCACCAGCGCCCCAGGATATCACGACGGCGAAAAGCGAAAACTACCCACGGGCCCCCATCACTTTCCACACCCATGCCGCAAACCCGACTCTAAGCTGGGATCGTGACATCGACTGGCTAAAGAAGGAGTGTGCGCCGGAAATGCAAGTCTGGGTCAAGGGCATCGCCACCGCCGAAGACGCCCTCCTCGCTCTCCATCACGCCGTCGACGGCATCGTCGTCTCCAACCACGGCGGCCGCCAGCTCAACGGCGCACTCGCAACCCTAGATGCGCTCCCTGAGATCGTCGACGCCGCAGGCGGTAAGATCCCCATACACGTCGACGGCGGGATACGGCATGGCACGGATGTATTCAAGGCGCTGGCGCTGGGAGCGGATTTCGTGTGGGTGGGGCGACCAGTGCTGTGGGGGTTGGCGTATAAGGGCCAGGAGGGCGTGGAACTGTGTTTGAGGCTATTGGCGGATGAGATTCGGTTGTGTATGGGGTTGGCGGGGACGGTGAAGGTGGGGGAGATTTCGAAGGAGTATTTGGTTAAGGTTGATCGTAGTGGGTTTGTTAGTCGGTTGTAAGGAGAAGTGGTGGGGTTTGTATGTGTTTGTATAGGTAGGCATTTTGAGGATCGAACTTGAAAAAGGGCTTGTTGACTTCTTCTGATATATTTTTTGGTGGAATTTTGATTCAAAGTACAACAAACCCTTCATACCCCCTTTCCCTCTCACTCAATCGAGGCTTATTATCCGGGGGCAGGGCTGGGGCGGTGGGGAGGGGCGAGGAGGAAGGAGTGGAGGAGGGAAGGTATGGAGTAAGATGTTTCCCCCCCTTCACGACCTTGCTTTTCAAACACACCGCCAACCAAAAGCTTCCTCGCTCTACCCCTGCCAGGCCTCACTCAACCAAGACGAAGATCCTAAATAAAATCCGTTCAAACTCTGTTCCACAGTACCCTCGCGCTTCGTCTCTCCACGACTCGTTATACTCAAACCGACTACGCACGTTCATGGAAAGGCACGAAACACGCACCAACAAGCATGCCTTTGAACGCAGATTGGTGGGAATTTCTTTGATTAAAACCATCGAATGATCAAGCGTTTTGTCATATAGTCTCAACTTTCATTTTCGGGATTGCGGAATTCACGTACCTACTGTAGTTTCTATTCATGCACGCTGTGTTTATTTTAGTGGAAAAAATTCCAGTTTTTCTGTCGTGAATCCGTTAATTCGTTATGCTCTATTCGTTCAGATTTTGCCTGCGTATATTTCTTTCTTGGTATATGTATAAACGCCTTCTCTACGAGCTTCTCCGTTCTTGCGTTTTCATAGTAGGATTAGCTTTCTTGAACGATTCTCTGACCTTTTAATACTCCAAGCATTTCTACCTACCCATCACAATATCAGTTAGTAGACACATTGATAGCGAGGTTGGACCTGCCTGCAATATGCCTTCTGACAATTCCAGTTCAAGGCACATCGTTGATGGTCAACCACCACCACTGCCAATAACCCGTCGAGGAGTTACGCCGGAAGGTAGCAACGACGTTCTAGCAGCCCTGGCGCCGAGTACGACTCGCAAGAGAGAATATCCGAGCGCTCTAACTTCAAGCACGGCTCACGCGACAACTTATACAACTCGAGCTCCTGGTGGATGAAGTGGTCTTGATCCAGCTTTTTGGACCACCGATCCCTGGGCCGGTGCCTCTCTCCAGCCATATTCCAGCTTTGATAATCGACTGTCCTCGGGAGGACTAGCTCCTCTAGACTACCTTTATACTCGAAACCCCCAAGAATACCCCAATCCTACTTCTTTCAATGCACCGCGCCCTAGGCTGCCAAGTCCGGGATGGGTTGACCTACCACTGGAGGAGCGACTCTGACCTTCGCTAGGGCATAAACGTCGTCGAATTGAGCAAGATGACGCAGCCCCGAAAAGACAAAATACTGGCGGGGAACGACCTAGCACTATGCGAGAGGTAACCAGGGCCTCCGGGTAGACCTCTGTTCTGGCGACTGCCCCCATCTCGGATCGACCACCTGTTCAACGATCTTCTCCCTCCGTTGGTTTCGCTACTTCACGTCCACCAACACCCCTTCGATTGCCACCTGGGCCGGGACAAGAAACCCCTTTTCCGCGGGGTCCTAGAACGTGAGTTGCCCCTTACCCTTGAACGTTTATCAGGTAGCAAGCAGGGTATCTAATATCGACTAGGCTCAAAAACCTCAATTTCCCAATCGAGCCCAATCGAGCCTACAAAGTACCCTTCGAGCCAATTCTCAAAACAAGGAATGAACCATGTAAGCAATACAGATGTCTTGAGGTTATTGCTTCCACGGGCCTATACTGCGGACTCCTGTTTAAGACACCGGCCATGATCGAGGACCACTATCTTGACATTCATGTTGGGCGAAACCTGAAGTGCCATCTTTGCCATGAACAGAGATTTACGTATGTGGGTGCTGTAGGGTTGGTTAGGCATCAGAGCCAGAAGCATTCCGATTCCGTTTTAACGAGAAGAGATGAGATTGTGGAAGATGCAGTTTGAGAACATCGGTGTGATTACCCATGGTGCAAAGAAGCTGCATGGAATGGACATTCGCATGCGTTATTACTCATAGCAGGCACGAGGACAGGTACCGTCAAACTCGAGAGCCTCAGCTGATGGTAAGCTAGTAATTGTAGAAGTATGATCAGAGTGATCACGAGGTGCATGTCAAAAGCTCCGTTCTTCTCTTCTCTCTTCTCCCATTTTCCCAGCCCGATGGTGGCCTATGATGTACATACATAGCGCCAGGCAGTTGAATCTGAGATAACTTCAGCAATTTCAAATCAAGAAGCCAACCCACACGATGATCTAAAGAGCACAGTTATACACCGACATGGCAACACCCATAAAATCCAAGCCAGATCCTATAAAACCGGGCCGTCAAAAAGTGACGCCCAATGTCACAGCAACCAAACCATCCTCGACCTCACTTGCAACTACGCGGCGTGTTACATACCATGTACCCGCCTCTATCAATATCCAATACACTTCCCTTTAAATCTAGCAACCAAAAGTGCGCTCGCAGAACCTGCCAGCGTCCGCAACTGGTTTTAGTATCGTATATCGCTTGAAAGTGGAAACCTCATGCATGATTCGAGTTAATAGATAAGGCGAGTCTGCGTTTTGCAAATAGGGAGGAACAGATTGAATTGTGATCATGGTTTATTGTTGTACTGGGATAGATTGGATAGGTTGGGGGTAGGGGGGTTAGGATGTGTTATTTAGTTGCTGTGATTTAGGGAAGTGTGACGTTGGGTGATGGAGTCGAGGAATAGAAGGGAAGGGCAACGGGTTTGTTGAGATGGTTGGAAGGGTTGTACTGGGGAATGTGATCGTGGATGATATCGAAGTTTGTGTAAACGTTTTTTGATCAGTGTCTAGTCTTAATGTCGTTCGAGATTCAATGACTTTTATCACCTTTGTAACAACTCTTCTGTTGTTGTTCCTCGAGGATCGTTCTATAATTTGTGTGAACTCATTTGCTTAAGATCATAATTGTATTACATCATCATTGGCTCAAGATATTCAAAGAAGAACGGGAAAAAACCTTGGACATGCACGCTCATCCCCATTCTGAACATACCTGGGCACTCATTTGCTTACCCTTGAATTTTGACCTCCTAGATAGTGAGGTCCTAGCCTCACCGCTTGCCACAGTAGCACTTGTAGTTGTCTTCAATGTTTGTGCCTATCTATGTTTCTATCATACCCTTCGTGCCCACATGGCTGATAACCAAATGCTCTTTCTACCGCATTTATTTTGTGCTTGATGCCGTATTGCTTCTGATGAGCCTGCCCAATGTGTGTCTTCAAAGTAAAGGGCTTCTTGTATCCATACTCTGGCTTTTCACACAAAGGACATATCGCTGCCTTCTTCAGGTGTATTTCATCATGATGGCGCAGGAGAAAAAGCTCTGTTGGGAATTCGAGACTACAGAGTTCCCCCGTCACAGGATTGTGGAGAATGTCGCATACAAAAACCTTTCCACTTCCCGGACGGGAATTAGCGGTAGCAGGAATAGTGTGATATTTTGGGGGAAAGTACTCGGCAGCAGGCAGTCTACTACCGGGTCCGGAAGGGTACACGCCGGTGAACGTCGGAGACGGTTGATGTCCAGCTTGAGATAGATTTTCCCTTGGGATTGTGACAGCCGATTGATTTTCTGCTTCGTATGGGATCAGCGGCTGTTGGTACTGATAAGGAGGCTGTTGGTACTGATAGGGCGGCTGTTGGTATGTATTGGGCGGCTGCTGGTATGTAGTAGTGAAATGAACCGAGGGTAGAGGTCGTTGTAGATACGGTTGATCACCGGGGCTAGCACGTTCCACGAGAGAGATCTGCCCCATGGTTTGACTTACATCCCCCATAATGCTAAGTTGTTCGCTGCCGGTAGGTTGTCCACTTGGATCCTCGTCGTAATTGTCAGTCTGGCGGCGTTTTGTTCTTGTTGATGGTGGGAAGGGTACTGCAGGCCCTAGATCATAGTAGCTGGCAGTTGGCAGCATCGAAGCAGCAGCTGAAGGTGCGGCTCCCCCAGCAGTTGCAGAAGGTCCACTGGACCCACTAGCAGCACGAGCTGCATAAGCCGCTGCCTCAGCCGTGCCAGGAGTCGGAGCGCTCAAATCTTTTCTCTTGCGAGTTGTACTAGGCGCCTGATCAGCGAGGAAGTCATTGCTATCTACGGGGATCGATCCTCTTCGTGGTTTGGGCAATAGTTGTCGGGTATGAATGACGTCCTTTGAACCGGATCTTTCAGGATCCATGTTGCTGGCTGGTTCAATTCCCTGTTCAAGTATCTACTGACACCGACTTTCAGCCGTAGATGAGGAGGTGGAGATATGTGAGGATCGAGAGATGGGATATGTGGAGTATTGAAAAATCGAAGAATTATTCAAGGGGGCTGATGATGCTGTTTTCTAATAGTAATAACAGAGAAAGGGCGTGAGGCTTTTATAGACATAGCAAGAAAGGTACAGACACAGCAAGGAGGCTTCAACAGAAGCTGAAGCATAATGAATTTGAAGTTCCATGGAGATGAAGCTCATAGGTTTTCATTAAAGAAAGACAGCGTGCATGAACAGAGCTATGTGAATAGCACGATGGAAAAGAGAGGTGGAGCGATCTGATTTTATGCTTCAGTCTCTGGTAAGTGCAACGATATTACAAGATAAGGCAGATATGAATGCTAAGAAATCGATATGAGATGTGAAGATATCGATATTAAAATAGTTAAAGAAGTTTCCGAATTTTCGATCGACGTAGGCTGATTAGTACATGCCTTGTGCTGTTAACTCTGTTTCACTTTTGAAACCCTTCTGATGTCAATTTTACCTGTTGTTCATCTTCGTGAGGTTCATTCGAGGGCAGTTACTTTCTCACAGCCCAAACCAGCCGTTTCTACCGACGACACAGCACGTTTGATATTTAAGCCATATTAATTGGGTGAGGATCGGCCGAACCGGCGCCACGCTTTCGGGTAACATAGATGGTTCAACAGCTTCAATGGTCTGTAACGCATTCTTCTCCATTTTGCTTGATCTTTGTTCTGAGCCTCGCTGTCAATGCAGCCGAGGCTGACGACCCGGGAGTCCTTCCTGCATAACCGTCTTCAAAATAGCTTCAGGTTTATCCTAACGGACACGTCCAATTTTCGGCAACAGTACCGACAAGGATCTAAAGTCACGTCAACTCCAAACCTTGACGGATTTGAACTTGTCAGTCGGTACTGTCGACGGAGATAACCAACTTCTCTCAAGGGGGTGGAGGTTGAGAATAGAGCTCATTATCTGGACTATATGAACCCGGCTGGCCTCCTTGCTTTCTACACTGTTATCTTTAGTTAATCATAGTCGATGAGCCAGAGGAACGCTGGAGACGGCTTCTTGAATACGAGCAGTGAGCTGGGACGTCATACTAGCCATGGTAGCAATGATAGCGAGGTATGGCTGAAGATTGTTATTCGATGTTGAATGAGCTTGCAGGACTTCTCGATTATCAACCGAGTTAGTCAAATGGATCGCCGTACGCAGTTAGATAAAAAGACTGGGGCGCTGGTTAGCTTTCATGTAAAATGGCCACCCTATTTAACCGAGACTCCGCCCCAGTCACGCGGCGATATTAAAGATATCGCGTCGCATAGTGCTGTGATTAACAGCTTGCTGGGGATTACTTCTATACAAACCGCCGCCATGGCTGAGGTTAAGGTACTGTACCTCCCGTGACTGAAAATGTCGAGCGCCTTCGATAGGGACCGGCGCTTGTGCTGCCGAGCTCCAGGCGCGAATGATAAATTCATGTAGGAACAAAAAGCACAAACGATCAAATGGGTAAAGACATCGCATCTTTCAGATATAATAATGAGATTACCGAAATGTAGTTAGGCAGCTCGAAATTCTAATGGAGATGCAAGATTACTGCCACCGTTTCAACCACTCTCCTGCCATTATCCACCGGAAAATTCAAATTCCCAAACTTCAAGCACTTTTAGCACCCTCCCAACGACCCTGCTGCCATTATCCACCAAGAATCGCGAAAGTAATGCAGATTCGCTTCTCCAACGCCATCAACCTCAAAAGTAAAAAGCAAAAAGCAGGAAGAAGAAAGAAAAAGTCAATTTTTGACATGCACACTGTACAGTCTTGAACACTCTTCTGCAATGTTCTCTTGCGCTCACTTTCCACCTTTTGAGTAGTAAAATCCCTGGCCCGTTATTTCCGGCTTGTATGATACGTGTGTCCGTCTATCTTTTCTGTACATCCAGGCGAATCACAATCCTGATCATTGAACAGTGTCTGTATAATTCTCTTTCTCGCCTTCTGATCGAGATTCTTATGCACTCTACACATGTGATCTTTCAGTACGGAAGCGTTCTTGTACCCATATGCCGGCTTCTCGCATTCAGGACAGACAAGTCTTAGCCCACGATGCACCTCACCGTGGTGACGAAAGGCTGTTGCCTCTTTTGTGAAAGTACGACCGCAATATCCTCTTTTAGGATCTTTGAATACGCATCTCCATATTCTCCCGCCTTCCTTTATTATCTGCGGTGGAATATCGATAGCTGAGTCAGCTTGCCCTGCCATGGGTGCCAAAGGCGGTTGAGCTTCTGGTGGGTTCGAGTCCCTTCCTCGGGATCGATATTCCTCAAGCTCATCGTAGTTTGCAGGTCTGAATGGCCGTTGTTTAGGAAATGGGGGTAGAGCTTTGCCCGACTGGAACTTCCGAAAATGGATGGAGTGTTCTGTAGTGCTGTTCAAAGCTATTATAGTCTGCAAGGATCTTGTCTTCTTTTCTCGTTGAGCAAATATCACACTTGAATATGTGCGTATCATTTTCCTTCCTTACGTGACTCTGAAGACTCGCTGATTCCCGCAACAGAGGCGGCGACCCATCGGATCTTCTTTCAGAGGGGTGATCGTCTCGGGGTTGTTGCATCGGGTCCGAACTTCCCCACGGTAGCGCATCGGGGGCATTAGAGCGCAGTTGAGTGGGAGTAAAAGTAACAGTAGGTGGAGATCTTCGAGCAATCTGTGAATCGTAGGCGGCGGCACTTGGCGCGAGATGGAAAGTTGACAATGCTTCGGATACGGTGTTGACTTCAGGACCACTAAATCCAATGGAATCTCGAGCTCTATGTGTTCTTCCATGACCAGTGGGGGTAGATTGTCGACTGCGTTCTGATGGTGGAGAGGGTGACCAAATTCGAGCCAAAGTATCTCTTTGTCTCCCCTGCGTGCTCCTGGTAGATTGTTGACTGCGTTCTGGTGGTGGAGAGGCTGACCGGGCCTTACTCGAATGACTTCTCTCACTTCTTGGCCTCTCACTGGCAGATTCTCGACGGCTTTCTGATGGTGGAGAGGGTGACCAGATTTTCGCCAGATTTTCTCTCGGCATGTTACTGACAGGTTCGATACGATATCGAAATATCTATCGAGACAGACTTGTGTCTATGGATAAAGATTTATGAAGTGTTGAAAGGACGTGGAGATGTTGAAAGAGCTGATGATTCGAGATCAGAAGTAGAAAATAATGATGCTGTGTTTTGATGGTAAAAAGGGCAGAAGCCTCAGCAACCTTATATAGAAAGAGCATGAAAGCTTCGACATATGTTGAAGCATGATGAATTCAAAGATTCGCAAATCGAAGCTGAATATCTTCATTAAGAGAAGGTAGTATGTATGGACAGGGCTACAAGGCAGCTAAAGTACGATGAATTGAACGAGCTAGCAACGGTGAAGTTCGATTGTTATTTTCTAGGAGAAGAGCGCAGAAAACAGGGATCCGGTTATGTGATTTGCTGGAAGCGCGACGAGTCGGGAGATGTACAAAGATGGAGCTTGAACTACTTCCCTAAAAGAGAGGCAGTGTGCATAAACGAAGCTAAGTGACAGCGCTGAAGAAAGATGAATTTGGAAGATAAACGGAGATGTAGCTTGAAAATTTTCTTGAAGGGACACCAGCTTGCATCGATTGAGCTATGTGAAGTACATTCAATAAAAAGGCAAAGCGGAGCTGAGCGATGTGATAGTACACCTCTTAACTTGGCGAAAGCAACGTGGTTACTTAGTGAAAGTAGTATGTTGCTTGATGAATCCTGATATGAATGCTACGATGTGATGCGAGAAGTCAAATTTTTGATAGATTCTCTTCGGAGACTTTTTTGGTACGTAGGTCATCGTAATCGCTCTGATGATAAGTCTTAATGTACCATAGTTGGCTTGACGCTCGCTCCTGTATGCACGGTTGGAAGTTTCTGGGATGCTTCACCATGGGTTGTAGAAAGTTTGTAGATATCAATGGTCTCTATAGAAATATCCAGGTAGACACGTCGAGTTCTCCTTTTACTAAGAGAATGTATTGATGGATTCGGCCTCAGTCACACACATGGGCGATAAGTGGGTTTAAGCAAACGGATAAATGGAAACCCGTTCAATCTTGCCATTCGAAACCTGGAACGGCAGCGAGTCTGGTAGTTGACCTGGCTACCGCTTATTATTCAATGACGCTCTGCAACCGCTGGTGTTTTATGAGTGGATCTCGAAATGGGGATGTCAAGACTTCAAAATATCGGTCTTCGTCAAAATGTCAATGAGATTTTCACGATTTCAATATCATTTAAAGGTTTGTAGAAATGAGTACAAGACCGAAAAAACCGAAAATCTAACCTCTAACATCCCCGAACCCACCTCCCTGCCATTACCACCCCAAGATCAGTACCTGCACAGAATTCAAGGAACTTTTGCATCTCCTTTCAACCCCTAGAAACCATTGACAATCGCCAAATACATCAAGAACTTGCTCGCATGCTCGCAACTCCGACACTCCACCAGGCCCCCAACTTTTCCAAAAGAATGTTTAAAGGCAATCGCTTTTATGTACCCATGAAATCCCTTTCCCAAATCCTGTGGATTGAATAGGATCCGAAAAGACTTTCCGTACAACAGGCCAGTTGGAACCGCTCTAGACATGCCTGGTACTCCTCCGCTACTCTATCCGGTTTTCTCGTCAAATGGTCCTTCTCAGGAGGATCCTTTCGGTTTGCCCTGGGATTTCTTGCGCTGACTATTGTTGTAGTCTATCTCAGATTGCTGGGACCTAAGAATTGCCTCGTCTTCGTGAAATTTCTTATTCACCTCCTTCAACCGTGCTTGCTCGCCTTGAACAAAAATTTTCTCACGATCGGCCTCTTCTTTTGTGAGATTTGCCCCTCCGAACGTTTTCTCCTTTGGGGCCTTTCCCTTCCATGGTGGAGGTTGGTGACTTGAAGACGCGTGAGCAGGTTGCGCCGAATCTTGTTGCGTGAACTGGCTTTGACTCTGAGGGGCAATATGTTCGATAGTAAGCCGAGAATCACGCCGAGGAGCTTGAGACATAATTGGCGATAAGGTTGAGCAGTTCCTGAGGGTTGAGATAGGGAATTCGATGGCTCTGTAAAGGATTGTTCTCAGTGCCAATAGCTTGATAATGTGCTGAGAAGGTTGTGATGCTGTTTTTTGCTGATGGAAAATAGTAGAGGGCAGCGTAGAATATATAGACGGAGCATCGATGCTTGAAGGCAGCTGAAGCATTGAGAATGCAGAGATTTTGAACTGTGAAGATTGATTGATCTGGGGAATCTCCGAATCGGGTGTTCAAGAGGTAATGAATATTCATGGCAGCTTACATTCATGGAGCCATACATTGATGTGCTGTGAGATAGTGATTTCAGATATTAGTTAGATACCTCTTACAGCTGACTTATCCAATCAAAAATCTCGCCATTATCGTGCCTTCTGTTTGATTTGTGCATTCGCCCCGCCAACTGCCAGTCATTGTCTCCAGGAAAAATTGCAAGAGTCAGTGATTCTCCCAACACACATGCAACCTTTTCACTCAGGCCTAAAGACGTTATATTTTGTAGGAATCGGCCATACCGTTACCTGATCCTCCAACAGTTTCACTGTATGGTTTTGCAATCACCGTAAGCGGCCCATGATCCATTCCTGCCTCTGCTTGCTAAGTAGAAGCCCTTTCGCAAGCGTCATCTTCACCAACAATGTAGCTTAAGCCCGAGTCACTAACGCTACTTTTATCGATTGTAATTCACATCAGTTTTTTTGCTAGAACGATAATTAGCATATTGCATCTTTGAGAAAAAGGAGAGGCGCAGCTTCGGGTTTCGCAGAGCGAGCTGGCCAATCCCCATATTGCTACGTCAAAGCCATCCTTGGTAGCCTCTCAACAAACTGGAGACTGCAGCTGAGGTTCAATCATGTCTTTCGTACCCTAGAAAGTCTGATACTCCATCCATAATTTTGAGATGTCGAAATGAATACATGATTACAATTCGAGGGTCACATGAATGAATGCTGGAAAGGAGGATTAAGTGAAACATTCCGAGAGGATTCCTGTTCTGTCAGAGGCCATTTGATAATTACAGTCTAACTCGCCCTTGAATGAACCTATTCTTTCCGCCAGTTCGATCAAAAAAGAAATGTATTCATCAGTGCATCTACGAGTTAATAGCGTTCTCTGGATACTTAATGTCAGCCATTCCGTAAGCGCCGGCAGAAGCGGTTTTACTTAGCGCGATTGCCGATGGACTCCGTCAACGAGCACCAGGATGATCAAAGAGATTTCTGACAAAACCTTCCTTTCTCAGGAACAACATAGAGCTTTGTGAGGTACTGGCAGCTGCTTTGATACGGTTGCTTCTACAGTATAATACAAACTCAGCATGCCTTTGGATGATCTGAAAAATCACGCCACCTCTGACACAGACTTCTATAGCCTGCTCGGCATTACTTTCGAGACCTCGCAAAGAGATATCGACCGGGCATGGCGCAAAACTGCACTAAAGTACCATCCAGACAAGGTTGGCAACGACCCTGTAGCGAAAGAGAAATTTCACCTGGCGCAAATCGGGTACGATCTACTGTCCGATCCGGCCACTAAAGTACTTTACGACAACACAAGAAATGCGAGACTTCAGAAGAAGAGACAGAATGATTTATTCGAGGGCAGGAGACGGCAGATGAAGGATGATTTGGAGGCAAGGGAAAGAGGGGTCAAGCGGGATAGAGAAGAGGAAGAAGGCGATGAGGAGAAGCTGGAGCGAGAAATCCGAAGACTGGCAGAAGATGGAAAGAGGCGACGGAAGGAAAAGGAGGATCTCTTGAGGAAAGAAGTGCAGCAAGAGACCGAGCGACGCGCTACCGATGGAGTCGGGCCCGAATCTGGCAGCTTCCATACTAGCAACGGAGCTACAAATGGCAACCAAGGCGTCTCGGAGCTTGATCGAACTGTCAGATTACGATGGCCTCAAGAGGGGCAAGGTGAAAAATTGGGCGAAGACCGCATCATCACGCTCTTCTCCAGGTTTGGAAAAATTGAAAGTGTACATCTGCTGAATCCTAAGATGCTGCGATTGGGCGGTAAACAGAAGAAGCAACTGGTTGCTATATGCATGATTCAATTCGCGTCAGTAGTGGGTTCTCACGCTGCCGTTGAAGATTTTCAAAAGCAGCAGGGTCCGGAATGGGAGCTCTTCGACTCGGTATTCTGGGCAGCAAACAAGGAGCCGGCTTTCTTGACTGTGTATCAACCAGGCGCAGAGAGTCCAGTGTATAGCCCTTTTACTCCAAGCTGTAATGGACGTGCTATGAGTCCCTCGGACTTCTTGAATAAGGACCATCGTCCCTCAACGCCATCAGCTCCGTCCAATGCCGCTGGAGACGGTCTTAGAAAGATGCCGTCCTTTTCGTCCTTCTCTCCAGCAGCGTTCAATAGCCCCAAGGCTTCTCCGTTCGGTAAGGGCCTCGGAGTCAATAGCCCAAGCCTGGAGGAGATGACGATGATCCGACTGAAAAATGCAGAGAAGAAACGACTGGCCGACGAGATACAAAGGCAAGACGAGGAAGCGACGGCGGCAGCAAAATGAATCTGGCACATTTTTCTTCCCCAGCGGTGATGATGTTTTGAGCATTAGCGCTGGAGTTTTGGCTCGTTAGGATATACCCAGCTGTGATCAGCAATGGTGATGTTTACTTTGCACAGGTACTCTTGTTAGCGAAATTAATATAGGACTGAGAATCTTCACGGTTGCATGGTTTGTTTCTCTCGATGTATATCACGGAGGCTCGCCGTATTCAGATGCCAGCTCGGAACAAAGGCCTTCACCTTGACCTCGCCCTGTTCTCCGCCTTCGTCTGGACTCCATGACACCTTAAACTCTTGTTCAGGGCTCCACGAGCCCATCTCGCCAGTCACCGACAAACCCGTCATAGTTTCTAACCTGCACAGCGCTAATCCTATATTGCCGACTCCGTTGACCCACTTCCCAGCACTCCTTCCCTTAGTTCCAACCCTGGCAATATTCGTTCCCGGTGGCGGCTGAATCAGCTCCGAGTTCGGATCGTACATCATGCTCTCCGGCGGCTTTATACAACTACGATCGTAAATTTGTACCGGCAATATCCTCTTCCTCACCACCCCAGTATGATGTGTTCGGATCGTCAATTCCTGACCCACGTAGCACCCTTTCCTAAAATCAATCCCACCCATGTAATCAATATTGCTCTCCTGCGGCAGCGCCGACTCCGGCAAAATCTCATCTTGCCCCTCTGCCACCCCTTTCATCATTCGCCTAATGGTATAACTTCCCACTGTAGTTTCTTGCCCCGAGAACTGTGTCTTGCTATTCCCGGATGAAACCACCCTTCGCCCCATATCAGGCGCTCTAAAATCTTCATACCCTTCGTCCATCCCCTCGCCCTCACCCTCCCCTCCCTCATCCCAAACCGCCCAAACGCCCATCTCCTCCTCATCCACGACCCTAATCTTCACATCCGCCCGCAATTTAAACCTCTTCAAATACCTAGCCAGCTTCTCCGCCTGTCCGGAATCCACATCAATCAAGAACCCCGAATCAGCACCGCCTTGCTGCGATGGATAGATAAAGACGTCATACAGGACCCGGCCGGCAGCATTGAGGAAACAGGAGTAGAGCGCTAACTCGAGGGGATTCGAGGGGATGTTCCGGGTGGTGAGGCCTTGAAGGAAATGAGAGGCGTCGCGGCCTTGCAGGGCGACAAGGCGGCGGGAGGTTAGGTGGGCGAAACCGTGGGGGGGTGGGGAGGGGGGGAGAGGTGTGGGTGCGGAGGTCGAGAGGGGGCGGAAAGAGCGGTAGAGGCAGCGGGCGCAGAGGGCAGGAGGTTTGAGGGTGAACATATCGGGTCTGCTTCCTTTGGCCGGAAATGCAAATCCCGTGGTGGTGCTTCGTTGCTGGTGCTATGTCATCGAGACGGCAATGATACGAAACATGCCACTAGCCCGGTAATAAATTCTACATGAACGTCACGTTCTCTTCCAACGCCGGAGCATTACATAAAAATGACGGTATTGCAGTTAGCCAATGTGCCAATGCGAAAGAAAGGTGTTGCTAGAAGCTGCGCAAGATGCCATATCTGCATCGTACAACAATATCTAGCCTTTAGAGTATAGGAGGCTCCTCGAGATAAACAGCCTACTCCCAGCGGATTGCTTGGACTTTCCCTCTTCGTGTTCGTACCTTTGTAGACATGAACACGAAAAGTTTCGTCCATTTCCGCTTGTAGCTCTGAAGGTGAGCCGATGCTGCTTTACCCTGAGCCAGGGGTGAGCATCCCTGATAGGGATCATGGTTCGTCATATGACAGTCAGGTCTGTATGTATGTCTCTATCTAGCTGCAGAAGAGAACATATGTAGTCGAGGCCCCCGGTTCTCCATCGTCACCTGACCCCCCCCTCTGCCCTGATCAATTAACATGCATTCGGGAATGCGCATGCAACCCCACGACAACAGGAGGGAGGGGCAGTTGACATACTCTCTCCACAAACCTTTCATCCTGTTCATATGTGATTCTGTGAAGTCCTCGTACAGACCTGTGCAACGACGCTTCTTGTCCACCTCTTCGTATCGCCGGTTGTAATAATCGCGAGCAGAGACATGTTCCTTCGCAGTTGGGGAGTGGGCTGACGGGGAGGGCGCCTGGGGGACGTGGCGTGGAACTTTGCGACGAACCATGGTCAGTCAGACAGAGACCACGAATGGCTGCGAGGTGTGAAAAGAGAAGGGGGAGTATGTCAAGGGATCAGAGTGTGCGGAGGGGATGGCCAGAAGGAAGAAGGAAGAAGAGAGATGAGGGAAGAGTGCTGACCTCTTTATGGCCGCGGGCAGAGGACCAGAATTGGCTTATGGGTAAGCGCCCTGGGGGAACCCCGGGCACTCAGGAATCCTTCTGGTGTCGCAATCTTGCATCTTGGTGCGTGTGCGCTCAGCCGACCATGGACCTCCACCCACCACGGAAGAGCATCCCCAAGGTGTGAATGATGCTTGTGAAGTGCAGAGGGTTGACGTTGGCAAATAGCTAGCAAACGCTATCCCATGGCAGTGGAGCTAGCGGCTGTCAGGGCGGCGTGGACGTTGGCAGGGGTCCGGTGCAAAGGCTGCGTAAAACGGCGTCGAGGTATGCCGAAAGAGGCTATCGTTTTACCTGGATCCAGATTAAGAGAATAATATGGCCCGTGAACACGGTAAAAATCTTCGATTTTGCCGTTCAGAATATTCATACAGGGAGTTGCGTTGAATTCCCTCATAAGTTTCTCCTTAGAATAGTATACTACTCTTCAACACTGGCTTCAGATCCTTGGGAGTCGTTGATGTTTACGTTGTCAAGTCGTCTCCTGGAATTACTAGTGAACGAGTGCCCCAAAGCTGGCGCGCGTCTTTTCTGGCCAGATGAACTTTGAGATGCTGGTAGGGGACCGGCTTCACCTGATTCTGCCTCGGTTCTAGCGGCTTGCTCCAGTTCTGCCAGCAAAGGTGCGGGCGCTTTGCACGGATAAAGTTTTAGCAATTGGGCTATCGTCTTCTTCAGAATTGGATGAAGCTTTAAGACACCGTAAGTATGCAGTATATTGTATACAATACTATTTGCCTGAGCTCTTGAGTAATCCCCTCTAAGACGACCGAGTTCGTCAAACTGAAACCCAATAGGATATTCCTTGTTAAAGCATTGTTCGTGGTGGAGCTTGACTGGCCAGTGAACTCGAATTGAGAGACCCTCGGTGGTTGCTACTGCTGAGAAAACCCGGACCTCCTTAAAAAAGGTTTCCAGATCTTCCGTCCTCTTCATGCAATAGTATATGTTGTATAGAGCTTGAGAAGCTGTGTTCAGGTTTTGAAATTGGGCCTTTTGATTGTCAAGGCTTCCGCGTTTTCCTTTGGCCTCCATCAAGAAGAAATGAAAAGCGCGCTCGTCTTGATATTCTTGACACCCTTCTGGGAAGATATGGGATTTGAATTCTTTCAAGCGTTCCCAATCCGCATGAAAGCCGTCACTTGGCAGTAACGTTTCCGCTTTAAAAGAAACGGCTGTATCTGGCTTTGCTTGAGGAAGCTTGCATAATTTTGGAGTGCAGTCCTTGCATGGAAAACGCTCCGAGATCCATAGTGCCTCGCAGATAAATTCCAATTTCTCGTCAAGTTCTTGGCGATTGACGATTGCCATCATTATAGTCCTCTGGAATCTTGCCTCATTCGAACGTAAACATTTGGCCATGTCTAGATCCCAAAGCGCATCTTCCCTGCGCTGAATTTCCCTTTCTAGGGAGTTCCTGGAATTAGCTGGATCCAAGTTGCCAGTGAAGATTATGCTTTTGTAGTGTGCTATGTTCGGGTCCTTGCTAGCAAAATAAGAAATTTTGTGCTCCTGCAAAGTGGTTGTAAATGCTGCACTATCATAATTGACCGCATAGTCTTTAGGTTTTTTGGGTTTTCGGCTGGACGCTTTTGAAGATTTGACTGTAGAGGCCATCGATACTTCTCTCGGTACCTCGTATCCAAGGCTATGGTAAAATTCCACAGTTTCTGAATCGACGTCAAGTCTCTCGCTAGGCTCAGCAGATAAGCGATCCGAAAGATGATACTGTGAAAAATCGTTGGTCCTAGTTTGAGTACCAACGGACTGCTTAAATTCAGTTTCCGATACAGGACTAAGATGTCGAATCGTTTACCTTGAGAGGTCTGATTAGTGCTCCAGGAACTGATACCGCTATAGGAGCTGCTTTCTTGGCCTTCTTTGTAGACTTGGTATTTGGAGCCTGAGCAGTTGGCCGTCCTAGAACAGCACTAGAATCGTTCTTCCTTTGCCGAGTGGTTCGTTGATGGGGTTTTGCGACTGATGGCACTCCGGTTTCTTTTTGAACTCTTTCGCTTGAAGGTCCTTTCTGCGCGGTTGATGTCACTTGAGAAAGTCTTTCTTCGGTTTTGCGCGAGATACGAGATGATTTACGAGGCGGCTCCACCGGCTCTCCTCCACCAGTTCGCGCTCGACTTTTTGGTGGCATGAAGGCTGCGTGTGTTTCAAAATCTAATTCTGGAGAGTGACCCGGTGAAGGCACAGCCTCGTCTTATCAAGTTATTGGCGAAGAAGCAACAGAAACGAATGCGGGGGTGGTGCAGCGAAGTCGATGGTTCATCCAATAAGCAAAATAGAAGAAAAAGGTGTGCCAAGGACCGCCACGCACTCCAAGGTATGTACTACCTCCACAATCGACTGACACACCAAGCCCAATGCCTTCAGGAATGGCACGAAGTCTCTTCGAATGCCCTCTGTAATTCGACCTAGAACGTCGGTCTCAATGCTAAGATCCGAAAAGTTGAAGGGAGAAAACGAGCATGCATAAAATTGCTGTCAATTGAGGTTGTATCATTGTATGTAGCAGCTGCTAGCTATCTTCAACGCCCCGCATGAAGTCTCAGGGGTTATATGTGCTGTCCCGGATGCGCGCTCGTAGCACCTGGTGGAAACAGCTGGTGGACTTTAAAAATAGCATATGCCCCGCACATTTGAGCATATGCTCTGCTAACACATCGTATAGACAACAAAGTCGCTGTCAACACTGTTGGCATGCGTAATTCCGCTCGTCTGATCGCAAAGTAGACTGTGATTGTGCTGTTTTCGATGTTTCACTCTCAAGCCGTGCATATTGACACGACATCAATTCTTCGCTCTTGCTGTTTGTCTCGTAGCTAATTTAGCTGAATAAACAATAAAAGATATAATTGAATTTTGTTTTCATCAATTAATCATGAAGTCTTTTCAGTATTGAAGAACGATTTTCTTGCATTCTTTAAGATCATCATAAAATTCTTCAATGTTTTTATGTTGAATGTTTCTCAATATATCTTGCCTCAGGACCTCAGACGTGCGTGGCTAAGCCCCTTCGGGTTAGCTCAGTGCAGCACCAACTTCCGTAGTAAGCAAAGCGCTAACCCGGTAGGGGCTTAGCCCCACACGTCTGAGGTCCTGAGGGCTGAGGCAAAATATATCTGTTTGACGAAGAAATAATTGTTCAATGAGAAAGCTTCTTTCAGAACATGCAAGAATTGCATGAATTAACAGATTTACTCGTTTCACAGATTCAGTACACAAGCGTAGCTTGATGCCGAAAAATCTTCAACATGGCTGTCGGCACTGCTCAAGGCCAGAAGGTACGAGGGCATTTTACTTTTGTGACTTCAATCTTACGCCTCTATCGCTAAGTTACCTTACTTCGGTGCCTGATTTGCCAGCAAACCTTTCATTTCTCTTCCCTATTTCCCTCATTCTGGCGAAACGGCTTTTTGGGCTCTGGATCAGCTTGGCCATGTATGTCCTGGATATCCTAAGCATGAGACAATAAGGAATGTGCAACATTCGGAAGCACCAACCCTCGCCCTTTCCTTCAATGTACTCTTGATTCAGCTTTATTCCACCTTTCCGCAGTTTCCTCGTCAATACCACCACCAACACAATCCTATCCTACTTCCGCCCTCCTCAATTTCTCAAACCCTCCCACCACAACGCCCCGGCCATCACCACTCCCATCACAGCCTCATAAATCGCCACCTTCCTCCAAGCGCCCCCATGCGCCCAAAACACCACAGTCGCAACACAGCGCCATGGGAAAATCGCGCGCATAAAAGATCGGTTGCGCTGGTAAACAGCTTGCAGGTAATAAAACCCTAGGGTGAGTGACAACATGCTGTCGAAGCCGGTACTTAGTGATTTGCATGCTACAGGCGAACTTTGGGGGGGGGTTAGGGAAAGGAAGTGAGTGGGAACCTTATGACATGCATAACAGACGCCGTAGTTCCGGCCAAAGGCGACGAGGGCGCGGTTGCGGCCCTGGGGTTGAGAAGGATATAGACGCCGTTGAAGAGGAGGAAGAGGCCTTGGGCGGTGCAGACGTAGTCCGGGGCGGTAAGGGGGCGCTGGGTGGGGATCATATAGGCAGCGGGAAATGGTAGCGACGTTTGTTCTGTCTTGAAGGTCGTGATGTGGCGTGGGAGGAGGTGGTATATGTATGTGAGCTGCGTGATCAGTAAACAAGTTCGGACGCAGCTTGTATTCGGGTAGGATCGGGTGGATGTCAGATATGAAGACTGGCTGGGGGGGATACTTTATTCGGCCACAAAGAGTTCCATACGAGTAGCCCCAGCGGTGGAATAGCGTCCGGTTCGTTTTCGAATCCTCCCCAAAGAGTTCAGGTCGACATCTCCCATAAACCTATCATCGACTTGGATTCCTAGCACCGACGACGAGCTCGGGGAGATGTTTCGCTAATGAGAAACATCTGACCTTTCGGACATATAGATAGATACATGGCACAATCCTCCTTCTCAACAAATTTTTGTTAGACACGAATTCTCGAGGAACCCTTCTGGCCTGCTTAGTCTTATCGCAGCTATACAGAAGAAGAAAGCCATTAACAATCACCTCGAGAAATCCTTCGGCCTGCTTAGTCTCATCGCAGCTTTGACTTTGACGTGAATGTACATTCTGATTTTCTCTTTACAAGCGTTCTGATATAAGATACAAGATCCTAGAGGCTTGGAGCCTGTACACACCCCTTCTGCCCCCCTTCCCTTCCACTACCTATCTACAGCAATCGGATCATCTCTGGTCCCCCTACCTCTCCCCTTCCGCTCAGTGTCCCCAAGCGCGTCGTTATCCAGCTCTGCGACTTTACGTTTTGGGCGCGTGATGCGTGCCGTTGAGCGCTCGCTGCCGGCATCGGAGGCGGGAGTGGGGAAGCGGATGGGGGCGCGGCGGGCGCCGGTCTCTTGTCGGGGGGATGGGTGCGGATGTGGGATCAGTGGAGTGTCGAGCGAACTCTTTCGGAGTGGTTGTTCTTCCCAAGTCAACAATGGGGGTTGTTGTGTCTCCTTAGGCGATGGATCTCCTGGGTAAGCTCGGTCAGGCTTTGGTACAATTTCTGGACAGCTGTCGGTTTCGCTGACTTTGATGACGGGCTTTTTAGGGTTTGCGGGATTGATTGGTTGTTCTGTGAATTCATGACGCGGTTCGCTTTTGTCGGAGGTCACGGGTTCTGTGAATCCCAAGCGGACTCCAAAGTCGCCGTATGAATCGTTTTCCGAAAAATATTCGAAGCCGGGTCGGTTCATGAAGGGGCCCCTACTGTCATCGCCTGTGTCTGACGACTCTTCGTTATCATTGCCTGTATCTGACGACTCTTCGTTATCATTGCCTGTGTCTGACAACTCTTCGTTATCATTGCCTGTGTCTGACGACTCTTCGTTATCATTCGACCAGTAAATGAATTGAGGCTTGGGAGAAACAGTTTCGAGGAGTCTTCCCAGCGGTTGAGCCGCAGGATCGCTTCTCCTGGCTGGGTCCGGTTAACGGAGTTTCAACGGTGGCAATTGGATAACTTACGTAGTTCGGATCCGTCATCCCAATCCTGGTCTACCGGGAAGTAGGGGGTACCGTTATCCACCCTAGCTTGCTGATCCCCAGTAAAACCTCTGATATTCATATCAAGATTGAACCGATCCTTATGAAACACCGCCCCAATCCGTGCATGCTCCCCGTTCTTGAAGGGAGTTTTCGGGCTGAGCAACGCTGATCGGCATCTTCGAGAACTTGCACAGGGAGCTCGGCGGAAATCGAAGTTTGACCATTCTTTATGGTCCAGCATACGTTGAATGTGCGTCATGGGAACCGAGTAGCTGATCTTCTCTTTTGGTTGAGACATTGGTTGTCGCAGCTGCTTACGCCAGTAGAAACCAGCACGTAGCTCGTCAGACTCTTGATCGTCGTCGCAACGAATCAGTTCCGGAATCCAGCCGTCGAACAGCCAGGCTATGAAGCTGTGTCCTAGTTCGTTTGCGAGGTCGTTACCGACCCAGAAGGCTTTTGGGCTATACCTATTACCGATATTAGTCGATAACGTATGGATTTGGGTTTTTCTGGCTCGATAATACGCGACTTACCTGATATCATGGAGAAAGATAGTATGCCCAAGCTCATGCACTATCGTTATTGCTGCTGCGAACGCCGCAACCATGTAGGCATGGCTCCCTTTCTTGGCTGCCAGCAAACTATCAACGAATTGACTCGTAATCGATATTGTGAGCTGCCTATGGCGCAGCCCATCACGCTTAGCTCGTCTAGCTGCTTGATTAAATTCGTGCGTGTCGTCCCCATGGAGGTTATTATGTTTGACCTCTGGCCCATAATGATTCAAACCTAAGAAACCGTCCTTGGGCGTTATATCCGGGCTCTCTCTCCATTGGAGATGATCAACAATATCTAACAAGGCTGTATTGGCGGCATTGATCTCTTGAAAACTTCTGCTGTCATTGACCTCGAGCCTTTTGATCCATTTGCCATTGAACTTAGGGTCGGGCAGAAAATTACAAAGGTAAGGACCGGCAACTTTGAGTAACCTAGTGGAAATCTGAAAGCTCTGCTCTAGGGCGTCAAAGCGTCTCGTACTGATCGATGGCCAATGCCTCCTGTCAAAAAAGGGATGCAACTTTCCTGTGAGATTTGGATTCCAGTTTTTGCCAGTGTCGAGCGCGCCCACTTGCTCAAGCTCGCTGCGAATCCACTCCTTAGGAGGGAAGTCTGTTCGTTTTCCCTGCGACGTGCCTTGCAATCTATTGTCGGGTTCCCTTGGCTCGTCATTCCAAATCATTGTGCTGTACAATTATTTGAGCACTCCGCTCAACCTCTCAGCTTTCTTCTGCTCGGCCGCCCAGGTGTATGTCGAAGTCCAAGTCTGGAGATTTTAAAGGATGTGTGGAGTATATTACGCGAATGCACCTATCTAGAAGAATGTAGAGTGTTGATCTTGAGCGCCTACCCATGTTTAAATAGGCGCCGTTGTGAATGAGGCGGATGTGGAACAACTGTAAGACCGATAGAGAAGGGCACTTGGAGACAGTCTGACCAGGAAGTCTCAGACGCTTACTAAATTCAAGCCCTGATAGAGACAAGAGAGCCAATTGTATATGTCCGTGAGAAGAGCCACGTACAAGTTGCAGTTATACTGAATCATACTGCAAGAATCCATGATAGGAATTGCACACATTGGCATGCACTGCAGACGTTCAAATAAGCAGGTCCAAGATGGTTGGTATTCCTGATCTAACATAGAATGACGCCAAACTGACCGTCTAGCCACATGGATACAAATGACGGTGCTTTTGTTCCATGATTGTTAACGTAAGGTTATCATCGTCTCTCTTTTGCAACCCCCTCTAGATAATTAAGCAAAAATTTCTTATCTCCAGACAACCCTGGTGATTGTAGTCCTCCACTTTTGATGGTTCCTTCCCCAGTGGACGATACGAGACTACTCATTCTGGATCTTGACGTCAGTGGAGACACAACTGTCAACTTTCCTTGCTGGGAGACGAGCTTCTCCGACAATGGACCGATTGAAATTGCAGAGCTGGAGTCGGTGGCAGGGATAAGAGAAGTTGGCTTGCCAAATAGTGAAAGGAGAGTCTCTTTGTGTTCTTGAGTTTGAGACGTACGGCGATCAAAGGACGTAGGATGTTTTGGAGAATTAGATGGCTGCACTCGTGAAAGAGATGAAGTGGCTTGAGATTGTAAACTCTTTTCGCTTGGCCGATGGAGTATCTGTGGCTGAAACGGAGCTAGAGTGGTATTTACATCTTTGTGAGAACCTACTGTAGACACAGCAGTTGCAGGCACTACAGTAGCAGGCTCTACCGAAACTGGTCCCTTTCGCTGTCCCGTCTGCGAAGATGCTTGCGTACTACGAGGACGGGAGGGGATTGTCAACGGTGGTCCCTCCTGGATCTGTTCTATTTCCATATTCTCCGCTGGCCCTTTGAGTTCCTCAGGCTTCTGAGCAATCGCGTCGAAATTTGGAACGTTCAGAGGGCCGCTGACCGTAGCAGACATTGGAGACTTCCTAGTCTTCAGATTGTTTCTAGGTTTCTCTTGTACATCAACCGGGTAAATTTTGGTGCTCTGCGACTGGCGACGAGGTGCAGAGTGCTCAGCTTGAGAGGTTTCCCGGGAGTGGCCAGGACTGGGCAGTGCGGATAGTTCGACAGGTGGACCAGGTGGCTCTAGAGAGGCCGTAGACTTCGATGGCTGCACGGCTGACACGGATGGGCGCCGAAATAGATCTAACAAGGCAGCTTTATGACCTGGGTTTGATCTGCTTGCTTCTTTTGGCTCGATAGGGTATTTAGGCGGGAATGTTTGCCTTGGACCAGGCGTAACCTTGGACTGCATATATTCTTGCGGTTTCTGGGGAGGATTCCTTGGATGTCCAGCTTCATCCACAGTAAACTCCTGCGTAAGCTCACTAAGGTTCGAGATGGGAAGACGCGATCCCTTCCGTGCAGTCCCATCAGCTTCCTGAGGAGTTGCAGCCGGTTTGTTAACACTTACCACTCTGCGCTGATTCGCTTGGTGGTCAATCTTCACCTTACGCCAATTCTCACTCATTGTAGGTAATTGGGGCTCATAGCGTATCCCTGTTCGGGCCTCCTCTGCAAGGCGTTCTGCATCTGTTTCTGCAATTCGACGGCGCTCCTCTGCGTTTTGCCTCGCCGAAGTGGCCTGAAAACTTCTCCACGCAGCCAGTTTGGACCTCTGTTGTTCTGCTTCTTCGACTGGGTCCATTGGAAAACGTAGATCCCGCTCGTTTGACTGCTCTGTAAGAGGAGAAACTTCCAAGTGCTCGTGCGACCCTTCAACGTTGCTGAACACTCTTAGATGTGCTGTCGGCGGCTTGGCTAGTTTAGTATCTAGCACACTTTTAGCCGACTGATCTGTCTTGAACAGATCCAAGAGTGCCGAAGAATGCGTTGTGAGCTTTGGTGGCGGTAGCTTGCTGGCTGGCGGTATTGACGGTGGAAGACTGCTTGAATATTGGGAACGTCGTGAGAATTCAGGATCGCCGGTGCGTTGATATGGAGCGGGTACTAGGCGCTTCAAGTCTGCTGCGGTTGCTGAAGATGGTTTAGAGTTGGTTGATTTAAGGAACTGATGATTCTGTTGTGCCGTTAAGAGTTGTGAAGTGGTAAGTCGGCTGTGGTAACGTAATTCGATTTGCTGGTCCCTTATGTGAAGAAGAGGCTTTGATGAATGAATAGCATCTGAAGAATGAAACTGCTGCTGTTGACCGTGAATTGCGGGATATGGGAAGTTCGATGGTGAAGGAAGGGGTGGGACATGCTGCGAAGGCACGTGGTGATGGTGACGATGTGGTGGGCGAGGTACTGCTGGATGTTCGACGGTCTGCTCGAACGGTGTTTGAGGTACTTGGTCACACGTGGCCCCTTTGCCTCGTAGAAGAGCTAACAACGCACTGGAACCATTTCCATTGGCAGTCAATTGCGTTGGGACGCCAGATGCCGTAGCAGAAGACAGAACCGTATTTTTGGTAGCTTGGGAATCTACGGAAAGGAGTTTATTGAGCTCTGCGTTTGTGTTCTGGTCAATATCAGGTGGCTCAGATACTTCGGGTAAATCGCTCATGCTAATAGGTTGTCCCGACTGCCGAAGATTTGCCAGTAGTCTTCCCATGTCATCACCTGCTGAACAGTCATAGATATCGTTGCCAAACGTCTGCTCGTCAACCACTGAATGCGTAGTCTGTACAAGTATGGGCGCGAGATTTGGATATCCTTGATCAATTAGCTTGTCGAGCTTTCTTTGCTGCACAATCCATTTATTCAGTGGATTGAGGAACGGAGCAACCATGTAGAACTTGGTGGCGTTTGTAGCTAAATCTTCGCCTCGGCCTTCTTGCTGCTGCTTCTTTTTCTTCGAGGTTGGGAGCTCTGATAGCTTGTACCACTGTATCTTACTAATCTCCTTTCTCGTACGAGGCTCAAAGTGAGTGTCCATAGGAACGCCTCGGAAGACATATAGTCGCATGTGCTGCTCCCTCATTGTCACATCAATGTATTTCATATCCTCTTCCTTTTCCACGAGCCCAGCTTCTTTGATGTCAAATCCTGTTTCTTCGTATACCTCTCTAATTGCACAGTCCAGATCCGGTTCGTCCTTATTTATTTTCCCCCTTGGAAAGCTCCAACTGGCTCCCTTTTTCCAACCCTTGACCAAGACTACTTCACTCATATCTTGATTGATCATGATGGCTCCCCGCACCGGCACGCGGGTTTTGTACGCCAAGAACTCCGAGAATGCTGCTGAATGATGATATGACGAGAATTCCGATAATAGCGGGCAATGCTGGAAAATACGAAGGCAAAAGTCTCGAAGACTGAGGGACGGCAGGTCTGGATCAAGGGGTCGAATAAAGTCTTCGTAAAACCATTGTGCTTCTTCTACCTGGAAACATATCCGCTCAACTGATTCTAATTCTTCCTGAGGAAGGTTGATGACGAATCGCACGCATAGGTCATCCAGCCCTACACATTGTCAGTCGCCAGCAACCAAGGTCTGAGGTCCAGATATGAGTCAAGGGAAAAGGTCAAAAAGGCGACTTGGGGAAAAGGCAATATGGACTATCCAGCATCGGAGAGATGCGAGTTGCGCATAACAACAACAACAACAACAACAACAACGCTGGAAGGTAATACTTACAGTCGACTAGCTGCATCTTTGTCTCTGTCATCCTGGTCTTCGTGCACAAGCATTTCCGGCCCTGTGCTACCTACACAATATGATACGGTGCCTCTTAGTTGGACACGGCAGCTGTCGTTTTGGAAGGGCAGTCTGGATTTGACAGGTCTACGCACTGCCACGAAGGAGACGTGTACTCTTAACTTGTCTTTCAAAGTGATGAATGGACCAATGTAGTGTGATAATGCTAGGTTTACAGACAGCAATCGGGGCTAAGATAGACGGAGCGGCGTGATTGATGTGGTGAAGATGTGTGGCTTGTCAACGTTTAAGGTAGAATAGGTTTAGCGTACACTGCCACCTGTGGCGCAAATGGCAGTAGCCGGATTAGGTGTGAGATAGCCGCCAGACCCTTGGCATTCCTCTGACGTAGCGAATAAACAAGCTTTACTATTCTCACCAGTCGAAGCACGCTCAACATTCACTTCTCTGACACCAAGAATAAATAATAACCCATTGCACCCCAATACTTCAACTATGCTCACTCACTTGCAACATCCGAAAATAGTCTTCATAGACGCTCAAGCTCAGTCATTGTTGTTTCACATTTCGTGAAACCTTTGTTCATTTGGACTGAAGACTCACGTCCTTTACTGAGGGCCGTCTACTTAAACTCACGACTTCGCAACTTCAAACATCCTTAAGCCGGTCTTCGCACACTTTCATACCTTCTAATATACATACCTTCTTTAATCCTATCCACTCTCTTCATCATGGCAAGCATGGCAGCAAATCTCATCGGCAAGCATGTGCTTAATGAAAACGCTAGAAACCGCTTTGGAAAAGAGGTATGTTTTTTCGTACATCGTTCGTCTCTCACGTGGCCGTACTGACATTGTACAGGACCCATACTTTGAAACAGTTCAAGCCAGAGATGCCGACGGACGTCCTTACGGAAAAAAGCGCAAGCAAAAGAAGCCTGTTCCTGAAGGCATCTCAGCCCATGACGCCAAAGTTCTCACCAAGGTCAAGCGCCGCGCATACAAACTCGATAATGCCATCAGTATCTGCGGTATTAGATTCGGCTGGAGCAGCATTATTGGATTTATACCTGCCGCTGGCGACTTCGTCGACTTCTTCATGGCATGGATGGTTATCAACAGCGCGAAGAAAGTCGAGGGAGGTCTGGACAAAAGCGTCGAGAGTAAAATGTGGTTGAACGTCATGATCGATTTCGCCATCGGCCTCGTTCCCTTCCTCGGAGATTTCGCAGGTTTTTAATACCACAGAGATCACCATGCAAGGGAACAAGTCTGACAATTTCGCAGATGCCTTCTTCCGTTGCAATACCAAAAACGCCGTTGAGCTCGAGCGAATGCTCATCAGACGACGCGACAAAGCACTCGGAGCCGCCGAGAAGGCGCATCAGGCTTCACGTCCCAGCCGTCCACATGACCAGCACTACCTCGGAGCCAATGATGAAGCTGACTTGCCACCACGCTACGAAGATGGCTACCAGCGAAACGAGAGTATGACGGCAGAGCCCACTAAACCTAAACCCGCCAGAACAGCAACCGGAGGAAGTCGCGGATGGTTTGGAAACTTGGTGGGGCGCGGAGAATCTGAAAGGGACGTGGAAAGAGGCGAGGGTGTTGCGCCGGTCAGGCCACCGAGGCCGATGGTCTGAATCCCATGGTTTAGCTCATGTGTGGTGATACCCAAAAGGCGATGGAAATCCAGGTACAAATTTGTAACAGCGTGTTTCTGCTTGCATGAATTATGATTAGATTAATGCAAGCTTGACAATTTCAAAGCGATTGATCCTCCCTCATGCCGTTCATTGTGAAAGGCATTCTTTGACACTTTTGAATAGCTGGCGAAAGCGTCTTTGTTGTGCGCTTTCGTGCTACGAAGAACGACGCACAATTAAATAGTGATTCGATATCCACTAAGATTGTGCAATGTAAAGGATTAACTTTAACTAGACAGCAGACCTTTCGAGGCCTCTTGGTCGGCCTACGAGTAAGTCATGAGATCTTCGGATAGTACTAGAGGGGGTGCCCCTTCCGGTTGCTTGACGTTCCAAGACAGAATTGAGAAGAGACGTTTTTAAGCTTTAATTCTTTGGTCAAAAGACACCGTATATAACGTTGAAACTACTTTGACATCTTGTGCGAAGATGAATTCGACATTGAAAAGCAGGGCGCTGTCGTGTTCATTGCGACCAGGCAAACGGATGGGTGTAGTGATAAAACTCTGCTTCTTCTAAAAGCTGAGGCGGAATTTTCCATCGTAGGCCGAACAGCTCTCACATAGAGACTTAGGTAGTCGACGAATTTCCGCTCGGGTTCAAGGCTGACCTTGCGCAGCCATAGCAAAGTGACCCGTCTGCTTCGACCGTCTCCTCTGCCATGTCTGCGTTGTTCACGACGCTTTCCTGATTTCCACCCCATTCCTGAAACCTCATCACTATTGGCAATCCGCAGACGCAGCATGAAGGTTCATTAGGTTTAGTCGCAGGGGCCATCAATCTGCTGGAGGTCCGGACTACATTGGCCACAATGCTTGGAAAATTTTCCTCTACTGATTTGAAGTACTGGCTCATCAAATCATCAATAGTGGTATCCTTTGAAGATGCCGAGACTTGAGCCGAAGATCTTGTAACAACAATCAAATCGGTCAGTGGTGGCAAAGTCATGGTCGCGAATGTCATAAGCTCCTTTTTTAATAAGTCTCTCATGGGGTAACTGAGTTTCACGCCATACGGTGAAAGACCGTCAGCAGTAAGCCACGGCAAGGAGCCTCCCCTTCCCTTGGCCGCCTCAGACAGCGTTCTCTCTGCTAACCGAGTTGTAGAGTCGCCCCATATAACGCTATGACAGCTGTTTCTCTTTGCGAATGCAACAACGAGCCTTAGTCTTAGCAGGCTTTCAACGTCGGCTTTCGACGTCGCTGATGGTAGAGACAACAGGACTTGCTCTAAACGCTCGGGGTTGGTAAGCTCGGGGTTTCCAGCGCGGATGTTCAATATCTCATTGTCAATGTTAATGTCATAATCAAACATATCCTCTAACGAGATTGAGGAGTACATATGAGAAGGAAATCTTTGTTTCAATAGATGGAAAGCTTCGTGACATTGTGCATTTCCACTTGAATGAGGATGAGTAATGAATAGAACATGCAATTTAAACAGGGTTTTGCCGTTACGCTCATGTTGAGACGCAAGCTGTTGATTCAGCACCCAAATTAGACTGACTGAAGAAACACCGAGTGATACCGGAAGCAGTAAAGTCTTCGGCGTTTCCTTAAAAGCACCGCGTAATTTGTTCGTCTCGATTCGTTTCGATACCTTTGTAGCCACGTACTTTATGAAACAATCCCTGGCCTGGTATGAGCAAGCCAACCGGGGGATCACAGGAGAAGGCTATACACATACCGGCACAGATGCTCAGTGCGGACCACTAAAACTGCGTCCAAGACTCGACATCTTGCACAAGGCATAACTTGGCCTTTCGACAGGCTTTCAACAAATGTTCCTGGCATGCCTGTCTGGTTCTCCTTCATCAGGTATATCTGAGCTTTAGCATAAAAAAGAAGAGTCTAGAAATTAGACAAGGCTGATTGGCGGCTACAAATTGCAGGGGTTGGCGGAGCCGGTAGGGCTGTGCTCGACTTTGTGACTTTCTGTTTCCAAAGGCTACCTTACCGGCAAGGCAAGGCATCCTCTGAGATCTTACGGCTTGTCTTCGAGTGTAATCTATGATCGTTCGTCCGAAGACGAGAGTACTCAGGTTTCCGGGACCTTGTCATCGATAAAACAAAATCGGCAACGTCAAGGATCGCAATGAGGACATCCCAAGCTCTCCTCGCGCTCGCGCTCGCGGCATCATCGTCCCTGGCTAGTGAAGTTGAAATTGTGCCTACAGCTTATTCTCATAGCAGAAGTCAGGAGACTTACGATTCTGTTTAGACTCAGGACGATCAGAATCGACAGCAATGCAATGGCATGTACAGCAAACAATCCTGGGGAGGAGACGTAGATCCATTCATCCTTACCAAGTTCATCACCGCTACGCCAGAACACGAGGACGATACACCGGATCCTTTAGTCAGCTTGGTAATATTTGAATGGAGAGACGAGGATCTGGTTGGCGTCTGGCCTTCACCGGACGCCGCAAAAGTAGGTAAAGTCCTCATCCCCTGTTCGAAACACGGCTGACGCTCGGGCACACGTAGAAAGAGTTTATCTGTAACGACAAGAATGTGAAGGAAGGGTTCTGCAAAGATGATCAGATCGGCCAATTCATCCTAAGCACAAACTCTTCAGAGTCGAGGAACCCCATCGTCTCCCAAACGGTACACGTGAAAGACCCAGGTGAACCTCTACGTTATGAAATCAAGAGAACTGGCTACTACTGTGTTGGAACATATGGCTATACTGCATCGGAGTACAAAGCGGTGGTAGAGTTTAGGAACGCATATGGTGAGCTTCCTGCTGCCCAAATCGCAAAGCTGCCGTTCTACGGCGGTCTTACAATTGTCTATGCGGTCATTGGAATGTATGTTCCCCAAAAACCCATGCGGGAAGATATTGCTAAGATCAAGTTAGTTTCTGGGGCTTTTTATATGTACAAAACCGCCATGACATACGTAAGTCTTGGTTCTCGTAAGTTAGGGAGCCTGTTGATTGACCGTAGTAGTTCCTGTCCAGAACTATATCACGGCAATTATAATCTTCCTTGTTGTTGAGCAGTTAATGACCTGGGGCTTCTATGGTAATTCCTCCTCAGTGTACTCTCCCGAACTTTATTAACGTGATCAGACTACTCCAATTTCCATGGCAACAACGCCCTCGCCAAAGTCCTGATGGTCATAGTCGCTATTCTCAACGCTGGCCGTAACTCGTTCTCCTTCTTTCTCCTACTAATTGTATGCATGGGCTACGGTGTTGTGAAACCCACTCTAGGCAAAACAATGATCTACGTCCGTTTTCTTGCTCTCGCCCACTTTCTTTTTGGCGTTATCTACGCTGTCGCCAGCTTGACCATTACGCCAGACAGCGCTGGACCCCTTGTGCTATTTGTTGTTCTACCCTTAGCGGCTACTCTGACTGCCTTCTACGTTTGGACTCTCAACTCTCTGAATTTCACGATGAAGGATCTACTGGAGAGGAAACAAAGCGTCAAAGCAATGATGTACAAAAAGCTCTGGTGGTGCATTTTAGGCAGCATAATGGTCATCTTCGGCTTTTTCTTCCTCAACTCCTTCACTTTTGCTGGGAGGAGTGATCCGGACTTTGTGCCGAATCATTGGAAAACGAGGTGGTTCATTCTAGACGGGTGGTTGAATATTGTCTACCTGTTTGATATTGCATACGTTGCATACCTATGGCGACCGACGGCCAACAACCGCAGGTTCGCTATGAGCGACGAGGTACGATCCTGCCCCTCCTAGTTGATCGAAAAACATTAACACGGCACATAGCTCGCGCAAGACGACGAAGGCTTTGAGATCGCCTCCTTTGGGGGCTCTCTCGATGAAGAGGATGCGCGCTCACCAGATATGCATACGCCTAACGCCGGCAGTGGAGCCAATGGGGCTCTATCCCCAGTGCCCCCGAAACCCGTGCATGAGGCCCAACATCCGCGGCAATCGCTGGATGGTGAGACAATTTTCGCGGTCGGGGAAGATGCGGACAAATGGTCTGACGATGAAGAGTCACCTCGAAATTCCGAAGAGAGGACAAGATTGACCAAAAACGATTGAGTCTGCTTGTATTAATGTAGGGCGTATTCTGGTTTGGTGGAATGAGGTTTCCGTTGTACTATTTATAAGAGGATGCTTGATACCATGCATCTAGCCGCGGCGTCAGGTACGGGGTATCTTCTGCAATATTCACGGCCACCTCACATCCTTCACATTGACCAGATTTTGAAACGCTTTGCCTGTCCGAGACCGAGTTTCCGGTCTCCAAAGTCGAGATGAGAGCATTGTCCAACCCGCAAAACACGCATGGCGTCAAACTCCGCAAACTCTATGGCACCTTGCAATACACTGAACCAATAACAAATCTAGCGCCTCATTTTTTCCCCTTCTTTTTCTTCCCTCCACCTGCTTTCCACTGGCCTACCTTTGCATCTTTCCCCACAGCCTTTGCCTCCTTCAACTCTTCCACTTCCTTTTCCCCACCGTCTAATCCCACCATATCCTCCACTTCTTTCTCTGGTAACCCAGCCATCACCCTTCCGCACCTGCCCAAGGACGCTACTAATCGTCCAACCTCAGCTGCCTTATCTGTGCGGTATTTTAGACATGTTCCGGACACGGGATCGTAAGTTTTGAGGATGAGATGCGCTTTTGGTTGCGGAGGTTGTGCAGGAGAATCGGACAAGGGAGTGACGGACGAGGGAGCGGGGGGTGAAGGATGAGCGATGGTGTATTTGGTTGTTATGCGGGCCTGAAGAGGTGGTTGGTTAGTGGGGCTGGGAGTTTCTTCGTGAGGGGAGACGTACGGTTGTGGGGCGGGCGGAGAGGAGAAGGGTCGACTGTTCAAGCCATGATTGGGCGGTGGGTAGATAGGGCATCTTGCGTTCGCTGTGGTGGAGGGGGGATTGGAGGGAGAGGGGGGTCGAAGTTTAGAGTTTCGTTTGCGGAGCCCTCCTCAGACCATTTCAATCTGCTCCACAAGTTCCACAACGGCCAATTGCACCTGAACATGAGTAACGTTGAGAACTACGACTCGCGAGGCTCGACTTCCCCAGAGGATAGTGTTACTACCGAGACTCAGGCCTCTTCGGCAGACGGCACGCTTCTTGTAGAGGATCTACTGAAAAGGTGCCATGACCTCCTTAGTGAACTCGACCAATTCCGCACATTCCTGGCGAAGAGCCAAAAATCGAAAGTAGTGGAAATACGGCAGTTCCACAACTCTGTTTTGGCAGAGTTCAAGTCACTGGAGAGGGTATGTGAGCCCATGAATATTCCTCTCATTGTTCACCAGACTCATAATCTCCCAGCTCTCCTCCGCAGACCCCACAGCCGAACGCACTATACACACCCTACGCTCCTCCAACCTCCCCTTTTACACTGCCATCTGGGACACCGCTAAAGGCAGCGCCAGTATTGTATCCTTCAATAAGCGCTTCTACTGGGACACTCCCCCCACCCGGATCTCTAAAAAATCATGCGGACCTAAGAAACATTGCGCCTTGGTCGACATTGTCGCCCAAGGCGGTGAAGAATGGATCAAAGTCTCTACAATCACTGAAACCCGGCTGTTGTTCGATCTCGCGAAATCTGGGTGGGAAGGCGCGGACTCGTCGTCGAATAGCGATGGGGAAGAGGATGGTATCGTCCTGACCAACAGGACTCACTCCAGCGGTTTGCCACCGAGCAACGCTTCTAACGACTCGGATGAAGAGGGTGGCCAAATTGAGCTCCTCCGCTTAGCCTCCGACCTCCGAAAAGCCTCCCGCGCTGTCCGCATCCGCTACAAGCACCCAAGCGTTCGTTTTGTCCTCCCAAAAATCAGCGAAGGCCACACCGCCGAAATCGACAAGACCCTCACCTCTATCCGCGCTACCGGCGCGACAGTCCAATGCGGCCGCTCGAAACCTCAGCAATCCAATGGCACTTCCCTGTCACATTTTGATTACCTTCTCGATAACATATTCCCCCATTTAATTCCCGACCCCCATGCCCCCCTAACCCCCACCCTCAACATCGACTGCACCATCCTCCTCGCCCTCGTGTCCGACCTCTCCCACCAATCCACTGCGCCAGAACCCTGGTTCCACGCCGCCATCCGCCGCCAAATCGACCTCGAAGCCAAGGAACAACTCCTCCCGAGTGTGCTATGGCCGGCAATGAGCGGGCGCGAACTCGTATGCACGGAGGAAGCAGCGGCCAGAATGCAAGAAATCGTCAACAGCATCGGCACCGGCGAAGAGCGCCAGCGGACTTGCATACTCCTCGGCGACGACGCGTCCCCAAGCCCCGAAACTGCACGGCAAAAATTCCAAGCGCTGTCTAAATACAGCATTCCAAGCGACTGGAACATCCCCATCCGCACCGTCAAAGCTACCATCGACGTCGAGCATCTAGACCCGCTGAAACAGGCTGTTGCGAAACAATTAACGGCGATTAACCAAAGCGTGTTTTTATATGGCTGGCTGCAAGGAATTACGACCATGAGCTCGAATCGGACGGTTGCCAAATTGATTGAGGGGATTGTTGAGGGAGCGATGGAGGGGGTCGAGGCTGAGGACGATAGGGATGGGCATCGGGACGGGGATGGGGAGGATGGGTGGACGGGGCCGGAGATCTGGCTGTGCGAGACGGCGAGGAGTTTGGTTGGGAAGGAGAAGGGGCGGAGGGGGTGAGGTGCTCATGCCGTCTAATGTCGGTGAGGACCGCTAGTTGTGAGGGAAAAGGTTTCGCGTATGATAGCTGAGGGTTAGACGGGATCAGAATCACCTAATCAGCAAGAACGTACATTCAAGAACACAAAGCTCTCTAATTCAACTTATGCTACCATATCACAACTAATGCAACCCAACCCCCTCCCCTAAAACGCCCACCTGAACGCCGCCGATAAAATGTACACAGAGCCTCTAGCCCTCGCAACATACCGAATACTGTACAACCCCCCTCCACCCTTTTTGCCCCAAACCCCATCTAGAATTCCTCATCAAAATTAAAGTCCCCGCCATTCCCGTTATTCTTCTCCACGGGCTCCCCGTCCACGCCAACCTCCTTCTCCTTCGTACTCGCCATGACGCCCGCCTTCTGATAATCACCCACGCGCTTCTCAAAGAAGTTCGTCTTGCCGGCCAGCGAGATGGACTCCATGAAATCAAAGGGGTTGCTCGAGTTGTAAAACTTGGTATTACCAAGCGCGAGCAGCAGACGGTCGGCGACGAACTCGATATATTGTTTCATCAGATTCGCATTCATACCCAACAGCGCGCAGGGCAGAGCGTCCGTCAGGAACTCCTGCTCGATGGTCACGGCCTCCGTGATGACGTCCTGGACGGCCTGTTTGCTGGGGCGGTTGTTGAGGTGGGAGAAGAGGAGGCAGGCGAAGTCGGTGTGGAGGCCTTCGTCGCGGGATATGAGCTCGTTGGAGAAGGTGAGGCCGGGCATGAGACCGCGTTTTTTGAGCCAGAAGATGCTGGCGAAGGAGCCGGAGAAGAAGATGCCTTCGACGGCGGCGAAGGCGACGAGGCGTTGGGCGAAGGTGGAGGATTTATCTTGGATCCATTTGATGGCCCAGTCGGCTTTTTTGCGGATGCAGGGGACTGGATGATGCGCGTTATTTCCGGGGAAGCGCGTTAATGGGTGGGAATTGAAGGAACTTACTGTTATCAATGGCGTTGAAGAGATATGTACGTTGCTTTTGTTCTTTTATATATGTGTCGATAAGCAGTGAGTAGGTTTCAGAATGAATATTCTCCATCATAATCTGGAAGCCGTAAAAGCAGCGCGCCTCCGGGACTTGAACTTCTCCGCTGAAGCGCTCGACGAGGTTCTCATTGACGATCCCGTCCGAGGCGGCGAAGAAGGCGAGGACGTGGGAGATGAAGTATCGCTCGTCATCGTTTAGTCGGTTGTTCCAGTCGTGGAGGTCTTTGGAGAGGTCGATTTCTTCGGCAGTCCAGAAGGAGGCTTCTGCTTTCTTGTACATGCGCCAGATCTATTACGGTAAAAATGTTAGCAGGAGTGAAGTGAAAGTACTATACGCGTGACGCGTCGGAGACACCAACCTCGTGGTATCTGATGGGAAAAAGCACGAAGCGTTGGGGGTTCTCTTGTAACAGAGGCTCGTGTGCTTCCTCTGGTTTAATCGTAGGTGCAACTACTGCCTTCCTGACGTCCTCCTTAACGAGGTCGAGGCATGGCTTCTTCAAGTCAATGTCCTCAACGACAGGAGTGTCTTGCTTGATATTTTCTTTGCCAACCGCATCGTAGTTGATCTTCTTCAATGGTGAGTCTGCTATTTTGAGGTTGTCAAGTCTAGAAGCAGCCTGTGTAGAACGTAGATCAGCTTTGATACTGGTGCCGGTGATGAAGGTGGGGTGTGGCGATGATGGCATACCTGCTTTGAAGGCGTGATCTGGGTTGCCATTGCTAATGATGTATAAAAGTATGATGTAGAACGCTCTTATTAAAGAAGTCTAAGAAGGAATTGATGTTGTCGGAAGCTGTTGCGCGGTGTTGGACAAAGACATGAGAAGTGGTGGGTAAAGGTACTTAAAGCACTTTCGGCGCGTTGTTTTCGTCACGAGTGAGCGTGACGGGCTAATTATGCAAGGGACCCTGGCCCAAAAACGCGGTTAACTCATGCTATCACGTGAGCAATTAGGAAGCCCTAATGCTTGGCATGAACGTCGAAGGTTGGTCCCCATCAATGATACTCCATGGCACACTTTCAAGACGTCTTTGAGCCTTTTCGTACATCACAATACAAGAAGGTAAAACAATTCGGTAACACATTTATGAACTATGGCCTGTACACAGCTTTGTTAGACTGTCTATCTTCCTCATAGATTTCATAGATAGGTAGAGACATGGTATTATATTATGCTCAAGACATCCAGGTGGGAAGTAGCAAGCAATCGATGTTTGCAAGCCCTCGAAAAGTTTCCGCGGTGTCTGGAGTATACTTGATCTATGCATTACAAACGTAACAATCGAGTAAGCCTCCAGTCTCTTTAATGATACACTCATTGTGCAGCACGCCGAATCCTGGGCAACCTGATGGTGTTTCGAGTTGCCGAAGTAGAGGTGAGGTGTTGTAAAGTAGAAGCTTGACCGGAAGTACCTTAGCCTCCTTCTTCCTTTGTTATTATTCATTTTTTAGCTATATATATGAGAATAACACCAACATCCTCATACTAACCAGTGAGCCCCCTTGGTGGCCGGTCCGCTGGACCACAAGGGGGGCCACCCTCTAGGTCTTGAGTTCGACCCCATGTTGAGGCACTTGAGAGAAAAGATTGAGAGTAAGATTGAGGTCCAAATGTGCTTTCGAAGTATCTCAAGGTCCACAGTAAGGTCTACCGCCCCGCCCGCGGTCTATAAATTCCTACCGCCCCCCCCGCGGTTGATAAATTCCCACCGCCCCCCCCGCGGTTGATAAATTCCCAATATCCCCACTATCCAAAAAGCCCTGTAACAGGAAGTAAACTTCTCAGTGTCGACCATTGAATGAGAGGTTTCTTCACACCATCCCGGTGTTTCTTTTGCCATTTTTATATGCTGGGCTGACAAATGTGATCGAGTCTAATAATGAAAGATTTTCTTCATATCATTAAGGCATTCTGCTGACCTTTTTATATAATATTCATGGTCGTGTCTGAATCTGACGACAAGGATTCCGACGCCCCAGGCTCCATCATCAGCGATCAGTGACGGGTCGACGTCGGTTACGCACTGGACGATTCTCTCATACTTTACAGGTCTGCGTTTCAAGACACCATGCTATGCATCACAGTTGAGTGGCAACACCGGCTTCTATGCAAAACACCTGGCGCCAACGATATCATTATTGTAGGATTCCCGCTAACTCGGGGGACTGAGTCTATATCTTTTCCTTTACAGTCTCTGGTAGTACTCTATCTTCAAATCGCCGCATCAATTTATTCGTCTGCTCTGCCAGACTTAAGGTTAGGATCGTGTGTGGCAATATCCTCGCAAGGTGCGCAAAGTAGCCCTTGTATATGGCCAGTAATCCTTCGGTTTTTACTGTTCTGATAAGACAATCAAACGCTCCAGAGTACAAGTTCCCAGTTTGATTGTACATCCTTGACATGATGGTGTCTAATATTGACCGAGTCAGCTAATCAAAGCACACTATGATATAGGACCAACTTACCTGGTGGATGCATCACGCAACATACAACAAAGCCACTCGCAGCACTACTTGCCAGGTGCAAGGCAGGTCCTTCGCTCATACCAAGATGTCGTACAAGTCTTCTCTTTGCAAAGAAATATGTCGGCAGTTGTACACTGCTTCCGAAACCAGTCCTAACCATAGCCGCACCTACACCTCGATATAGACCTTTGATACCTTCATTACCGCTGATTTTTCGTAACCCGTCATATGCGTTCTTGTACCCATGCTGAGTGCCTACTGGCAGGAAAGGAGAATATGATTGCAAGCGCGTCTTGACCAGAAAGAACGGAGAGCCAGCTGCAGCGCCAAGAATCCCAGAACTGGCACCACAGAAGATGTTAACACCCAAAGACTGGATGTTGGCATCTCTGAAGATGGCGGTGCTTGCAGTCTTTCGTAGGGGTTCGTAGAATCCTAACCGACATCCGTTGAGAATCATTTGATACACATACTGCCAACGCAATCAGCTACTAGAACAGAAGGTTGGGCGAGAAGATCGTACCGCTGCTCCTATACCGCGGAACAACCCCTTTGGCCCTTCATTCTTGAATATAACGCTCACTCCATGGAGTACGCCTCTGTACAACCGTGGCGTATGTTTCTTTGATTGCAATTCGCCCTGGAGTTGCAGCCTGGGAATCCCGATGGATCAATCTCTATTCACCAATGCCATCCGCGGTTGCTTTCTACATACCGAATCTTTACCGTCTCGAAGGGGTGAGTGACTGTGACTGCCCCGCAAGCAGCGATACCGCCAGCTATGAATGCCCTGTAATATATCCCGTTAGCGATCTATCAGTTTCGGCAGAGGATGGCTATCTACCCGAGAGTTGTAGACATATTTGTTGATTTGGTCGGGAAAGACTTGAACAACTGATCACAAGCTCACAGAGATTATCGCTCTGCCTTCGGACTGTGTACAATTTTACATGTGGATTTGAGAAACATGACTTTGAAGTGACGGGTTGTCTTCCTCGGTACTCTGTGCGACCAACAACAGCTCTGCTGATTAATGAGTGAGAAGCTGACGCGGTTACATTTCGATTATTTTTATTTTCCCTATCCACGACCTTAACCGGTTCGCGATTTCTCGGTTCTCGGTTCTCGGAACCTTCCTAACGCCTAACCCTTGCCCTGCATTAGCTGTCGATCGGTCCCTATCAGCCTTACTGTAATCCGTAGCTCCCGCAGAAACAATTCCCCGGATTTTGATCTTACATGCCAGAAAGCTCCACCACTTACTTCCTGAACCACTTGGGCGCATCTCTGCAGATAACATTCACTACAGTCCCATGATCGGTGCTTTGTGAGATGAATGATTATGTATTCATCTCTGCTATCTACAACACATGAAAGAGGAGGCTGAAGAACCTCAACGAGAATGGCGGGACCACTCGTTGTACCCCCACCCCGTAAGAAACCAAACATGCATCGAGCTCTAGCCATTGGATATCTAACTCTAAAGCCAGCCCCTGGCGGCCCTCAACCTACACAAAAGACCTCAGAAGTGATTGGTACTCTGAGACCAACAAAAGTAGTCTCCCTCAACCCCCCCCACTATTTTCCAGATTATTAACCCATCTCTAGCTCTTCAAACTCTCCAAACCGGAGACTACAGTCACATCCCTCGACTTCGACGACACGGGCGAATTCCTCCTCGCCGCCTGCTCCGATGACTCCCTCCAACTCTACAATGCCAAAGAAGGCAAACACCTCAAAACCCTCCTCTCGCAAAAGTACGGCTGCCACCTCGCCCGCTTTACCCACCATTCCCAATCCATCCTCTACGCCTCCACAAAAGTCGACGATACCATCCGCTACCTCTCCACCCACGACAACCAATTCCTCCGCTACTTCAAAGGCCATTCCGCCCCCGTGACCACCCTAACTCTCTGCCCAAGCAACGACACCTTCCTCTCCTGCTCCCTGGACAACACCGTTCGCCTCTGGGACCTCTCGTCCTCCAACGCAACCGCCCGCCTAAACCTCAGCACCCCCTATCTCGCCGCCTACGACCCCTCCGCAACCGTCATCGCCATCGCCTCGGCCTCCACCGCCTCCATCCTCCTCTACGACCTGCGCAACTACGACAAACCCCCCTTCGCCACCTTCGACACCCGCCGCCTCGAATCCCTGCACCGGCCCCCCTTCCCCCCCCAAACAACCCAAAACACCATCTCCAAAGACTGGACCAAACTCGAATTCAGCAACGACGGCAAATCCCTCCTCATCGGCACTGCCCTCCCCACCGGCCACCTCCTCCTCGACGCCTTCTCCGGCGACCTCCTCGTCTACCTCTCCCTTCCCCCTACCCACCCCAACCAACCCCACCAACCCCCCCGCGCCCCCCCCGGTTCTCCCGGCCCCCTCAGCCAAGGCGACCTCACCTTCAGCGCCGATGGCCGCTACATCCTCGGTAGCTCAGGCCTTGATCACGACGCGCTGGTCTGGGACACGCACGCGCCCGTGGACAAGGACACGAAGACCCTGACGCCCATGTGCGGGCTGCCGTGCAAGACGCGGTGGAGCGTTGGGGGCTGGAATCCGAGGTTTAATATGTGCGCGAGTGGGGACCGCGAGGTCGTGTTTTGGCTGCCGGATGAGCATGTGGGGATGAAGCCGGTTTGATGAGTTTTGGGGGGGGGGGCAAGATTAGGGGGGAGAGATTAAGGAGGTGGGCGAGGTGAGGTGAGGCAGAGACGGAGATGCGTTTGTGGCATGGCGATTAAAACAAGTCGAATAGGTCACCTCTGAAGGCACACCCTACCGTTGAAAAAGGTAAACCCAGATACAAAGAACCCTCAACTCAACCTAGACGGGCATGCCGCAAACCCTTCCATCCCACATTACTACATCGCTATATAGCCAGAAACCATCCAATCCATCGTCTCCAACCGCCATTTCTAGATACACCCGTAGATATACAGACATATCATACCAAGGCTACCCATTTCACTATCCCCCCCCCCCAAAGTCCCCACCCATATATCTCCAAACCCCACATGAGCGCCACAATCCCATTTATACACAGAAACCCCTCCTTCCCCCCTTTCCCCACACCCCCCACACCCCACAACATCTCCCCTCCAGCGACATCACACACCCTCCCCACACTCCCCGCACTCAACCCTCCTCCCAACCCCCCTTCCCACAACCTTAAACCTCCTCCCCCCACACCTCCGACACCTAACCTCCTCGCCCTCGCTCCCATCCTCGCTGCTCAGCGCAGACACGGTACTGACCTCGCGCGCAATCGGGACGCCGAGTCTTTCTACCCCAGCCGCAGTGACGGCGGAGGAGGTGTTACCGTTGTCGCCATGTTGGCTGGCGGTGCTGGAGGCCGTGGTGGCGCTGGCATCGATGCTCGTGCCGCGCGACACGTCGTCGCCGCTGGGTTGGAGATGCGCGGTGGCAGCGTTGGCCTGGGCGCGGTAGAGGCCTTTGTTCCAGAACATGTAGCACTGTTCGCCATAGAGCATGAGCGGGTCGCCGTCCGCGTCCGGCATCGGGATTTGCGAGTACGGTTTTCTATTCGCGTCAAGCTCGGACGTGGCTTTTGAGTCTGGGGACGAGCGGTCGAGACTTGGTGGCGGGGAGGTGGTGGAAATGGACGGGGTGTTAGGGGCCGAAGCTCTGGGATGGCTAGTTGGCGGTGCGGGGGCGTTGGGTTTGTTGAAAGAGGCTACAGAGGCTTGACCGAGCGATTTGCGAGGAGACATGCTGCGGGGCGCGAGGCGGATATTGTCGAGACTGTTGTTGTTGTTCGTGATTGATTGGCGCCAGCTCAAGATGCGGTCAGAGCTCGGCTGATGAGAGTGTAGCGAGTTCCTTCTCGAGCTCTTACTATTGCGCGTCGCGGTAGAGTTGGTGCGGCCGAGCATTTTCTTCGAAAAACCTGGGTCGCTGCGAAAGCGTTTCTGGTACGCACAGTCCTGGCGGAAGACCTTGATGTGGCCCATATAGTCTGCGGTAACGATGATGTTGCCGTCTGGATGCGTGCAGCGGGCGATATAGGCGGGGGTTTCTTCTGGTTTTGTTGGGGAGCGGTCGAAGTCCATGGTTGCGGGGGTAATTGGAGGGAAGCCTAAGTCTGGAGTGTGGTCGTTCTCGGTTGGAGGTTGGGAAGAGGTGTGAGATTGGGCGCGGCTAATGAGAGTAACCGGAGGAGGGTTGCAGAGATCGTAGAGGGGGTCCCCGGATGTGCTGAGAAGCTGTCTAGTTTTCATTGGCGCCATGACGGCGGTGGTGATGATTGCGGAGTGGGCTTCGAACATTTCGACTGGTCGCTTGTCTTTGTCTGTTTCTGGAGGCCCGGTGGACCAGATGTAGGCTTTTCGATCTTCGCTGCCGCATATCACGTACCGAGCATCGTCACTAAATGATGCGTGTATCTGACTGCAGGAGTTTTCATTGCCTTTGAGCTTAACTTCCAGGCCTTTGTCCCTCAAGTTATAAATTCTTACCCGGGAGTCATTACTGGTAATTAACAGTTTGACCTCACCGTTCGGATCGTCCGGTGGGTAATTTATAGCTTTTATCCCGGTGACTTTGCTTCCCTTTGCGTTTTTGCCATGCGCTGATCGGACATGAATCTGTGTCTGATACTTCAATCCTTCGGTTTCGTAAAAGAGACAAAGCCCATTGAGACAACCTGCGATTGCGGTTTTCCCGTCTGGAGAAAAGGCAACGGCAGTGATTAGATCAGGGAGTTGGTTCCAGAACGCAACGCTTTTATCTGGTATGCTCCATAGACGGAGCTTTGAATCGAGAGATCCTGCGAGGAAAAACCGATCGTCACGTGGGTGAAACTGGATGGATGTGACGAAATCGCTATGCTTGAAGCAGCATAAACATTCGGTTCGGGAGACATGCCAAAGCCGCACAGTCTTGTCCATCGAGGAAGATAAAAGGAAGTTGTTCTGGAACGATTAGAACCGTGATGGTAACAATCCAGATCAGGTACCGCGTACCTTACTCCAGCTCAGATCCAATATACTTGCTGTGTGGCCCCCATACTCCTGTACCGTTTTGGTCTTGAAGACCGGAGCATTCAGACGCATACTCTCTCCCTCCTTTCCTGCTGCATCTTCTTCCGTCTCGTGGGCACGACGATCTTCTGCAGTAGAGATGGCTTGCCATACTCGGACAGCATAGTCTTGGCCACCGGCTGCAAGATATTTTCCATCCTTTGAAAATTCCATCGCCCAGACTGCATTGCCTTCCTTTTTAGGATCTGCAGCTTTTAGCGCTGCCCCATTCTTGACCAGCCTCCCTCCAGCTTGAGCGATCTCCAGTCCAGTTCTTCCTCTAAGCTCCTGCGCCAGGAACACCCGGTTGAAATCTTTTTCTCTCTTGCCATGTGAGCGAACCTTGATATACTTTGGTGGTGCAGGATATCGAGGTGTGAAGCCTATTGGCCGCGAAAAGACGTCTGCATCTGTGCCTTCGGTCCTTTTATCGCCAACTTCGGAGTCATCGTCATTCACATCCAGAGGCGTCTCTTTTTTCTTCGAACCAATTATGCGACTGAGGAACGAGGCACCTTTGCTGCATTGAAGAGTATTTGTCAGCTTCGCTACCGATACGCCGAAACCCACGACTGCTCAATGCGCTGCTCAAGCTAATGCACGGCGAGTTTTCCACCAGAAGAACCGTTCAAACCTTACCGTTTATCCCTTGAACTAGAACCAGAGGTTTCGGCACGTATATTTTGCTCCAGCGAGTCCCTTGTCCCTAGCGCTGCAGCTTCGGGAGCTCCGGAGTCACCGTCAGATACCACTCCATTCCGTAATTTGGGTGGAATTATGCTTTGTGTATGAGTGCGCTTGAGAAGATACTGTATGTGGATGTAGAATCAGTTATACTGTGGTACGGCTGTTGGGCTGAGTTGGGTAAGACAGACATGCGACAAAGGATCAATGGCCGTCTGTGAGTCCGCTCTTCCTTCCATATTATGCCCGATTGGTTCTGCATGGTTGTTTGATAGGTTTCGAATAAGCTTGCTTGGGTAGCTCTTGCCATTCATTGCCAACCGAGCTGTAAGCCTTGATTAGCATCTCCGGCAAAGCATGGCATCAACCGTGTCATGGATGGTAATGAGAAACCCCACCTTCAGAGCCTCCGGTCTTCGGTCTCCCATCTTTTGCCCCATCTACAGTGTCTCTAGTCGGCGACGGCGCTGGTGAGTCTGGCTTGGTTCCATCTCGCGAATGCGATTTCAGAGGGCTGGTCTTAATGGAAGGGAGGGTATCTGCCATTGAGCGGCACGGCCCATCAATGGCCAACAAGTATCACAGCCGTGCTGCACTGGGGCTCATGGGTTCTCTCTAAGGATTGAAGGGCTCGACGTGGTTGTTCGGATGTTGGGTGAGTCTCTAGTCGGTATTGATCCGGCAGCGGTGGTCTGTCTACGACTGAAACGTACTAGCGCTGCAAGGCGAATGCAGCCACAATAGGTAGGTACCTTAGGTACTAAGGTAGAACCCTCGGCAGTGTGTGAAGCATAATATAAATAAATAGATACTAAGGCACCTCAAGGTATATGCGATTTCGTGTGCAGGTGTTTTGGCAGCAGTGGGCAAATAGATGTTGTAGATCATAAGTAGATGCTATATGCGAGTGGTGGATTTCAAGAAACTATATGTTAACGGGATGCCAAAGATCCTCCACATGGGGTATGCGGAAGATCACATCCCGTTTCTCTGGCTTTCGATGCAAGGCATCGCGCAATGATGCCGGATCGAATAAGAGCAATTGAGCGCCTCCCACCAACTCTCAAACGCCTCGCACACTCGGAGTTCTGACTATCCATAAAGGTTCTGAGAAGTTGGACACCTGACAGGAAGGGAGAAAGTTTAAAGACAAGTAGCGACATGCCATATAGGATGTCCAGATGTGTCGCTGTGTGGGTCAATCGCTTTCGAGATTCTGATAGGGCCATGGATGCTCTAGTAGTCGAGGAGAATGGCCAAATGTAGAAGTGTTTCGATGTATCCGATGCCTACCGTGAAACCATCCATGATGGAGTGGCTGCGTCGCTGATCCAATTCCGAAACCCAGAGGTCAATTTAGGGTTTCGAGAGTGGAACAATGGGGTCATAAAGGCTAGAAAACAGATGTTTGGTGTCTTGTCCAGCGGAGACCCGAATCGGACATTGTGGTTCTAGAAATACATGATCTGTCAGAGTGCCTTGTTCGTGTTGATCCAGTCGTCTTGCCCAGAGCTGATCTCCGAATCTTAGGAATTAAAAAGTATGTCAAGGCTTTGGGTATAACATGAAACACGATATCGATAGGAAAGAATGTTAAACGGAGTCCAGATCGGAATCTGGAACATGGCCGTGGAGGCTGAATTTGCCTTAAAAGCAACGAGGCAACCAGGTGTGAAAGACTTGATTCGAGGGCATCGTGGTAGTTAAAGATGTGGAAGATCTATGATGCCTGTAAATTGTAATGCAATCAACTCACGACCAGGCACTGCATGATAGCAATTCGCGATGAATTTCAACTCGTCGACTGTATTAATGCTGACCCATGCAGATGTCGACACCCAAGTAAAGCAAGGTACTCTCTAGTCGCGATACTACTACCTTACTGCATCATGCATGTGCCTCGGCAGCATAGCTTGCAGTCTTAGCCTTTCAGTCCGGGGAAGCGCCAGCGCCATGGAAAACAAGTCCGCGCAGCAGCAGCTGCAGCTGAACGGCTTGAATGCTGATCATTTTCAGGATGCCTTTATGCATAATGCACGGTGGTGTCCAGGGACGTGGAAGCGAGACCACTGGTGCCCGGAAGGTAGTCACTCAGTAGTCAGTACTTCGTACCGTAGTTGAATGTCGGAAGAAACATAGCAGCCTTGCCTCACACTAGTATTGCCACGCGTGCTTCGTTGGTTCGTAGGATGGGCAGTCTGTCAGTACTTCGTAAGTATTCCGTATATCTGCGGTTATTGTTGTTTGTAAAGACACTGACGTCGCATCTTCGTAGAAAGAGAAAGAGAAAGAGAAAGAGGTCGACGAGGTCATCGACGACTTGATCTTACCGAATAGCCGAGTTACAGTACTACAGTACGTACGGAACGAGAGGGTCGCCATTTCCGATGGAAATTGCCTTTACGCTTAAATAGCATGTATGAAAAAGTATTTACTGTGATGTATTGTTCAGTACGATCATTTGCAGTGAATTTGAGGTTGCTGCGGTGAATCATGAGGTTGACCCTGAACATAAGTTTGTTTCTATCGCATCTTTCAAACGTAACTTTTACAACAACTCTTTCGATAAGTTCTTACAGATCTATCTGTACAGACCTTCGCTTCTATGTATCACTATGTACTGATGTTCACTTGAGCTTGCAGCTTTGTGCAAGTGTTTATCTTTCTTTTCTATAACTGTACTGAATTGTACAGTTCTTACGTGAAAGCTTCAAGACAGTTAACAGTAATTGCAAAGCTTTGCTTTCTACAGCTTTGAAATTTTCAAAGATTTTCTTGACTTTTAAATTTTAGAAGACTTTGTAGAGATGTATAAAGATGTACTGATCTACTCAGGTCAAATGCTAACTTCTTTCATTCTGTTCAAGTCTTTACACATCTGATTAAACATGTAGTCTATCTGTATTGATTCTGTGTGATATCGCGCAGACAGTTTCGTGTTTTTTCAACTCTTAAAACTGATCTGTATCAAGATGTGTACAGCTTTACTAATCAATACAAGTTTTCTAGAAAAGTCTATGACTGAACAAATTCTTTCATAATCATACTTTAACATTACAAATCTGTACAATCGTGCAAATGACTCATAATGATGTCTCAGACATTGAAGCTCTCATTGAAAGCGATAACGACTCGTACACACTTGCTTTTCACATCAATATCAAGGCGAGACTGTCTACAAGTGAGAAGCATGAAGTTCTTGTAAGAGTTGAACAGAAATGTGCAGAATCATTCTGCTCGATCAAGACTGTACAGCTTGTAGCACAGTCATTATTGCAAGATATTGATCTGCAAAGCAACTGAATGAACAAAAATGTCGAGTTATACATATGTACAGATTTATACTGATGTGCATTGAATATTGTTAATCTGTACAGAACTGAAAGCGAAAGTATATCTTTCAAAGCATAATTTTGCAGAGTCATGTCAAACTGTTTCATAAAAGAACAGATGCATGTAAGTCATGCATCAATGATTTTGACATGTTTCGTTTCTGTCAATTCTTTCTCAAGCTGTGTCAGAGAATATGTACTTCGTGCTTGACATCAAAGAAGAGAATTGATCGATGCAGTCTTGTATCAAATATGTACAATCTTTGTACAAAAAAGTTTGATAATGTATTAATCTGTACAGACATAATCAAAGCAGAGAGCAAATGTATCAAAAAGAAGATGCTCAAAAAGAGCAAGTTCAAGAATGCACATGATTGCATGAAATTTAAATCAAGCAGTAAGAACTCATATCAATAATGAAAAGACTTTACTAATCTGTACAGTCTCTACGAAAAAGCGTAAGATATCTGAATTTAATGATGATGAATTCAGCTCAATCTTTGATCTGTTCAGACAACTTTTCGATGTGTATGATCTTCTTGCAGATCAAGCATTAATCATTGCAGAAGCTTTACGCATGATAGAAGTTCTATTTGAAAGTTTTGAGAAGAAGTATAATTTCAAAGATGAGTAGTAAGAGTCTGTGCAGATAATTACGTCAATGCGTAGCAGTAAATTGCGTCAATGCGCAGCAGTAGCTAGCTCATAAAGCTCTGTAGTTAGTCAAAAAGCTCAATGCAAAGAGCACACAGACTTGTAATTACTTGTGTTGTAATGTAATGTAGTCAGTGCTGAGCTGTAAAAAAACAAATTCAACGTAACAGTGATTTAATTCTAAATACAGAACTCAAAACTACAGTTCAATCACACTTATAACAACAAAATCTCTGAATAAACTACATTATCAGTACATTGATTCTTAAAAGAATGAATCAAAATTGATAATCTTCATACATTTGTAACTCTAGACAGTGCAACATATAACTGATCATGATTGAAACAGAACAAAGAAAGATTTATGTTTATAATCAACAGCGATTGCTTTTGCGTAAACTGATCGCGTCAAGTTGAGTCATCGAGATTGAGTCAAGTTCTCAACTTGTCAAGACTCGATTCAAGTCAGAATTCTTGACTTGAGTATTTGAGTCAAGTTGAGATGTTTGACTTAAGTATTCAAGTCGAGTCAGAGAGTTGAAATCAAGTATCGACTCAAAATTCTCGATTCGACTCGTCAAGACATGAAGATAGATAGATAGATATTCTATTATGACTCTCTATTATAACTTTCTATCATGACTTTCTATTAAATAGCCTTCATGTTTCTCTATCATAGCTTCTCTTCATGACTCTTCTTCATGACTTCTCTTCATAACTTTTCTTCATGACTTTTCTTCATGACTTTTCTTCATAACTTTCTACCATGTTTTCCTATCATAGCTTCTCTTCATAGCTCTCTATCATGTTTTTCTATCATAGCTTCTCTTCATGACTTTTCTTCATGACTCTTCTTCATGACTTTTCTTCATGACTCTTCTTCATGACTCTCTATCAAATGATCTTTATAGTCTTCTTCATGACTTTCTATCATAACTCTCTATCATAGTCTTCTATCAAAGCTTTCTATCAAATGATCTTCATGTTTTTCTTCATGTTCTTCTTTATGACTTTCTATCAAAAAGATAATGCAAAAAGGTAATGCAAAGATGAAAAACCGGAAAAATTTCTATATTTAGCTCTCTTGATGTTATATTCAATTGCTTGATGAGTCGAGTCAAGTCAGCGAGTTCTGACTTGACTTGAGATCAATATCAAGTTGAGTCAAGATGTTTGACTCGAGTATTTGAGTCGAGTCGAGATGTTCAATTCAAGTACTTGAGTTGAATCAAGATGTAGATATGAAAACTTGACTCAACGATCAATCTACTCTTGCAACTTGTTAATTGTCATTGCGAAGCAAAGATGAATAGAAAACTGCTTGCGCGATAAAATTCACGAATAGTCGTCTTTCTTATTGATTAACTTAATTCTCGAAATCAATTGTATGTTTTTGTCAAACTCATTTTTCAAGATGCAATCTTCAATACAGTCTTGATGCAGATGTGTAATAATCAATCAAGTTTTATTACACATTTTCTCATGTAAATGCAGATTACATAGTAACATAATCGAAGCTTTTATCTTGAGATACATCTGTGATAAGAGAAATTCAGAGAGTTCAAGAGTCTGCAAATACTTCGTACTGATATTCTCAGTCTTCTTGACATCATTGTTTTCAATTGTATCAATCAACGTGAACAGTTGTGTAAACTTGAAAAAGTCGTTCATGATCTGTTGATTTAACAGATTAACAAAGTCGTTGTAAGAACACAGTATAACTCTGTTCTTGAAGAAATTCAAAGATGTATGAGCTTGTGCAAGATCGTGCAAAGAATATACATGATCAATAAATGATTGTGATATTTCATAATAATTGATGATCATGAATGATAAAGATCTGACATCATATAAATCGAAATCATATGACATACAATCAATTCACTCGACAAATTGTTGATTGTTCAGACTTGATCGAATTCGCATGTTTTGATGCAGTTTCAGCACAGTTAAATGATTTCAGATTCAAAAGCTGCAAATGCTGACATTGATTTGCGCTGATCGATTTTCTCATGAAATCACGAAAGTGATTTATGCAAAGTTTTCATCAAGAATTGCAGATATTTCATTAAATACATCGCTGAACTGCAGAATGTCACATAAAAATGCATTGATGATCATGAAGTTGTGCTTGTGCTGCATAGAAATCTCATTTCATATGATCAAAATCATGCATTTCAGTAAATTGACAAGCTTTGAGCATGCAATGATGAAACAAATGAATGTGTCATGACAAATGATGAGAATCTTGAAATGAAAATGTAATGTTCTTTCATTGAACAGTAACTGAGCTGCAATGCTCATGAAGATCATACACAGAATGATCTTTGTCTGCGCTTGAAAGTGATGACATAAACACTCATATAGAAATGTCTTTTTGATGTCTGCAGAGTCATGAATGAAAAAATGTACAGTCTTGAGCGAGTCTGCAATGATTGAAACAATACTGTTCAAGAATTGATGCTGTTTCTCATTTAATTGAGCAATCTTTGCATCTCATAATTTGATCTATTCAATCTGATCATACTCAAGCTCTGTGAAAATCAGAGAAGAAACAATATTATTGAATCAATTCAAGATCAATGCAGACAGACTAAAATCTGCAAGAGTTTTATCATGTTGTTGCAGCATCTTTGCAATCAGATATAACTCATAATTAAGATGTGAATTCTTGAAATCAATTGATATGAAAGAAAATTCATGCATATGACGAGGTAAATCATTGCAGAGATCGACATGAAATCTCTTTCATAATGCACATGAATCTGCAAGATCACTGTGCATCAGAGCAATCATGAACAGACTTCGTAAAGATGAATTCGTAGAGAAACGTATGATTTCAATGAAACAACTAATTCACTCATCATCATCTTCAAGCAGACGCAAAGCAGTACAGACGAAGCGATAAGTGAGATGCAGTACTTCGTCAACAGTGCGTATATCATCAAAGCTTTGAGCGTCTCATACAGTTGTTAAAAGAAGTTGTAGATAATGTTTTTCTCTCTGCATTGAGATGAAATGATACATATGATTAATTGTCGTATCTTGTTGTCTTGATGTTCAGCGTCGTTGTTCTCTTTTCAACTGATAGATGTAATGAGTTGAAAACTCTTGATACAGAAGTGCATGTTCATTCAAATGTTGTTGATTATATTGAAATCATGCAGTAAGCGTTGTTTCAATCTTGTTCAGAATGATTTGTATTTGTTTCGCTGTGACATTCTTTGAAAAATACATCAATTGCTCATCAGAAAGATGCATGATCAAACGCGTAATGAAAGAATTCTTGATATGACTGCAAAACTTGAACAGATTTCACGCAGTCTGATTTAAAGAAATATAACTGTTACGAAGCATGTCGACGTTGAATAGAATCTAGTCAATAGACTCTAGAGATTTCAATATGTGAACAAGAAACAGCAATGTTTTGAATTGAAATATGCTGAAACATTTCATCTATTCGAGCTCTAGCAAATTGACTACTTCGCTTCTTTGTTCGCTTTACTATAAATACAGCTTGAAACTGTCTTCTTTCTTCTGTATTCTTAGTTTTCTAGTTAGAGCTATCTTTATTGATCAAACATTCTATTCAGCTACGCACTATCTCGCTGCAGTGTGATTAAATTCTAGGCATGATTTCAATAATAATGATCATTCAAGTGATGCATGATCTTGTTCAAGTTGTTTTTTAACTTCATGATTGTTTAATCTTCTTCTTTGTACATGTATTTGTGAATGTACTTGATGATCTGTATAGACTTGCAGATTTCAACATTAATATGCGCATTATACTTACAAGTCAGATAAGAATTGTATGACATCATTTATGTGTTATTCAGATGAACATCTCTATCATTCACATGTTTCATTCAGATATGATCATTCTGACATCTTCTGTACAGAGAATAATCATTGAGCTGAATCATGATTTCGATTTGATACAACTTTGAAAACTTCTTTTTACAGACTCGTTCAAAATCTTTCAAATTATCTTTCATGCATGACGCAGAAGAATTTCAAACGTTGCAAGAATCATGCATCAGTTGACTCTCAATAATGCGTCGTAAAGATTCATTCAGATCGATATTGAGATTTGAAAGCTCTGCACAGATCAGTTCATTCACGCAAGCTTGTTTAAGAAAGTTATTCTCTTGATGCAGAAACAGTAAGATATGTATATGAGATAAATCGCGTTTCTGATACTTAATAGTTCATATGATGTCAAGATATTGATTGTACTGAGTTTTAAAATTCTGCAATAAAGTCTTTATCTTCTCATGAAAGACTTGCGTGATCATATTCAATTGATTCTCGACTTTCTGATTCAATTCAAGTGCAGCGATAATTTCAGATCAGTGCAAGTTTGCAATACATGTTACAAACATGATAGACTTTTTGAAATGACGAGCAATGATCATGAAATTCTGATACAGCTGCTGCATTCATCTGTCTTTCTCTATGTAGCTTGATGACAGTATAATTCAATAATTTATAAGCTTGAAGTCATCATTCTTTCTAGTAATTGCATCTGCAAGATCTTTGTAAAGATCTGCGTGAATAATCTTCTGATTATTGTAATGATTGTTTCTTTAACAACACAAGATATATACAGAGATCAAACAGTAATCACTATTACTAGACTTGAGATTTGAAGATAGTTGAGACAATAATATGTATTGACTGCTTACATGAGTTGAGCACGAAGCTTCTATCTAAGAAAACGATCATCATTATATATGTTACAATTCTAGTCTTCGTCTATTCTTCGTCTAGTCTTCATCTGATTTCATTCTGATCAAGTCTAGCACAGAACTGAGAAACATATATATAAGAATCGAGTTCTTTTCTGTAGATACTTTTCTTTCTTAGCATTTATTTATTAGTTAAATGACACTCATATGACTCGCTCTATGCTGATTTCTAACAGTAGATAAATGCTAATCAACTACTCTGCTATCAACATGTAGACGATACGAAATAACCTACTTCGTTCATTCAGAAAATTCGCAAGAAATTCTTCGAATTACTTTCATCAAAACACATCTTCAAATTTACTCAAATTTACTCAAATTTACCAAACCAACCACTTAATCTTCTCACAATCTACCTATCTTTACCTTCAATCTCTCACAATGACATGTGACTTTGAATCAGTCAAATCACGAACAGCTCATCTGCTTAAAAGCATTGCTAATAGACGAGTTTTTCTTATTTCTTTCGATGCTTCAGCGAGATTTCAGAATGTCGCTATCTCATGAAACATCAACATAAGTCAACAACTTCATCAATGAGCTATTGATCAGTCAGATGAGATCATCAAGATGCTGATCAAGCTAAGAGATCAACGAAACATGACTTTGAAACTCAACGAGCAATGAATCAATGTTCAAGTCAATCACATCAAGAGACTTGATGAGTTAAAGATCAATCAAATGACAATAAACACTCAAGAAGAGACTATCATTAAACTACGAGAGAAAGTCTTAAGTCTAAAAAAGAAACAGCGTTCAGTGAATCAGTCTCAATCTCATCAGTCTACTGAATCTCAAGTTTCTACGAAATCTCTATCTCGTCAATCTATCGAGAATCATACTTGACGTGAGTTGTTCACTTTATTCAATAATGATCATCACAAGTCTTTCAAGTTTTTGAACTCATTTATATTCATCGACGAAGATGAATTAACATAAGATAGCTGAAGAATCAAGATGAACGACAAGCTTCAGACAAATGTCGATCACTTCGATAATGAGAATATCTGTATTGTCTATGTGATATCTAGACTAGAAGATGATGCTGCTGAACATATCTTCGCTTGACGTTGTCATGATGCTTTGCATTCTTACATCTTGATCTACGAGCTATTTAAGCATCTGAAAGAAATATACGATGAACTAAATAGAAATCGAAAGTGTCGTCGCAAGTACAACGTTCTGAGACAAACAGACAAGCTCTTCAACGTCTTCTACTTCGACTTTATGAAGCTATTCAGCTATCTAGACTACGATGATTGCATTCTGATGAACGATCTTCAGAATAAGATCAACAATCGTTTGCAGAATGCTTTGTCAGTATGCTTCGAAGACTTCGCTTCACTTCATCGTCTCAAGATCTTTCTTCAAGATGTGAATAATAAACAGCAAGTCAACTATCAGCTACGCAGTCAGCTTTGCACTGTCACTGTCAAAGTCACTGTCATATCTGATAAATGCATTGCTACTTCATTGTCAGTGATGACTTTGATAATCGATTATGTTAAGTCTATTTTCTCTTTTATCTCTGAGTCAGCAAGATCATCTATCATCTGCTATACTTGCAAGATTTCGAGTCATTTGTTCAAGAATTGCTCTCAGAACAAGATCAACACTTCTGCATCTTGTGCATTCACTCTTCGTCTACATGAAATCGTCATTTCGAAGAATAAGAAGAATGAGAAAATGTTTTCTTTTGAAGATAGCGAGGCAAAAAACTAGAGACTTTCATCAAAGACGTGATGAAAGAAATGTTAATTTCTTCAACGATAAGCATGTCAGATGACTCTTTTGCTTCTGAATCTTTGACTACTGAATGTGTACTTTCTAGCAATAAAATTAGTTACTCATTGAAGTCATTGATAGACATCGAAGCTGCTGACTATTCGTTCATTGATGAAGTGATCGCGCAAATTGTTTGTGATCAGTTGCAAATCGAGTCTCTGACTTTGATCAAGACGAAGTCAATTCGAGAATTCAACAATCACTATGCTAAGAAACTCATTATTTATGTCATCTATTCAAACCTGACTGTTCAAGATCATATGATTGACACAGCTTCTATGTTGATCACTCGATTAGATCAACATCAAATAATTCTTGAAAAAACCTGAATGAACAAAATCGATCTAGTAATTGATATGCAAATCGATTTTCTTCGATTTTCAAATTTCACTCTCAATTCAAAATCGATTGTTCTACTCACAAGCAATAAGACAACTACGAAGCAGAAGAGTTTGACTTCTACTCATATACTGAAGAGATCTTTCACTATCTTTCAACTCAGTCTGAAATCACTCTCTTTCAGTCAGTTCAATGAGAAGTCAGTTAAACTAATTAAACAGTTAAAATCGCGTGACGCGACTTTAACTAACGTCAAAATCTCTAAATCGACGTCAGATTCAACAAACATAGCAATGTTAAAGACAGCAACATATAGAATGTTAGTCAAATGATCAGACATCAAGATCTTTGCTGTTATCATCTTGAAAATCGATTGACTCATAACTACAGTTGAAAACAAGTCTGAAGAAGTGAATCTGCATGAGCTTTCTCATGCTGAGACTCTTGAGCAAGTCAAGATCAAGCTTCTTTCTGAATATCACGACTATCTAGATGTTTTCGATCGAGCAATGATCGATCAGCTATCATCACATTGTTTCTACAATCACAAAATTGAGTTGATTAATGAAGAAACACTTTTGCGAAGCAGACTATATCAGATGTTTGATCACAAGCTTCAGAAGATAAAGAAGTATCTGATCAAACATCTGAACAAAGAATTTATTTTCTTCAGCTTTGCATCATACGTCTCGCTTATCTTGTTCGCTGAAAAGAAAGACGAAAGTCTGCATTTCTGCGTTGATTACAGAAAGCTCAATGCTTTGACCAAATGAGATCACTACTCTTTGTCATTGATAGACGAGACTTTCACTTATATACAAGAAAGCAAGTATCTGACTCAATTGAACATCATTGTCGCGTTCAACAAGCTATGCATGCACTCAAATAGCGAAGATTTGACTATCTTTATTATCTTCTTCGACTCATACAAATATCATGTAATGCTTTTCAAATTAATCAACGAATCGACGTTCTATCAACACTATATGAACGACGTATTGTTTGAATATCTACATCAGTTTTGTCAGATCTATCTAAATGACATTATTATTTACAGCAAGATCTTGAAGAAACACAAGCGACATGTATGATTGATCTTGAATAGACTACGAGAAGCTGATCTACAGATAGACATTGATAAATGCGAGTTTCATGTTCAGAAAATCATCTTTTTAGAACTTTTGATGTCAATCAAGAAACTTAAAATGAATTCACGAAAGATGCAAGCAGTCGTTGATTGATCTACACTCAATAATCTCACTCAGATGCAGTTCTTCATTGACTTCTGCAATTTCTATCGACGCTTCATCAAGAACTTTTCGAAGATTGTTCATTCAATGATTCAACTTACTCAAAAGAAGATCATATTTGAATGAAATGAAGTCTGTCAAACTGCATTCGATCACATGAAGAGATGTATGACTGAGACTTTTATACTTCGTCACTTTGATCAGACTTGCGATTTCATTCTTGAAATTAACTCATTCAACTACGTCAACGATGAAGTTCTGTTTCAATATGATGATGAAGATGTTCTACATTCAATTGTCTTTTATAGCAAGAACATGTCTTCTGCTGAATGCAACTACGAGATATATGATAAGAAACTGCTGATCATAATTCGAGCTTTTGAACATTGATGATTCAAACTGAAGCTGATCGACATTTCTATCAAGATGTTCATCGATCATCAAGCGCTCACCTCATTGATGAAAGACAAGAAGCTGAGTCAACGACAGATGCGCTGAATTCAGAAGTTAGCTGACTTCAACTTCAAGATAATGTATCAATCTGATAAACAGAACATTAAGATCAATGCATTAACTTGTTGAGCTGACTTCGTGCCTAGAGATTTCGACGATGAACGCGTTTGATATCAAAGAACTACTATTCTGACATCGAATTGAATGTGTTAGAATCATGTCTAGAGCAAGTCATAAAGATACAGGTAAACGAAGAGTAAATCAGGTAAACGAGAATTCAAAGCTAAAGAGCGAGGTCTATGAGGTGCAAAGACTATATGTACAGAGAGAAGATGAGCGCTAGGCTCAATAGAGTCTAGGCTCGCTCAAAGAACATGCGTCTCAGTAGAAGACTGAGCACGCTCGTAACAGAATGAAGATCGTTGATCTAGAGAAGAATAACGATCAATCAATCTATAGACAAGTTCTTGACGCGAATGAAATCGACGAGAATTGTACGCTACTTCGCGAAGCAATAGCAAGAGACGAAGCACAATATGAAGATATCAAATTGAAGAATTGTCGAACTTAGAATGAAATCTTGTTTCATGATAGTCAGCTATTAGTCTCGTTCAACGAACTTCTACAAATGAATCTGATTCGTGAGATACACGATCAATCATCGATTGATCATTCTGAAATTCTTAGAACAGTGAAGATCATAAAGCGAAATTACTATTGATCTTCTATGCGAAAAACGATGAATCGATATATTCAAAACTGCTACGTGTGTCAACGTTCAAAGACATCAAGAAATAAATCAAATGACTTGCTTCAACCTCTATCTATATCTGAACAGCGATGGCAGAACATAGTCATGAACTTCATTATCGACCTATCTGATTCATACAGCTACAACGCTATTCTGACTGTCATCTGCAGATTGTTAAAAGAAAGACATTATATCTCTTGCATCACTGATGATGAATGTATCACAGTCGAAAAGACAGCTGAAATGTTGCTTCAATGAGTATATCAAACTCATGATCTACCAAGCTTCATTGTATTCGATCGAGATTCTCAGTTCATCTTCATTCTTTGAAAGTCTCTTTGCAAACGACTGAGCATTTCTCTTCGATTGTTCATCGTCTATCACCCTCAGATCGACGATCAAAGCGAACGAGTCAATCAGAATGTCGAGCGATATCTTCGTTTCTTCTGTTCATACATGCAGAACGACTGGTTCAAGTGACTACTCATGATCGAGTTTGTCGACAATAACGTCTTGTCTTCAGTCATCTTCTTGACTCTCTTCTTCATGAACAAGAACTTTCATTCTCGTATGAGCTTCGACCTCGACATCATCGAGTATGAAAGCATTCGCGAACGCCTGCAGATCGCTCAAGCCGAAAATATATTCGATCACATGAATAAGACACTGATCTTCGCTCGCGAAGCTCTGATCAAAACACGAAAACAAATGATGAATCAAGCTAACAAGCATAGAAAGAAAGTCAATTACGAGATCGAATCAAAGATGTTTCTGAATGAACGAAACATCATTACAGCGAGACTCTTCAAGAAATTGAATGACAAGATGCTCAACTCTTTTCAGATCACAGATTCTGTTGACTCATTCTATAAGTTGAAACTATCAGAGACTATGCATATACATGACGTATTTCATTCAGAGCTTCTTCGTTCTGCCGTCGATGACTCTCTGCCTGATCAAAAGAATGAACCTTCGAAGTCAATAGTGGTAAACGATGAAGACGAATGGGAAATCGACGATATATTGAACTTTCGACGATATCGAAGACGACTTCAATATCGAGTCAAATGAAAGAGCTATGACAACGATCTCAACTGATATAACGCTGACGACGACGAGTTTATGAACGCTCAAGAGGTGATTGATGAATTTCATACCAGATATTCAAGAAAAGCGCACTAAGAAACAACATTCATGCGAACATGAATAGTCAAGAAGAGAGAGTAATGTTACGATTCTAGCCTTCGTCTATTCTTCGCCTAGCCTTCGCCTGGTTTCATCCTGATCGAGTCTAGCACAGAACTGAGAAACTGTTGGGACCGTGCCTAGAATCTAACCACACTGCAGCGAGGTAGTGCGTAGCTGAATAGAATGTTTGATCAATAGAGGTAGCTCTAACTAGGAAACTAAGAATACAGAAGGAAGAAGACGGTTCCGAGCTGTATCTATAGTAGAGCGAGCAAAGGGGCGAAGTAGCCGGTTTGCCAGGGCTC